>ERZ779697.217-NODE-217-length-32037-cov-3.61485_pt1 | contig 32037 bp, 31 predicted proteins | sample MGYA00511881_ERZ779697 | MGnify/ENA primary metagenome ERZ779697 (study PRJEB29588, sample SAMEA2148105) | human gut metagenome | biome: human gut; feature: human-associated habitat; material: faeces | place: Denmark | collected 2008/2010 ... | reverse complement strand
CGTCAAAACCGTGCTTTGTTTTATGTTTTCGTGGCGTCCGTCTCTTCACGAGAGATGAACGCCATGAACATATTCAGTTGAAAGACAAAGAGTTGATGGGATTTCTTTCGATGAACTGTAAATCTCTTCACGAGAGAATTACTATTTTCAAGAAACATGAATAATATAAATCCTAAGCCTCTCGTACACACCTTTACGGCTCACGAATACAAGGAAAACTGTCTTTCTGAACATCAGAGACAAACATCTAAAAACAGAGCAAGCGACACGCTCCGTCACTTTATAGTATGTGAAGTGAGCCTACTTTCCGTATTCCCCGATTGAACAGAGAACAAAAATTTCTTTTTACAGGAAAAAAAGAGGATATTCTTATAAATGTATCCCGCAAAGTAATTACGAGTCAGATTTCCATAACTCGGTCAATCTCTATCGCCGAAATGATATCAAAGAAATCGTCAAGGTTTCTCCGTAGAGCCCACATAGGACGTATTAGGGCGATAGAAATTCCTGTCGCCTACAACAAGTAAGAAGAATCAAAGCATTCGTAAAAACTAATGCCCCCTTCGTCTCTCCTCGTGCAATCTATAAATTAATCGAATGGGCGACGTCCCAACTCTTATCATGGAACGCTATGTTTCAAATGGTAAAGGAAGAGATCGGGCATCCTTATGTTTTCGTTTGTTGAAATGGTTTTCTGTACAAACGCCATTCAACATCTTTTCCACTATGGCTCGATTGGAAATCAACCGCAGTTAATTCATACGATGAAACTACCTTACCTGTGCCCTGTGATTAGTTTCCGCATCTCATGGAGTGGGAGAACAATTTATTATTAATAAAATAATACGCTTCTGTCCAAAAGCGAGATTCATAAACGCACACACTTGCAAGGAAAGGTTGCGTGCCAAAAAAATCAAGACAAATTGTCATAAGAACAACGAGCTTAGAGATGTAATTTTTGTCTTTCTAAACATCACCGCTCATTCTGGCAACAGAAGAGTTAACAGGCTCTTGAAAAATTCTTATGAACTTTTAAACAGATTTTGGTAGATAAAAAGAAAATCCCTATCTTTGCCGCAGTAAATCCATCTCTCGTGAAGAGATTTACAGTTCATCGAAAGAAATCCCATCAACTCTTTGTCTTTCAACTGAATATGTTCATGGCGTTCATCTCTCGTGAAGAGACGGACGCCACGAAAACATAAAACAAAGCACGGTTTTGACGGAGAACTTCCATCCTCCACCGCCATGGACGGGAAAGTCGCGGACAGCGCCGTCCTCTACGACCGGAAGAATAACTGCTTGATAAACAAGGACTTGTTTGCACTGGCAGGATTAGTAAGTATTGCTCCGCCTGAAAAGGTGCCCCGGATGCCCGGCTGGCATCGGCGCAAAAACGACCGGACTTCATGAGTAAACCCGAAACAGCCCACGGAGAGAAACAATGGTACGTCATGCGCGACCTGAAGCGTGCCAACGCCAAACGGCCCGCCTACCTGCAGTTGCAGGAGGAGGGTTTTGAGGTGTTCACGCCGATGAAGTGGCGGCTGTCCGTCTCCGGCGGCCGCAACGTGCGCCAGGAGGTGCCCTTTATCCCTGACCTGCTTTTCGTCCATGCGTCGCGCGAGATGCTCGACCCCGCCGTGGAACGCACCTCCACGCTGCAATACCGTTTCGTGCGCGGCGGCTACTGCGAGCCCATGGTGGTGGAGCACGGCGAGATGGAGCGGTTCATCCGCGCCGTCCGCTCCACGGAAAGCCCCCGCTTCTATCTTCCGGAAGAGATCACTCCCTCCATGCTGGGCCGGCGGGTACGCATAGTGGGCGGCCCGCTGAACGACTACGAGGGGCGGCTCGTCGCCGTCAAGGGGACACGCGCGCGCCACCTGCTCGTCGAGCTTCCCTCGCTGCTGGCCGTAAGCGTCAGGGTGGACGGCGAATTCATAGAGTTCATCCCCTGAGGCGCACACATTTATTATATATATGATTATTTTGTCTGTCATCATATATACCTCAGACAAACACGACACGGACTAAAAAAGACGAACGACCATGACCATCCTGTACCTCCTGGGAGGTTTCCTGACCGCCGCCCTGCTCGGCGCCCTGATCATCCCCAACATCCTGCTCATCTCCTACAAGAAACGGCTCTTCGACGTGCCCGACAAACGGAAGGTGCACACCATTCCCGTGCCGCGCCTGGGCGGGCTGTCCTTCTTCCCCGTCATCCTCATCTCGGTGGGCCTCACCGTCGGGACGTACTTCTTCCTGTCCGCCCCCGCGGGCGGCGTGGAGGGCGGGGCCCTGTGCGAGTTCCTGTTCCTGACAGTGGGGGCCATGCTGCTCTTCCTGGTCGGCGTGGCCGACGACCTGGTTGGCGTGGGATACCGCTACAAGTTCGCCGTGCAGGTGCTCGCCGCCGTGCTGATGGTCCTTCCGGGCGAATGGCTCAACTCCATGGGCGGACTGGCCGGGCTCCACGCCCTGCCGGCCTGGGCGGGCGTGCCCTTCACGGTCTTCATCGTCGTATTCATCACCAATGCCATCAACCTGATCGACGGCATCGACGGGCTGGCCTCGGGCCTGAGCTGCATCGCCCTGGCCGTGCTGGGCGTCCTGCACGCCTCGGCCGGCGGCCACGCCTTCGCCCTGCTGGCCTTCGCCACGTTCGGCGTGGTCATCCCCTTCTGGTTCTACAACGTCTTCGGCAACGCGCAGCGCGGCCACAAGCTCTTCATGGGCGACGCCGGAAGCCTGACGCTGGGCTACATCCTCAGCCTGCTGGCCGTCCACCTGAGCCGTACCGCCCCGGAGGCGGCCGGCGGTGACAACCCGGGCATGGTGCTGGCCTTCTCCACGCTCGTCGTCCCCCTGTTCGACGTCATCCGCGTCGTGCTCTGCCGGCTGAAGGCGCGCAGGAACCCCTTCCTGCCCGACAAGCGGCACCTGCACCACAAGCTGCTGCGCACCGGCATGAGGGTGCGCGCCGTGCTGGCCACCATCCTGGCCATATCGCTCTACTTCATCGGGCTGAACGCCGTGCTGGTGGGGCGCGTCGGGGTCAACTGGCTCCTGGCAGCGGACGTGGCCTCCTGGATCGTCATGCAGCTCGCCATCAACCGGGCCATACGACGGCACGAACGGAGCCACCCGCACAAAACCGCACTGAAACAATAAACAAACCTATGAGATACAAGTTACTCCACTCCCTGCTGCTCGCAGGCCTTGCTCTGCTGTGTTCCTGCTCGACGCCCAAGGACGTGCTCTACTTCCAGGACCTGCGCCCGGGCGACGTGTACCGTCTCGAAGAGGCGCAGGACATCACAGTCCGTCCCATGGACAAGCTCACCATCGTCGTCAACAGCCGTGACCCGCAGCTCACTGCCCTGTTCAACCTTCCGGAAGTGAGGAAGCAGATCAGCGTGTCGGGGAACAGCGCCCCGCTCAACAACAGCCAGGGCGTGCTGGGCTACACCGTGGGATCCGACGGCTACATCGACTTCCCCGTACTCGGCCGCCTGCTTGTGGCGGGCATGACGCGTGAGCAGATCGCCGCACACATAAAGAAGGAGCTCGTCACGAGGGACCTCGTCAAGGACCCCGTCGTCACGGTAGAGTTCGCCAACCTCGGCGTGTCCGTGCTGGGCGAGGTGAAATCGCCGGGACGCTACCTGCTCGACCGCGACCAGACCACCATCCTTGACGTGTTGGGCATGGCCGGCGACCTGACCATCTACGGCAACCGCGCCAAGGTCCTCGTGCTCCGCCAGGAAGGCGACACCCGCAGGACCTACGCCGTCGACCTGACGTCCAGCAGCCAGGTGTACTCCTCGCCGGCCTATTACCTGCAGCAGAACGACGTGATATACGTCGAGCCCAACGCCATGCGGGCCCGCCAGTCCACCGTCAACGGGAACAACGTACGCTCCACCTCGTTCTGGTTCTCGCTGGCCTCTCTGCTGACGTCGCTCACCACCATCTTCATCGTCAAGTAAAATTAGAACATCGAACAACATTCCACACGCACCTCGCACGAACAATCATGGAACTTATACAGAACAATGCGCGTCCTACCACAGCACAAGACGATAGCCCTTTTAATCTCCAAGATATTCTTCGCCAGATGGCGGTACGTTGGTATTGGTTTGTATTCTCGCTTTTGGTCTGCTTAGCCGCAGCCGGAGTATATATCCTCTCTACGCCGCCAACTTACACTCGCACCGCCTCCCTGCTTATTAAGGCCGACGGAAAGGCCGGCGGATCGGCAGACGCTGGCGTGTTGGGTAATGTGGACATCTTCCAGACCAGTACAAACGTCAACAACGAGCTCGTGGCCATGCGCTCGCCTGCGCTGATGCTCGATGTTGTCAAGCGTCTCGACCTTGACGTAGAGTATACCGCCGATGGCAATTTCTATCGCCGCGTGCTCTACGGTGCTGGCCTGCCTTATCGCGTGGAATTCGGTGGGCTCGACGACAGTGAGACAGCCTCGTTGATTGTGCGTCCCGATGAGAAAGGCGGAGTGGAGCTTACTGGCTTCACGCGTAACGGAGAGGATAAGAGCGGTAGTGTTCACGCTAGCCTAGGAAAGACCGTGCACACGCCTGTCGGCCCGCTTACTGTGACGGCCAACAATGGGTCTCGCGCCGCGGGCGTAATGCCTGTGTACGTTGAACGCACCACACCGGCTGCTGCTGTGGAGGCATGCTTGTCCCGCCTCGGTGTAGCCTTGCAAAGCGAGGAAACCACCATTGTCGATTTGACCTATACCGACGTGAACACGCAGCGCGCAGAAGAGGTGCTCAACACGCTTATTGCTGCTTACAACGAGAACTGGGTCAAGGACAAGAACCAGATCGCCGTGAGCACCTCGATGTTCATCAACGACCGCCTCGGCGTCATCGAACAGGAACTCGGCCATGTCGACGAGAACATATCCTCCTACAAGAGCGCCAACCTGCTGCCCGACGTGCAGGCAGCATCCAGCCTCTACATGAGCCAGAGCAGCGAGACCAACGCGCAGATCATGGAACTCAACACGCAGCTCTCCATGGCCCGCTACATCCGTAACTACATGACCGCCTCGGGCAACCGGGGGCAGCTCCTGCCGGCCAACACCGGCCTGCAAGGCGGAAATGTCGAGCAGCAGATCAGCGAATACAACGCCATGCAGCTCCAGCGCAACAACCTCGTGGCCAACAGCAGCGAGAGCAACCCCCTGGTCACCGACATGGACCATTCGCTCTCTGCCCTGCACGATGCCATCATCTCCTCGATCGACAACCTGATCGTCTCGCTCAACACGCAGATCGCCAGCCTCGAGCGGAGTGAGGCGCAGACCACGGCACGCATCGCCGCCAACCCCGGACAGGCCAAACACCTGCTCTCCGTCGAGCGCCAGCAGAAAGTGAAGGAGCAGCTCTACCTCTTCCTCCTGCAAAAGCGTGAGGAGAACGAGCTCTCGCAGGCCTTCACCGCCTATAACACACGGCTCATTACTCCGCCCACCGGCAGCGAAACGCCTACATCGCCTAAGAAGGCAATGATCCTGTTTATTGCTCTGCTCGCTGGACTGGCCCTGCCGACATTAGTTATCGTGGGCAGAGCCATGATGACCACTACTGTGCGTGGGCGTAGGGACTTGGAATACTTGGCCACTCCTTTTCTCGGTGAGATTCCCCAGCAGGGCAAACGGCGGCGTTTTTCAGGTAAACGGAGACAGGACGAATGGCATCCCGTTGTGGTCGAGGCACGTAACCGCAATCTCGTCAACGAAGCTTTCCGTTCCGTGCGCACCAATTTGGAATTTATGGCCGGTGCCTCCGAAGGGGCAAAAGTGGTCATGATCACCTCTTTCAACCCCAGTTCGGGAAAGACCTTTGTGTCCATCAACATAGCTACCTGCATGGCCGTCAAAGGGAAAAAGACTGTTGTCGTCGATCTCGATTTGCGGCGCGCTTCACTCAGCCGCTACGCCGCCGAAGGACGTGTCGGAGTGACCGATTTCTTGGCTGGGCAGGACGTAGGACTGGACGATATCACCTGTCCCGAAAAGGAAGGACGCACCGGGCTGAGCATCATCCCCGTGGGTACGTTGCCGCCTAACCCCGCCGAGCTGCTTGCCTCCGAAAGACTCGGATTGCTTTTTGAACAGTTGCGTAGGCACTACGACTATGTATTCGTGGACTGTCCGCCCGTAGAGGTGGTGACAGACGCAGATCTCATCAGTCGGCATGTCGACATGACTCTGCTTGTGGTGCGTGCCGGACTGATGCATCGTGCCATGCTCCCGCAGGTGGACAAACTTTACGCTGGACACCGCTTCAAAAACATGGCCCTTGTGCTTAATGGAACCAACACCACGCAGGCCTCACGTTATGGCTACCAATACGGATACGGTAGGTATGCCGAGAAATAAGGTACAACATCTGTCGTAGACGCAATGCCAGGGTGTGTCCACCATCACACCCCGGCGCTTCTCTGTCCAAGTGGGGTGGGGTGGAGAGAATGTCGCAGTGTATATAAAAAACAAGACACGAACATGGCAAACCAAGAGTCAAGGGTCAAAAAGTCCCTGCTTAATGCCCGCGTCAATCTAGTTTTTTACTTTCTGACGCTAGCTCTGTCTTTCTTTTCCCGAAAGATATTCTTGGACTCGCTGGGGGCAGACTTTGTGGGCTTGACCACCACGTTGCAAAACCTTCTTGGCTTCCTTAACTTGGCGGAGTTGGGCATTGGTAGCGCTATTGGTTATGTGCTCTATAAGCCCCTCTTCGAGCATGACGAGGGGAAAATCAACGAGATCATTTCTGTTTTCGGCTATCTTTATCGCTGGATCGGATTCATCATTCTCGGCGCCGGTCTCGTGCTTGGTGCCTTCCTTCCGCTCATCTTCCCTAACACAATGTTCGAGCTGGGCGTCATCTATTTCGCCTACTTCGCTTTTCTCACATCCTCTCTTATCGGTTACTTCATCAACTACCGCCAGACCCTCCTTGGTGCCGATCAAAAGAACTATGTAGTAACCGCCTATTTTCAAAGCGCGACTATCATCAAAACCATTGTCCAGATGGCCTCGGCTTGGTACACAGGTAGCTATTACCTCTGGGTGGCCATCGAACTCTCGTTCGGCATCGTTTATTCGTTTATACTCAACTGGAAAATAAACCAGACCTACCCTTGGCTCCGTAGCGAAGTTCGTCTCGGTCGCCGTCTCTTCAAGAAGTATCCTGAGGTGATGCGTTATGTTCGGCAGTTATTTGTGCATAAATTGGGGGCTTTTGCGCAGTGGCAGGCTATTCCTTTTATTACTTATCTTTTTGCCAGTTTACAGATAGTTGCATATTATGGAAATTATACCATCATTACGGATAAATTGAGTACACTTGTTTCACAGTTTTCAGAGAGTACAGGGGCCAGTATTGGTAACTTGGTTGCGGAAGGTAATGAAACGAAAATCAAGCGTGTTTATTTTGAGTTGTTTTACGCTCGATTGTTGATTGCTGGTGTCTTAATCTTTGGCGTTATTTCTTTGATAGAGCCTTTTATTACTTTTTGGATAGGCCCACAGTATATCTTGCCAAAATCTGTTCTATACCTCATTTGTGTCAATATCTTTTTTACACATACAAATGCTGTGACAGGGCAATTCCTGTTCGGTTATGGTATGTTTAACGACACATGGGTGCCCATTGTGCAATTCATAATTTGCATATTTTTTTCTTCTTTGTTGGGCACTCACTACGGTCTAGTCGGAGTATTATCAGGAAATGCTATTAGCCTATTGATTGCATATGTATGGAAACCCTTTTTCTTGTTTCGTTATGGGATGAATAAAAGTTTTTTGATATATGTATATCATTGGACAAAAGGAATTATAGCTATTGGTTTGCCCGCTGTTGTTACCCTATATGTGAGTCATACGGTGGAACTGTCTTATCGTACACCTTTTTGGTTTCCTCCCTTGTTAAGGGTTACGAGTTATACGTTTTTGGCTGTTTGTGGAGTGCTGGTGAGCAGCAGATATGCGAGATTTTTCCTATTCCAATTCTTTCGAATAAAACAACGATGATACTCATAATCATTTGATATTTCATATTCCTATAGATTTGAGCCTCCGTAGTTTGAACAGAATAGCGTTTAGCTTTGCAAAAGGAAGAGATGCTGTTTTAATGCATTTATCAGGTTTAGTGTGGCGTTCGAGTAGTTGAAGCTGTACAGTCTTAGGGAAAATCAATGAAGAACCGTTGAAGGCTGTTAATATGAATAAAGCGGAAAAATGGAAAAATAATATATAATATGACTGCCTATGAAGATTCTTATTGTAACCATGCATCGAGGCAACAATTATGGTTCGGCGCTTCAAACTTACGCCCTTTCAGAATACTTGTGTGCAAAGTTGCCTGGAAGCCGAATTGACGTGTTGGACTATGTGCCACAGCGCGTTGACTTCGTGTGGAACATGACAGTACTTTTTCATCAGTTTGTCTGCCGGAGAAAACTCCGTTCGAAATACGATGCTCTTAGGGGGATGGCCATATTATGTTCCAACAAGTGTGTGTATGATGCATTTTTCCGGAAACATATTTCGCTCACGCATGCATTTCGTTCAATGAATGAAATTCGTAAAACTCTTCCGATGGATTACGACGTATATATGACAGGGAGCGACCAAGTATGGAACAGCACGCATAACCGAGGTATTGATCATGTGTTTTTCTTGGATTTTGCTCCTAAAAAATCCCGGCTAGTAGCTTATGCGGCCAGCTTCGGGAAAGGTGAGTTAGATCTTATTGAAAGAGACGAAACTAAGCACTTACTTTCAGCATATACTGCTATTTCGGTGCGAGAACGTTCGGGGATTGATATTTTGAAATCTTTGGGACTGAATGGTGAACATGTCTTGGATCCCACTTTGCTTCTAACAAAAGATGAATGGTTGAAACGTATTCCTCATGTAAAGGATGATCATTATGTGCTCATTTATTCCGTCGAGCCCAACAAGCCGGAGCTAATCAAAATAGCCCGACGTATTGCCGAAAGACGCAGATTGAAGGTCTTCCTCGTGGAATGGGGCTTTAAGAAACCATCCGGTGTCGATAAGATGATAAGCGGTGTGTCACCCTTGGAACTCATGGCCTATTTTGCCCATGCGGATTTTGTGGTAGCCAGTTCGTTTCACGGCACTGCCTTTTCTGTCAATTTCAACAAACCTTTTGTTTCCATTGTTCCTGTCCGTTTTGGTGATAGAGCAAAAAGTCTGTTGTCCGCAGTGGGGTTGGAAGACCATTTCATAGAAACGATTGATTTCGACCCTGATCGAGATTTACAGCCGATAGAATGGGCTTTGGTAAACGAAAAATTAGACAAGGAGAGGGAGCGCTCTTTCGATTTCCTGAGAAAGGCACTTCAATAATAGCTATGGAAAGGATTTGTCCCGAAGAATCGTGCACGGGGTGTGCTGTCTGTGCTACGGTCTGCCCTAAACAGTGCATTACGATGCAAACAGACCCGTATGGTTTCATTCGTCCAGTTATATCGCAAAGTGATTGCGTCGATTGTCGACTGTGCGAGAAAACTTGTCCTAATAATGCGTTGGCCGCTAAGTTGGAGCACATAGCCTGTCATGCTGGATGGAGTCTTGATGCAACTGACCGGCAGACCAGTACGTCTGGCGGCGTGGCTTCAGTGCTTGCACAAACGGTACTAAAAAGAGGAGGCGTGGTCTATGGAGCAGTGTCTCATGGTATTCAAGTCGTTCATGAAAGAATTGACCGACTTGAAGATGCACACAGGCTGAAAGGGTCGAAATATGTGCAGAGCCAGCTTCGGACCAATGTACTTTCCTCGTTGTGTCAGGATTCCAAGGACGGGCGACTTGTATTGTTCACAGGTACGCCCTGTCAAGTGGCAGGAGTGAAAAACTTGGTCGAGAGGAAAGGCAATGTGAGAAATGTCCTGTTCTGTGACATTATCTGCCATGGTGTTCCATCGCAAAAAATGCTTGCAGAACATGTGCATGAGCTCCTTCCTAATGAGAAGATTGACCACGTCCGGTTTCGTGATGAAGAGGGGTACTTTCTTACTTTGACTTCGCCTGAGGGAAAGCAGCTTTATCGTAAAGGTTTTCCTTGGGATGCTTACTTGAATGCTTTTCAGTATGGTCTGTTTTTCCGTCCTTGTTGTTATCAATGTTTATATGCTTGTCCTCAGCGTGTTTCGGATCTGACAGTAGGTGATTTCTGGGGATTAGGTCAAACTACTTATCCCAAAAAGAAAGTTTCAGTCATCTTAACAAACACTATTCGGGGAGGACAAATGTTATCAGACTGTAAAAAATCGCTCTTTCTTGATGAACGACCAGTTGTCGAAGCGGTCCGAGGAAACCATAATCTGCATCAAGCCTCTCGGAAGCATAAGTATTATCATGTGTTTCACCGTCTGTATCCGCAATTTGGTTACAAAGTGATTCATTTCTGCCTGATAGAATTCTATGTCAAACATTTTGCCTATCGGGTATTGAATAAACTTAAAACTTTAGCTTATGATGTCAAGCGAGAAACAGTCCAGTCCAATCACAAAGGGAAATAGAACGTTTTTCCCAGACGTGGCCGTGTTGCGCTCGTTGAGCATTATGGCTGTCGTGGCGTTCCACACTACCGGCATGATGTATGCTGACGCCCATTTCCCGGCTACAAAGGAATTATACCATTCGGTATACTATGCGTTCAACCAATGCCTGCTCATCAACGTCGCAATGCCGATGTTCGTTTTTCTCTCGGGTTATTTGTTTCACTATCAGTTAGCCACGGGGCGCGTTACCTCTTTCGTTGGAATGGTCAGGAAGAAGGTGCTGCACATCCTCGTGCCCTACTTCGTTTTCGGTCTTGTTATGATGGCAACGACGGCTAACTTTAATCCAATCAGTTTGTTCCGAGGGGGGTATTGGCATCTTTGGTTTCTTCCCATGCTGTTCTGGTGCTTTGTGGTTAGCTATGCCTTGCGGCGTCTTACTAGGCCGATTTACTATGTGGCCATACTGATCTCCGCGTTTGGGGTGAGCCTGTGCGGCAAGTTCCTGCCACAAATCATGGGTTTGCATTACATAACTGTTTGGTATTGCTGGTTCATTTTCGGAGGCGTAGTATTTTTGTTTTGCGAGCAGATCTCATCTTTCATGCGCCGATATCGTTTGCAGTGGCTTTTCATTTTGAGTTACGTGATACTGACAGTGCTACATCCCGTTCCTTATGGAGAGCGGACGTGGTTTGCGACTTTGGCACAAGCGGGCGTCGTTGTGGCTCTGTGGCTGGTGTTCCACACCTTACGTCCTGCCGTCATGCATCGTCTGCACCCGCTTGTCTGGCTGAGCCGTTACAGTTATGGTATTTACATCTTCCACAATTGGTTGGCAGTCTATCTGATTTCGTCCACCGCGCAGCGGCTTCTTCCGTTGGCGTCGTGGGCTGAACACCACGTGGTACTCTTCCCGTTGTGTTTTTTCTTGATAACTATGTTATTCTCTTTTGCTTGCTCATGGTTGCTCCTTAAAACGCGAGTAGGTAAGTTCTTAATTGGATAAAACCTTTACAACATGAAAACGATAATGCTCGTATTTGGAACTCGGCCTGAGGCCATAAAGATGGCACCTTTGGTCAAGAGACTCCAACTTATGCCAGACAAAGTCCGCACGCTTGTTTGCGTCACAGGGCAGCACAGAGAAATGCTTGACCAAGTGTTGGACATTTTTCATATCCGGCCAGACTACGACCTTAATATCATGAAACAGGGGCAAGACCTCTACGACGTCACAGCCCGCGTGCTCACAGGGATGCGCAACGTGTTGCAGCAGGCCCGGCCTGATTTGGTGCTGGTTCATGGCGACACGACAACAAGCACTGCGGCAGCACTGGCAGCTTTTTATGCACATGTCCCGGTTGGGCACATTGAGGCAGGCCTTCGCACGCATGACATTTACAGTCCATGGCCCGAAGAGATGAATCGGCAGCTGACGGGGCGAATTGCCACTTTTCATTTTGCCCCGACATCCATGAGTTGTGAGAACCTGCTGGCCGAAAACATCAGTCCGGACCATGTTCTTGTGACGGGCAATACAGTCATTGATGCTCTCCATTGGGTGGTGGGAAAGATTCGCGCAGATCAATCTTTGAGCCTCTCTTTACATGACGAATTGTGCAACCACGGTTACGACACAGAACGGCTTGTCAGCAATCGACGAATGGTTCTCATCACCGGTCACCGCCGCGAAAATTTCGGAGATGGCTTCTTGCACATCTGCCAAGCTATCCGTCTGCTGGCAGAAACTTACCCAATGGTGGATTTCGTCTACCCCATGCACCTGAATCCCAATGTACGGCGGCCAATTCAAGAAATGTTTGGCGACACCTATGCAACAAATCTTTTTTTTATCGAACCACTTGAATATCTCTCGTTCGTGTTCCTGATGGAGAAAGCGTCACTTGTCCTCACTGATAGTGGAGGCATACAAGAAGAAGCCCCCAGTCTTGGAAAACCTGTGCTCGTCATGCGTGACACCACAGAACGCCCCGAAGCTTTGAATGCAGGCACAGTCAAACTTGTCGGAACGGATTGCCACAAAATCATTTCCGAGGTCTCCCGCCTGCTTGATGATAAGTCCTACTACGACTCTATGAGCCAAGCTGTCAATCCCTATGGTGACGGGAAAGCCAGCGAACGCATCATCCACTTCTTAATCGAAAAGCTATCATGAACTTGCTGTTCGTAGCTTCTGGTTTTCCACCAGCTACATTCTCTGAGAATTTATGCAACGGTAAGCTGGTTCTAGCGTTCCTGAAAGCGGGCTATCAGGTTGACGTGGTGTCTCGCGTGGACAGTATGACATACAGCAATATCTGGGACGAACCATGGTTATCCCTCCGCCCTATAACGTGTGAACTAGCCTATCCCTTGGGCAGCAAGATAGGGCGAGGGCTAGATGTGTTCGCGTCGAGCCTGAAAATGGGTACTTTCCCGCTTGACGGTGTCCGTTGGGCGCGTCGTGCCTACGAGAAAGCCCTTGCCATGCACGCCGAGAAACGCTACGACGTCGTAATGACGCGCTCGCCTAATGACATTTCTCATCTCGTTGGCTACAAATTTTCCCGCAAAACCGGCGTCAAGTGGGTGGCTAACTGGAACGATCCCGCCTCACCAATATGGCCCGAGCCTTATGGTTGTCCTTACCACCCGCGCAAGCGGATGCAGTTGATGAACCAGACCGCAAAGTTCTTGCGTCAGGCTTCGGCCAATACGTTTCCCTCGGTTCGCTTGCGCGACCATTTTACTTCTTTTTTCCCCTTTTTGAAAGGAAAAGAAACTTATGTCATTCCGCATATTGGCTTGCTATCCGAACTTTTGCCCAAGGGCGAACCTCAGATGCCTGGCACGCAACTGCGCCTGTGCCATTCCGGCAATCTTTCACCCGAGCGTAATCCCAATTTGCTCTTCCAAGCTATGCGTGAACTCATCGACGAAAAATGTGCCGACTTCCGCCTTGATATCATGGGGCACACCAATGCCTACACAGAAAGCCTCGTCTGTCAATATCACCTGACTGACTGCGTGCACTTTATCAGTGGGCAGCCTTATATGGATGCCTTGCGGCAGATGGGTACGTATGACGTTCTCGTCCTCCTCGAAGCTGTGATGAATGAAGGTATATTCTTCCCCAGTAAATTTACGGACTATGCTCAGCTTGGCAAACCCATCCTCGCCATTTCGCCCACCCATGGTTTTGCCCACGATGTGATTGCGCAGTTTGGCGGGGGGCTGGCGGTGGACAACACAAACGTGGAAGCCATCAAATCAGGGTTGCGCGCGCTCATCCAGTCTTGGAAATGCGGACGTCTCACTACGGATTTCGACTCGCGTGCCCTCTATGCCGGTTTCTCCCCCGACTATGTGGTCACCCTCTATCGCGACTTGTTTGAAGCCCTTGTCCGATGAGAAAGTGTCCGTATTCCTTACTTTTTTGATAGTTAACCTATTACTTTTCCTCCCATGATTAAAGATTTAATCCGCACCGTGCGCGTGCATGCCGTGCGGGCACTGGCCATCCTGAGGGCACACCTTGACGTGTCGGGGCGGCGCGTCTTGATCGTGGCTCCCCATCCAGACGACGAGGTATTTGGCTGTGCCGGGTTGGTACAGCAGTTGGTTCAATCCGGGACGCAAGTAGATGTTGTAATTGTTACAGGAGGTGAAAAAAGCCATGCCACTTGTTGTGACCTAGAAGAAGAGACGCTCATAAAGAAACGTCGAGAGCTAGCGTGTAGGGGCGCGCAGATCGTCGGCCTTTCGGAGATGCATCTCCATTTTCTTGACTATCCCGACGGGGGCATCCACTGGAATTGCCCAGAAACTGAGAAGTTCCGCCAACTCGTCGACAAACTTTCGCCCGACACCATCTTTGTGCCCCATTGGGGCGAGGGATGGCCCGACCACATCGAAACGGGACGCATCGTGCGCCAACTCATCAAGGACTGTGGTCAGATTGACATCTACGAATACTGCGTGTGGTTTTGGTTCTACAACGTGCGGCATATCGACTGGCCTTCGGCCCGCATTGTGCGCATGACCGCCGCTCAGCATCGCGCCAAACTTGACGCCATCCGCACCTATACTGAACCGAAGGCACCCTGCGGAAATCCATGGAGTGGAATGTTACCTCGACCTTTCGTCTGGGCCAACACGTGGAATAAGGAACTCTATTTCAAGGCTCAACAATGAAACGCAACACACGACGTACCCATGCCATCATCATTGGTGACTCGACGAACAACACGCTGAGTATCGTCCGTAGCTTGGGCGAAGCAAAAATTGACCAGACGCTAATCCTTAAATGTGAAAGCGACGTCTGCCACGTGGGTAAAAGCCGATATCTCAAACGCGGCCACGTATTTAGGATTGAAGCCCTTCCGGAGTGCTTGTCGGTTTTAGAAAGACTCAAAGACAGGATTCCTGGTAGACCGATTCTTATGTGCAGCTTTGACGAAGCTGCCGTTTTCATTGACAATCATGAGCCGCAGTTGTCCCCATACTTCCGCACACCGGCAAGGGGAAAACAAATTGGGAAATGGTTCGACAAAGACGAACAATGCAGACTGGCCCACGAATGCGGCTTGCTGCCTCCGGCTTTCGCTGACTTCAACCGGCACGACAGTCTGAGCGACATCTGCATTCCATATCCAGTTTTGCTGAAACCACTCAACAGTACGCGAGGGGAGAAGAGTGACATCCACATCTGTCAAAACCGTGGCGATGTAGAAAAAGCACTAGCTGAAGAGAGCCTTTGCGACGACTTTGTTGTGCAGGAATTCATAGACAAAGAGTATGAGCTAGACTGTGTGGGGGTACGGACTGAACATGAAACTTACATCCCCGGCGCCATCCGTAAAATTCGCCACTATCCGCCTTTGGTTGGTGCGGGGGCATTTGGATTGTTTACCCCGATAGATAAGCTCGATATCGACGTGGAGGCTATCAAACGATTCTTGGTTAGGACTGGCTACTTCGGGCCTTTTAGCGTAGAGTTTCTACACAAAGGCGATAAGAACTATTTCATGGAAGTGAACTTTCGCAACGAAGGACTAGCTTATGCGGCTACTGCAGCGGGAGCAAACCTGCATGCGCTTTACGTAGATCCAGATTTCTCTATTGACCGTCAAAAAGTTCGTCCTACATACATGATGAATTACTCTCTCGACTATCTCTACGTGAAATCCGGAGACGTTTCTCGTCAACAGTGGTGGCGCGATTTTTTAAGGACGCGTTGTTTCATCAATTTCAACCTCAGAGATCCCATGCCTACGCTCTGGCACTACTTAGAAAAAATCAAATCCCGCCTTGCCCGATGAAAATCCTCATATGCATCCCCTGTCTGATGACGGGCGGAACGGAAATACAGACGCTCAACCTTGTGCGTGCTCTCGTACAAGGCGGGCATGAATTGCTGACGGTGTGCTATTTTGAGTATGCCGACGGTATGGTGTCGCGTTTCCGTCAAGCCGGAAGCCGCGTTGAACTGCTCAGTCCCGACGGCTCACGCTCAGGAGGATGGCGGGGTATGGTTGCTCTCTTCGGAGGATTGCGGCGTGTGGTCAGGGCGTTCCGCCCCAACGTGGCCCACGTTCAGTACATGGCACCCGGTGCACAGCCCATCCTCATGCTGCGCCTGTTGGGCGTCAGGAACATCATTGCCACCACGCACACAGGCGCCGACATCTATCCCTCGCTGCGTCTGGTTCATTTCGTCGAACGCCACCTTGTGCGTGCTTTCACCTGCATCACTGAGCTGGCCGAGCGGTCATACTTCGGCACGTCGTGTCTCTACGACGAGCGTTATGTGTTGAAACGCCACAACCATTTCACCATCTACAATGCCCTTCCTTGGCCCCTGCCACCCAAGTCCACCCGCAACGCGCCGCGAGAGCCGTTTACCATTGGCGTGGTGAGCCGATTGGAAAGCATAAAAGGTATGGACCTCGTGTTGCCCGCCTTTGCCGCCGTGCACAAGGTACATCCCGAGACGCGCCTGCATGTCGTGGGCGACGGCACACTGCGCTCCACCATGCAGCAACAGGCACATGATCTTGGCTGTGCAGACGCTGTCGTATGGATGGGGCGGCAACCGCAGGATGCCCTGCCAGCGCTTTACGGACAGATGGACATCGTCTGGATGCCCTCGCGCAGCGAAGGCTTCGGGCTGACAGCTATCGAGGCTATGTCGTGCGGTTGCGTAGTGGTGGCCGCTCGCACGGGAGGCCTACCGGAGGTTGTACGAGACGGCGAAGTCGGCCTGCTTCACGACCCCGAATCGACAAGCTCACTGACAGAAAAAACAGTCAGCCTGATCGAAAATCCTGTCCGGCTGACTGAAATGTCCCACCGCGCCGTCCGTCATGTCGAGCGATTCAGTTTTGACCGCTACGCACGGTTGTTCAACAATCTATATCAGAAAATAGGAAAAGTATAACTTGCCGCCAGTTCCTTTCGGCGGTAGTTTTTCCTTTCAACGGTGTAGTAACCTCCCCAAACATAGAGGTCTATAATATGGCTTCCTTTTGCGTAAAATCGCAAAAAACATCTAAACGAGCAGCGAAGACGATTCACACCCCGGACGACGGAGAAATGGTTCAACGAACATAGTTTCATCATCATTCAGTATCACGACAAGCATCTTCATGATGCACATCGTCTTTACCTCACAGGTGAGAGGCTTTTGTAAATGACGTTTTACATTGATGCATCCGGGTTCAACACCCCACCTCTCAACTTTTTTATCCCAATAAAAACGTACCGCCACTCATGCTTTCGGTCATGCCACTTACCACACACTTTACTGTTCTATGATCGCACTCAACTACCTTTATTTCCTAATCATCTCTATTCTCGGCTGCAAGTGGCTGACGTCAAGCGGTGGCTACATGAAGTCGCCGCTCGACAAGACGCTGAGCATGCGTCTCGACGGGCCGGAAATGTTCTGGATATTGACTTTTTCTACGGGACTTCTGGCTTTTTCTGCTCCAGGAGGGCTGGATTTGATGGCCGTCCGCCTGTTGGTGATCGAATTGCTGTGCATCATGGGGCTATTCCTCGTGAAACGTCGCCCCGTGTGGAGTGCTGTCGCGGTGTTCTATTCCGTTTTCATGCTCTGGCTGGTCGTCGGATGTTTCTATTCGCCTGCACCGGCTTATGGCGTTCGCGTCATTATGAAGTATGTTTACGTCCTGCTTATCATGCTCTTCGCTTCTGCGGCTGTGCGCGATGCCGAAGTGTTTCTCAAATCCAGTATTGGCGCACGCACTGTGGGATGGATTTCGATCCTCGTTTTCTTCGTTCCTGGGTTGAGCTATGCTGTGCCCGGCGTGTTCTGGTATGGTACGGCGGCTGCCATCAACTATATCTCGCTCTTCACGCTCTCATTGGCTCTGTTTTACCTCACGGATGAAAAGCGAAAGAACCTATGGTTCTGCCTCCTCTTTGCCCTGCCTTGTGTGTTGTGGGTGTTCCGCACGAGTATCATGGGGACAACATTGGCGTTAATGGTGTTCATGTTTTTCAAATACAGGTTCAAGTCGCTGCCCATCATCTTCGGTGCTTTCGTTCTGTTCATTTGTGCCGTTTTTTTCATTCCTTCGGTCCGGGAAAAAATGTTTTATGACACGAGTAATGCCAACATATCCCAACTCGAAAGTGGAGGAATATCGAAAGACGATATAGACTCCAACGGCCGCTTTGCTATGTGGGACTGGTCGATGGCCAAATTCTACGAGGGGCATGAACTGATCGGCAGCGGAACCGGTAATTTGCAAGAAGTATTCTACTCCTTGCGGCATCCTTTCGGCTCAATCAAAATTGTCCATTGTGACTATGTGCAGATGTTGTGCGACAACGGGCTCATCGGCATTATTCTCTTCGGTTGTTGTTTCGTCTGTCTGATTGGGCATAGCTTCTTTGTGTTCCAGAATAAGCGCTATGACACAGCTACGCACATTTGTGCCATCGTGGCCGGTTCATCGGCGGCGGGAGTACTTCTCACCATGATGACAGACAACGTGATCAATTACTCCATGGCCACCATTTCTTACCCTTGCGGGTTCTATGGGATGATGCTTGGATTGCTCACCAAGTACAAAAAAGCATAACACCCTATGTTTTTCAATTCGCCCGAATTCGTTGCGTTTTTCCTGTTCGTTTTGGCCGCGTTCGCTGTCGCCAACCGCAAGCGGACACTCCCATTGCGTAACCTTGTCTTGCTTCTTGCATCTTATTGGTTTTATGCCCAATTGCATGCCTGGTTTGTCGCACTTCTCGTCTATACGACGCTCGTCAATTATTTGTGCGGTCTTTGGTTAGCACGTTGCCAGCAGCAAGGGCGACGGGGACAAGCTGTTGTGACGGTCGCTATTCTACTCTCACTTGCACAACTCGCACTGTTCAAATATGCCTATCTCGCTGTTCCTTCTGTGATTCTGCCTGTGGGACTCTCTTTCTTCACATTCCAGGCCCTTACTTACACGATAGACATTTACAGACGGAAGATTCCAGTCGAACGCAATCTGCTCAATGTGGCCTTGTTCGTGTCCTTTTTCCCAACGTTGCTATCAGGCCCCATAGAACGCGCCCGCAACCTGCTGCCGCAGTTTCGGCATGAATCGAGACTGTGCTGGGAAAACCTTATGGCAGGTGCCGGCTTATTTGTGTGGGGATTGTTCAAAAAAGTGGTCATTGCCGACCGATTGGCCGAATACGTCAACATGGCCTATTTTGCGCCCGGAGGGCAGAGCGGAGCCACACTGGCTATCGCTGCCGTGTTTTACAGTTTCCAGATCTACTGCGATTTCAGCGGTTATGCCGACATGGCCATCGGGTGTGGCCGAATCTTAGGCTTCAACTTGATGCAGAACTTCAACTTCCCCTACTACGTCAACACCATCAAGGAATTTTGGAGACGGTGGCATATCTCCTTGACCTCGTGGTTTACCGAGTACGTGTATATCTCCATGGGAGGCAACAGGGTGTCGCACATGCGCTGGCTGCTGAACATCTCTACGGTATTCCTGCTAAGCGGCATATGGCATGGAGCCACATGGTCTTTCGTCATTTGGGGAGCGCTGCATGCAGCCTTTTATCTGGCCGAACGTTTCTGGGGACCCAAGCGGCCCGGCGCAGTTTGGCACGTACTTGTTTTCGTGGCTGTTACCTTGGCATGGGTGTTTTTCCGTGCAGCCGACTGTGCGACAGCGTGGTTGATCGTAACGAAAATATGCACAGACCTCTTTTCTCCCATCAATTGGGGCAGCTCTACGTTCAGCACGTTGCTGACCACCGTGTTGCTCATCGCCTTCATCATTCGCGAGTACATGCTATACAAGTCGCCACAGGCTCGGCGACCAGCCGTTGAGTACCTCGTACTCTTTCTCTGCATATGCCTCTTCGGCGTGTCCAACGACCAGTTTGTTTACTTCCAGTTCTGACACATGCGTAAACGCTTACTCCACATTCTGTTGTTCCTTCTTGCCTTCGTTTGCGTCGACCGGCTCATCGGATGGGGGCTCAACGTCGGATTGAACCGTTACTTCGGTTTGACCCAACATTCAGAAGTCCTTTTTGTCGGTCATTCCCACCTCATGCTGGCTGTCGACAAAGAAGGTTTCGAACAAGGAACTGCGACTGAGGTTTCCAAATACTGCCGTGAGGGCGTAAACGTGGCCGACCGCCTTGAAATGGTCCGACAGTTTCTCGCGTCACCGTACAGCGATTCACTGAAGGTGGTCATATACGGTGTTGACCAGTTCATGTTCACCGGCGAGGGGCTAAGCATGAACTCCTACAAATTGTTCTATCCTTTCATGGACGAGCCACACATTGACCACTATATCAGACGGTCGACAGACCTATACGATTACCTCACCCACAAGTCCATCTGCTCTCTTCGCTACTCAGATGCTCTTCTCAACAGTTCCATACGTGGATGGGCAGGAAATTGGGAGAACTACAAGATTGGGAAATTAGATGTCATTGCCTTGGAAAAGCAAGTGGCCCAAAACGCACAGAGGCACATCAAGTTCGAGCTCGCCCTCATCGAAAGTTTCGAACAGACGCTCAGACTACTCACCTCAAAAGGCATCACGGTCATCCTCGTCAATACGCCCATAGCCAAACCGTTGAATGGCTATGAGCCTGAGCTATATAGCCGTTTTATCCAGTACATGCAGCGTAAAGACGCGTCGTCGACACACATTATATATTGGGACCTCAACCCAGCGTTCTCGGACCACTATGACCTTTTCTTCGACCCAATCCACTTAAACGTCGAAGGCCAACGCGTCATCAACGAAGAGCTTGTTAAACGTTTCAACGCCATAAAAAACCAACTATGATATCCGTCATCATTCCGCTCTACAACAAGGCGGCGAGCATCGGGCAGACGTTGCGTACAGTGCTCGGACAGACTTTTCAGGACTTCGAGGTGATCGTTGTGGCCGACGGCGGGTCCGACGTGGTGTGCGCCGTGGACGACGCGCGCATCCGGCTCGTCTGCCAACCGAACGCAGGTGTCTCGGCCGCACGAAACCGGGGTGTCAGCGAAGCCCGTGGCGAGTTTGTAGCCTTCCTCGACGCCGACGACCTGTGGCGTCCCACCTATCTTGAAACACAGTTCGCCCTGACCCGCAAATACCCCGACTGCGCCGTATTCGCCACCAACTACGAGTTTCGCGATGCCGAGGGGCGCACCTCGCCCACCATCCTGCGCCGCCTGCCCTTCGCGGGCGAGGACGGCATCCTCACGAACTATTTTGAAGTGGCCTCCTACTCCCACCCGCCACTCTGGACGTCGGCCGTCATAGTACGTCGCGAGGCTGTCGAAGCCATCGGTGGTTTCCCCGTGGGCATCCGTTCGGGGGAAGACCTGCTGACATGGGCTCGGCTTGCGGTAAAATATAAGATAGCTTTTAATGTAAAGCCTGTAGCTATTTACAATTTAGGAAGTGGTTATGAATTTTCAAACCTTCCGCCAAGACGTCAAGATGAAAATGATCCAGTTGGAGAACAACTTAAGATATTATATAAGCAGAACAAATCAATATCACATTTTAAGGCTTATATATCACATTGGCATAAAATGAGAGCTTCTGTGGCAGTGCGTTTTGGGGATAAATTAGAAGTAATAAGAGAAGTTGTGTTGTCATTACTTTATAATCCGCTGAATTTTAAAGTAATTCCATTCTTAATTCTTGTGTTTATACCATACAATATAAGATCATTAATTTTTCAACATTATCATAAATGAAGCGTCTATTGTTCTATATATTGAGGGTTATGGCCTTTTTGAGTCGCTGTGTTAGCAGAAAAATGTATGGTCACCTAATAATGATGGCTCACAAAATACAAGGTGTACATTTTGTTGGAGTTCCTGAATATATTGATTTTTCTGCTCATTTGGATGCTTCTGGTGGATTGTCTATTGGAAAAGGAGTAGTGATTTCCACGCACGCTGTGATTTTAAGTCATGATTGGTCTTTCTTGATTGGAGTTAAGGCAAATTTTTCAAAACCACGTGAAAATTTTTTGGAATTTGCCTATAAAGAAGTTGAAGTCTGTGAGCATAGTTTTATTGGAGCAGGAGCCATAGTATTGCCCGGTTCGAAAATTGGAAAGTATTGCATAATCGGAGCAGGTGCCGTTGTCAAAGGGAAAATAGAAGATTATTCAATAGTGGTGGGAAATCCTTCAAAGTGTATCAAGAATACGTCTGATTGGGGAAAGCAGTTTGCAATAAGTCAAGTAGACTTCAAATGAAAATACTAATTGTACACAATGATTACGGAAAATACAGCGGTGAGGAGGCCGTAGTGGACAAGATGGCGGCCATGCTGGGTAGCCACGGATACGACGTGGTCCTCTACCGGCTTTCCTCGGCAGGCCGGCGCGAGAGTCTGCGGGGGCGCATGGAGGGTTTTGCCTGTGGCCTCTACTCACCTGCCGGGGTGCGGGGTATGCGCGAGGCGCTGCGGCGCGAACGTCCCGACGTGGTGAACGTGCACAACCTCTATCCCTTCATCAGCCCGGCGGCGCTCTTCGAGTGCCGGAAGGCCGGTGTGCCAGTCGTCATGACGGTGCACAACTTTCGCCTTGTCTGCCCTACGGGCCTCTTCATGCGCGGCGGCCGCCCCTGCGAGGAGTGCCTCGAACGAGGGCAGGAATGGGGCTGCGTGCGCCACAATTGTGAGCACTCGCTTATGAAGTCCGCCGGCTACGCGCTGCGCAACGCCTACGCCCGATGGACGGGGGCCTACAAGAAGAACGTCGACGCCTATGCATGCATCACCGGCTTCCAAAGGCGTAAGCTCATCGAAGCGGGTTATGACGAAAGGCGGATAAGCGTAATTCCCAACAGCATTGATGTTCCTGAAAGACTCGTACATACGCAGGGGACATACGTGGCCTATATCGGACGACTAAGTTTCGAAAAAGGCTTTGACCTTCTTGTTGAAGTGGCACGGAGAAGGCCTGAAATTAGCTTCCAGCTTGCGGGGGCGCTGAGAGATGGAGATAAGGGAAACCTACCTGAAAATGTTTGTTGGGCGGGCTATCTGAGGAAAGAAGAACTGGACCAATTCATTCAGAACGCTCGTTTTGTAGTCATGCCCAGTCGCTGTTATGAAGGTTTCCCTATGGCTATATTGGAGGCGGCGTGCCACGGGAAAGCCACGGTAGGGCCCGACCATGGAGGTTTCACCGAAATCATCGGGAAGGGCGACACTGCTATTGGCTCGCTATTCAGGCCCAACGATATAGATGATTTGGAACGGACTATCGTCGAACTATGGGACAATCCCTCCTTATCGGCCCGACTCGGTGAACGAGCCTACGAAAAGGTCGCTACAACATATAATTCTTCCGTAGTGTTCACCCAATGGGAAAGTCTACTGGAAAAGCTCATCGCAGAACACTCTAAAAACAACGCTATTCATGTCATTAAACATCAACAGTCCGAGGATCATCGGTCTTGATCTCGTTCGCAGTATTGCCATTCTATTCGTCATAAGCGGACATTTTTTTCTCTCTTAATACCCCTTTCCGTAGCACAATTTTCGGGGGGGTGAATCTGACTTTACAAAGTATTACCATTCCTCTATTTCAACTGGCGTTCCGCTGTTTCTTATGTTGACGGGATACCTCAATGCAAACAAGTCACCTTCACGAAAGTATTACAAAGGCTGCATCCGCGTTCTGTTCGCCTATTTGTTGTTCTCCATCATCACTATCCTGTTTAGGAAGTATTATCTCAGTGAAGATCTCTCGTGGACACAATGGATATTAAAGATTCTCGATTATTCTGCTATCCCATACGCTTGGTATATTGAGATGTGGATCGGACTTTTTTGCTGACTCCCTTCCTTAATTATATGTACAAAGCTGTCCCTTCACGCCGCCTGAAACTTACGCTACTCGTAACCTTATATCTGCTTACAGCAGTCCCCGATTTGTTCAACCGCTACGGAATGCATATAGTACCTGGATTTTGGAGTTTAACATTTCCGCTTATGTTCTTCTTTGCCGGGAGTTACATAAGAGAATACCGTCCGCATCCTAAAAAATGGTTTCTGATTGTGGCCATCATACTGATGTGTTCTATTAATCCTATATTCAACTTGTTATTTGTTAATCACCACACGCTCATACAAATAGCAGGAGGTTATTATGGCGTATTCGGAACGCTAATCGCCATTGCTTTTTTCCTGCTCATTTACGACATGAATACTCAGGTAACTGCGATACGAGTCGCGTTAACCAAAATATCCATTCTTTCGCTCGATATGTATCTCTGTTGTTACATGTTCGATCAATTGGCTTATCCGTATTTCCTCTCCCACTATTTTGTCGACCAATCTCAATTTGGCCCGTACTTCTTCATTGTTGTGCCACTCGTATTCATCGGTTCCTTCATCTTAGCGTGGGGTAAAGATGCTGTCTGTAAACGCATTAGTCCTCTTTTATGAAAGTACAAACAGAAGAGTCAAAAAATGGAAACATACTTCAATATCCGATATGAGTTTGACAAGCGTCGCGTACACGAATTAATCGATGAACAGTTGGACAAGGACGAGCCGGGCTATGTATGCGTGGCAGACGGGGTGATAGTGACCCACGTCCATCGCGACGAACACTACCGTACCGTCGTTAATGGCAGCATGTTCTCGGTCTGCGACAGTGGCTTCGTTCCGCTTTATCTGAGGTGGATATACGGTAAGCGTTACGAGCAGTATTGCGGTGCACAGATTTTTCAGGATATCGTGCGTGCGGGGCGTCACAGGATGTTTTTCATGGGCACGTCGCATGATACGCTAGCCGGATTGCGCCGTACGCTGATGACATGGAATCCGTCAGTAGCAGACATGACTTTCATGGACTTGCCCTATCGACGGGTGGAGGATTTCGACTACGCGGCTATTGCTCGTGCTGTTGAGACGGATGGTGCCGACATCATCTGGGTGGCACTGGGTGCCCCGAAGCAGGAAATCTTCATGAGTCTGCTCCGTCCGCATTTGCGGCGTGGCGTGGTGATAGCCGTAGGGGCCGTTTTCAAGTTTTACAGTGGAACGGCCGAGCGTCGAGCTCCTCAATGGATGGTCAGGGCACACTTGGAGTTTGTCTTCCGCATTTTGAGTGAGCCTGGCAAGCAACTCCGTCGCTGTTGGGGCATACTTTCCGCACTGCCTGCCGTTTTGTGGCAGGAGTGGCGGCGTAAGCAGACACGTCTTGTTAAGCAATGACGAATGGATGATACGGCTAATGGGGAACGCGAGTCCATATTTTAGTGTTTGCGCTTTCTATCCGAGGTGTTATGCTTTGCAATTGTGGTTTCATGTGAGAGAAGGTTGATAATAAAATCCTAAGCATTAGAATTTTTGAGGACACTTATGGAATTGACGGGTTCACTGGCAGAAAATGCGGTCAGTGAACCCGTCAATTCTGTTTACTTGAAAGCAGTTTCCGTTAAGATTCCCGGTGGCAAAGAGGTTCTTGTGTGGATGGTATCATGTCGTGTGGCTTTTTTCTGGTTAATGGAAGTGAAAATGGTACGGCCGTAATGGAAGTGGGAGTGTATAAGCGGCCACCGTCCTCAACTTACCTTTATTGTTGAGGCGCGGTTAAGGCGCTCGTATGGGGTAGGGGATACTTTCAAAGCGCAGGCCTGCATCACGAAAGAAGTCCGCAAGATAAAACTTGCGGACTTCTTTTATTCAATGTTCATTCATAAATGAACAAATTGCGGTGCGTACGGGACTCGAACCCGTGACCCCATGCGTGACAGGCATGTATTCTAACCAGCTGAACTAACGCACCTGATGGCTTTTCTTTGGATTGCTTTTTCTCTCAAAATCGGTGCAAAGATATGCACTTATTTTTAATTGTCCAAACGTTTCGTGCGTTATTTTATCAGGAACTTGCAAAAGACGGAGATGTCCTCGAATTTGTTCCGGAAGAGGTGCCATTGCGGCAGGACGGCGATTTCTTCATAGCCTTGTTTGGCAAACAGGTGCTTGCTGTCTGGATTGTTGTCACGCGAAACGTGGGCATAGAGCAGGCGGATGTGAAGGATGTGGCGGGCGTAGGCTTCGATGGTTTGCAGGGCGGCTTGGGCGTACCCGTACCCGCGGGCTTCTTCCAAGAGGGCGATGCCGATCTCTGCCCTCATGTTGTAGGGGTCGAAGTTGAACAAATCAATCAGTCCGACGGCTTTTTCTTCCGTTGAGCAGATGACGAGGCGCAGTTCGCCGCTTTGATAGATGTCTTGCGGCTGCATGGCTATGTGTTGTTTAAGCGCGTAGCGTGAGTAGGGCGCTGTGGTTGACCCCACAGACCAGTTGTTCCGGTTGTTTTCTATTGAGTAGAGCAGGTCGAGGTCTTCTGGTTCAAGTGCCCGAAGGGATATCTGTTCGTGTTGTAGGATCATGCGGAGTAGGTCATGGATTCGGTGATGAGGAGGTCGCTTTCAGGTAAGAAAAAACCCATTTTCAGGTCGGCACGATTGTTTTTGGCGAAAATGCGGAAAATGTCGTCGTAGCTGAATGCCGTGGTGTCATAGATGACATACTGGTAGCTTTTTTGTGCTGACGGAATTTGCAGGTAATCTAGCGGGGCACTTTGTCTGTCTGCGTGTATGTAGTCCATGTCAAACATCCATTGTTCATTGAGTTGCCGAGCCCGCGTGATGTGTTCTGCTTTTCCCACGAAGAGGATTTTGATATCCGGCTCTTTTTTCCCGATAGTCAGCATGCCGCGTACCTTTTCGACTGACTGTTGGACGAGGGCGATGAAGGCCCGGGTATAGATGGCTGTGCGGATGGGGATGGAAAGCCAGAAACTGTAGTGCTGATAATGCTTGTTGAAGAAAATCAGCATGGCCTGATAGAATACGTGGACGTAACGGAAAGAACTTTTCAGCGTGCTTTCGCCCTTGTAGTGCAGGATGGGCGTAGGCAGGTAATAGTTCGTGTTGCCGTTTTTGAGCAGGCGGTATGAAAGGTCTATGTCCTCGCCATACATGAAGAAGTCCTCGTCGAAGGCTTTGCCTCCTTGTATCTTTTCGCGAGGTATCATCATGAAAGCTCCTGACACTACTTCAATCTCGTTGGGCACATTGTCGTCGAGATACCGCATGTAGTAGCGCCCGAAGAAGCGTGATTTCGGGAAGAGGTGACAGAGACCGCACATCTTGCAGAACGCGGTCCAAGGAGAAGGGAAGCCCCGGCGCGATTCGTAGGCAAAACTGCCGTCGGCTTTCAGCATCCTGACGCCGAGTGCGCCCATGTCGGGATGGGCGTCGGCAAAGGCGAGGCAGTCGGTGAGCGTATGTGCTGTCAGGACGGTGTCGGGGTTGAGGAACAGCAGGTATCGTCCCGTAGCTACACGGACGGCTTGGTTGTTTGCGCGGCCAAAGCCCATGTTGCGCGAGTTGCAGATGAAGTGCAGATTGGGGTAAGTATCCGGAGGGAATAGTCCTTTCAGGTATGGAATGCTGCCGTCAGTCGAATGGTTGTCGACGACAAACACTTCGACCTGTATACCTTCTGTGGCTTTCCATACGGAGCGCAAGCATTGTTCGAGGTAGGACTTGACGTTATAGTTGACTATGATGATAGACAGCGTCATGGCTTCCGTACGGTTTATTATGGTCTGGACATTTTGCGGGGCCAGCAGAACACGAGGGCCAGTGCAGTGATGAGGGCACAGAAACCACCTTGCGTGTCAAGGGTGGCGAAGTAGACTGTCACGTTTCCCCAGAGAAGCAGTGCCATGAGGCCGAGGCGATAAGCATGCCACTTGCTTTCACACCTTTCGGGTGAACTGGCTTTTTCAATTGCCGCTTTGACTGTGGTAAGATGGAAAAATTTCAATGCCACGTAGACACCACTCAGTGTGCAGACGATGGCACCCAATGAAAGAAAATAACGTGTGTGCTCGTCGGTAACGAAGCCGGTCGGCAGAATTTCGTGGTCGAAACAGCAGGCCAGTATGGCGCCGACAATCCAGACGGCAAAGTATGCGGTTTTCAGTTGAAGCCAGGTTCTTGTCATGGGCGGAATGAGTTCCTATTTCGGTGTCTGATAGCTGTTGAAGTTCACGCGGTTGACGATGGAGCGGCCCAAGGTGATCTCGTCGGTGTATTCCAGTTCGTCGCCGATGTTTACGCCTCGTGCCAAGACTGTCAGTTTGATGTCGAACGGGGCAAGGCGGCGTGAGATGTAGAAGTTTGTTGTGTCGCCCTCCATGGTAGGGCTGAGGGCCAGGATGACTTCACTGATGCCTCCGGCCGCCACGCGGTCTACGAGTGAGGCCAGTTCGATGTCGCCCGGACCGACACCGTCCATCGGCGAGATGACGCCTCCTAAAACGTGGTAAAGGCCGTGAAACTGCCCTGTATCTTCAATCGACATGACGTTGCGGATGTTCTCTACGACGCAGATTGTCGTCCGGTCGCGATCCGGGTTGGCGCATAGGTCGCAGAGCTCCGTGTCCGAGATATTGTGGCAAACCTGGCAGTATTTCACTTCTTCTTTCAGTCGGATAATGCTTTCGCCGAACTGCCTGACGGCTTCCGTATCTTGTTTGAGCAGATGGAGCACCAGGCGCAGGGCGGTCCGGTGACCGATACCGGGGAGTTTTGAGAACTCGTTGACGGCTTTCTCTAAGAGTTTGGACGGGTATTGTTCGTTCATGGCCCTGATTATTGCAGGCAAAGTTAATCAAATGTCCCTGAAAAAACTTACCTTTGCTTCGGTTTTCTTGTTTCTCGCATGCGAATGGAGAGGCAGAAGACCGTCTGAAAACTATCTTGTTCCTGAAAATTTTTCCAGATGGATATCAAATCTGCCGAATTCGTCGTGAGCAATACGCAGGTTGCTAAGTGTCCTGCCGGCGACCTGCCCGAGTATGCTTTCATCGGGCGGAGCAATGTGGGCAAGAGCAGCCTGATTAACATGCTGACCGGGCGGAACAAACTGGCCATGACGTCAGCCACACCCGGGAAGACCTTGCTTATCAACCATTTCCTGATCAATAAGTCATGGCACCTCGTCGATTTGCCTGGCTACGGCTATGCCAAACGCAGTAAGCGCGAACAGGACCGTCTGTCGCGCATCATACGAGATTACATACTTCTTCGTCCACAATTGACGAGCCTGTTCGTCCTGATCGATGTGCGTCATGCCCCGCAGCCGGTGGATATGCGGTTCATCGAGTGGCTGGGTGAGAACGGCGTCCCCTTTGCCTTGGTGTTTACCAAGGCAGATAAAATGCCGAAAGCTGAGGTGGGCAAGAACGTGTCGGCTTACCTCGCTCAACTGTCAGAGCAGTGGGAAGAACTGCCGCCACATTTCGTGACGAGTAGTGCCAAGGCGCAAGGGCGGGACGATATCTTGGATTACATTGACGGTGTCAACCGCTCTCTGGCCTCTGGGGAGGCTTAGCCTGACCGTCGCTCCGAAAAGATGAACAGCCATGCAATGGACTGATCGCATCCGACAGGTTAAGATCGTGTTGTTGGTGAGCGCCGTGGTCATAGCGGCGGTGTCGCTGGTTATTTCATACCTGTTGGTCCGCGACCTTTCGCATGAGGAGCGAAATCGGATGGTGGTTTGGGCCGAGGCAATGCGTTCGTTGAGCAGTGCCGATGAAAACACAGACATCTACCTTGCGTTGAAGGTGATCAACGGTAACAACACCATTCCAGTCATCGTGCTCGACGCGCAGGGTAATGTGGAGACCTATCGCAACATCACAATCAAAGCCGAGACGGCCGCTGACACGCTACGTTATCTTCAACAACGTGCCGAATCCATGCGGCAGGCTGGTTATGCCATCGATCTGAACCTGACAGATGCGGGGCAGGAGGTCAGGCCGGGCGACGATTATCTGGTCATCTGCTACGAAGAATCGTCCATGCTGCGGCGTCTGGCATCTTATCCTTACGTGCAGCTTGGTGTCGTGGGACTGTTTGTCGTTGTGGCGATATTTGCCTTGTTGTCGTCCAAACGGGCGGAACAGAACCGTGTTTGGGTCGGGCTCTCGAAGGAGACGGCGCATCAGTTGGGTACACCGATTTCGTCGCTCATGGCGTGGACGGCCATCTTGCGCGAAGCCTATCCCGACGACGAGCTGATTCCTGAAATGGACAAGGACGTGAAACGCCTTGAACTCATTGCCGACCGTTTTTCGAAAATCGGTTCGCAGCCTGAAGTAGCCCGCGAAGACTTGCGTCCGTTGCTTGAACGGACTGCCGATTATATCCGGCGCCGTTCGTCGGACAAGGTGGTCGTGGCGTGCGACATGCCCGACGATCCGGTCGTCGTCGATGTATGTGCGCCGCTTTTCGAGTGGGTGGTTGAAAACCTGTGCAAGAATGCCATTGATGCGATGTCTGGCAAGGGAGTCATCACCATCAGATTACGTCGGGAGACGGCTCACATTGTCATAGAAGTGAGCGATACGGGAAAGGGCATCAGCAAACGCCATTTCAAGACCGTGTTCTCTCCGGGATATACCACAAAAAAGCGGGGGTGGGGATTGGGGCTCTCGTTGGCCAAACGCATTGTCGAGGAGTATCATAAGGGACATATTTTCGTCAAGAGTAGCGAACTCGGCGTAGGGACAACGTTTCGCATCGAACTGCACGTCCCGTCTGATGGAGTGGGGGCGGCCTCCCGTTTTTCTTCCACAAGATGAAGAGCTCCGTTTTTCGTCAGTCCGTATGCATTTCTTTTGGTTGGCGGCTTCACTTTCTGGCTGGAACTTGCTGGAATCTTTTCCCATGTCATGGTCGTAAGCCGTGACTGTCGGTCGAAAGATTCGTTACGTCTGTCTGGAAAAACAGACGTAGTGACAGGATTTCCTGTCGCAGTGGCGGGATTTTCTGTCAGCCGGATTGCATCCTTTGTCTGTCTGTTTGTGTTGGTACAAAGTGCCCTTCGAGCGTGGCTTCGGGTTGCAGATGTGGCTGGATGCGCTTGAAGGGTACAGAAATGGTGCTTGAATGATTTGCGGAAAACGTCCGGGCCTGCGGAGCTCCTGCATTTGGCGGATGGGCAGAGAACGGGCGTTTCAGTCCGCAGTTGGATGCGGCATTATTTGGCTTCCCATTTTTTGTAACGTCCGCCTTTGAGCCACCGTTTTCCCCAATACGGGTCGCTGAGTCGGCTTACCATGACGCCGCGCGAACTGCTTGCGTGCAGGAATTTTCCGTCTTTCAGGTAGATGCCGACGTGCCCCACGCGCCGACGCAGGCGGCGTTTCCGTCCTTGATTAAAGAAGACAAGGTCTCCCTCTTTTAGTCGGCGTTTGCGCACACGGCGGTCGCATTGATCATACTGTGCCTGGCTTTGCCGGGGGAGCTCGACGTGATAGCAGGTGCGGTAGATTTGCGTGGTCAGGCCGGAGCAGTCCACTCCGTTTTTCGTGTTTCCGCCGTAACGATAGGGCGTGCCCACCCATTTGGCTGCCTCTACATAGAGACGGTGGTTGTCTTTGTAAGCGATGTCCATTCCCAGCACGCGGCCGGCATGGACCAGTTCGCGGAAGTCGATGTGGGCGAGGCGTCGGGAGCTTGAGCATGAGGTCAGGCTGAGCATGACGGCTGCAAGGCTCCACAAACCGATGCGCCGGAGGTTTGCGTATGATGCTCTCCGGCGCATCGTGATGAGGCGGAGGGACGGGAATGTCATAGTCCGTGTTCCGAAAGGTAGCGTTCAGCCTCGACCGCAGCCTTGCATCCGCTGGCCGCAGCCGTGATGGCCTGTCGATAGAGTGGGTCGGCCACGTCTCCGGCAGCGAAGACCCCCGGCACTCCCGTGCGGGGTGTGGCGCCTTCGGTGAGGATATAGCCCGCCTCGTCGGTCTTGACCCAAGGGATGAACAGCTCACTGTTCGGGTGATGGCCAATGGCGAGGAAGAACCCGTCAATAGCAATGTCGTAGTGGCGCTCGTCGG
>ERZ779697.210-NODE-210-length-32686-cov-3.73317_pt1 | contig 32686 bp, 27 predicted proteins | sample MGYA00511881_ERZ779697 | MGnify/ENA primary metagenome ERZ779697 (study PRJEB29588, sample SAMEA2148105) | human gut metagenome | biome: human gut; feature: human-associated habitat; material: faeces | place: Denmark | collected 2008/2010 ... | reverse complement strand
AATGTAATCTGCTTTTTCCCACACAGAGAATGTCTGAAAGTATGCCTCTTCCAGCGGGATCCACAGCTGTAAAAAGTCCTGTAATCTGTCCTCGCCGTTCCGTTTGCGGATCCGCTCTTCCTGGGTCTTCCCATCAATATCCAGAAATACCCGACGGTCCATATAGTCACCAAATACCGGGTGGCAGCTGTAGGCTCCCTCCACGAATACATAACCGTTATTTTCTACCGGAATCTCTTCTCCCAGGGTCATCCGGGAGCAATCAAATCTCCGATAGGAAAAAGGGCTTCCTGATCTCAGATTCGGGAGCACTTCCGTTAAAAAGCGTTCATAGTGCACATTTCCTCCGGGCTCGCTTCTGCGTTCCGGTGTCCGAAGTGCAGGCGGCAGGAAAAAATCATCCATATGGATCACATCCCCACCCAGTTCCTTTACCAGTCTTGCAGCCAGTGTCGTCTTCCCGGCCGCGCATCTTCCGTCAATGGCAATGATGCGCACCTCTTCAGGGAGTTCCCGTAATTCCTCTGCCAGATCATTAAAAAATCTTCGCGATCTCATCCACAGCCTCCGCAATGTATTCTCCCAGCCGTCTGCTCTCTACTCCCACGATCGTCGCATGGCATTTGTTCATGGGGATCAGGACCAGCTTCGCATCACCAGAAGCCACTGCCGCCGCCATCGTGGGGGTGATCTCTCCTAACATGGCATCCGCCATAACGATTCCCATGGGTCCCATGATCACGTCCGCTCTCTTACTGTTATATACCACAGCGTTCTCTCCGGTGGCTCCGCTTGTCACGCCGCTTTTCATCATATTCGCCGTAGCCGTGGCGTTGGTTCCCACAGCGATCAGTTCCGCCTCAGGGAAACGTTCCTTTAATGCCTCCAGCAGGCTTCTGCCTACGCCTCCGCCCTGGCCGTCCATTACCATAATACGCATAACCTTACTCCTGTAAAAATAATACTTGTTTCATGATAGCATGGCAGATGCTTTTTTGCAATTTATCTTGACAAAAAAATGCTTACCCTTTATTATAAGTTGTGCTTCACGAAGGAGCCTGACGCCAGAAGGCATATTACCCCAGAAGGGGGAACTATGCCGTTCTGGCTTTTTTGTTACTGTTCAGGAGGTTTCATTCCATGAAAAAATTAACCGTTTTAAACAAGAGCATTATCACCGCTCTGTGTGTTGCCTTATGTGTGGTACTGCCTATGGCTCTGCATGCGATCCCTAAGGGTGGCGTCCTGTTCTCTCCCATGCATCTGCCCGTACTGCTGTGCGGTCTGGTCTGCGGAGCTCCTTCCGGTCTCATCTGTGGTATTTTAGGGCCATTTGTATCCAGTATGCTCACCGGCATGCCCGCTTTTGGCTATATGCCCATCATGATGATCGAGCTGGGACTCTATGGTCTGATCAGCGGTCTGGTCATGCAGTCTCTCCGCAGCGGCAAGCTGGTCATTGATCTGTATGCGGCTTTGATCATCGCCATGCTGGGTGGCCGCGTGATCACCGGAATCCTGCGTGCCTTGATCTTCGCCGGCGGTTCTTACAGCTGGTCTGCCTGGGCTACCGGATATTTCGTATCCTGTCTCCCCGGCATCATCCTTCAGCTGATCTTACTTCCTACCATTTATGTGGCATTGGAACGCGCTCATCTCCTGCCGGTTCGTTACGCTGCTGTTTCTGCTACTGCAGAGGCCGAAGCTGCATAAATCCATACACCATCGAGCCGGCCGGCTCATCGTACTCACAGCAAAATGGCTCCTCTGTCTTACGACAGGAGAGCCATTTTTTGTCTGTAGATCCGTATGAAATACAGGATCTCCGCCACTGCGGTAATACTCCAGGAGAACATATACAGCAGGTACAGGGACGGAATCGTATGAAAATACGCAAATACCGTATAAACCCAGATCACACGGAATACGCAGGATCCCATGATGACAATGAACATCGGTACAATACTTTTGCCCAGGGCTCTGGCTGCCGCAATGGTACAGTCCATAAATGCCGAGATGCAATAGGAAAAACCCATAATCGTCAGACGATACATTCCGGCGTCCATAACTGCCGCATCTCTGGTAAATAAAGACAAAAACGGTCTTCCGAAAACTACCAGTGACACTCCCAGGAGCAGACCGATGCCGAAGGAATATGCCAGGCTGATGAGGTAACTGTTCCGCACTCTTTTCTTTTTGCCTGCGCCGTAATTCTGTCCCATAAAGCTGCCGCAGGCAGTATAGAATGCTGCCATGACATCATACACCAGTGCATCCGCATTGGAAGCTGCGGAATTACCCGCCACCATCGTGGCATCAAAGGAGTTCACGCCCATCTGGACAAAGCTGTTGGCGAACTGGAAGATCACGTTCTGTAATCCGGAAGGCATTCCCAGCTTCAGAATGTCACTCGTAAGTTCCCGATCCATCCGTAGTTTTCCGGGATGCAGTGCATAGATGTCTTTGCTTCGAAGCAGTGCCTGTAAGATCAGCACAGCGGACACGTATTGGGAAATGATACTTGCTAACGCCACTCCCGCTACATCCATCCGGCAGACAATGACGAAGAAAAGATTTAAGATTATATTCAACACTCCGGAAAATCCCAGATAATACAACGGCTTTTTCGTATTGCCCACCGCACTGTACACCGCGTTACCGAAATTGTAAATTGCCAGTGCCGGCATTCCCAGGTAATAGATCCGCAGGTACAATACCGCTTTGTCCAACAGCTCTTCCTTCGTCTTCAATGCCGTCAGCATCCACTCGGACAATCCCACGCCCAGAACTAATAACAATACGCCCATGATCAGGCTGACCAGTGCCGCGGAATGGATGGTCTTCGACAGGCTGTCCTTATCTTTTGCTCCGTAATATAATGCCGTTAATACATTGATACCACCGGACAGACCAATGAGGAACCCGGTAAACATGGTGACCAGTGTCGCCGTGGAGCCCACTGCCCCCAGAGACAGAGATCCCGCGAACTGTCCGATCACTGCAATATCCGCCATATTGAAAAGCACCTGTAGCAGATTGGATAGCATCAGCGGCACACTGAAGATCAGTATTTTCTTCCCTAAGGATCCTTCCGTCAGATCCTGCATATTCTGTTTCATCTTGCCTTTATCCTTTTCCCTGTTACTTACTTGATTTCCATTACAATCCTCCCCGCCAGCTTCCACTCTGACGAAAAGAACGGTCAAAAAGCTTTTTTGCTCTCTGACCGTTCCCTATTCTAGCATATCTTTTCTTTGTATGCCATATTTCTTTTCTATATTTTTCTGCTATATTTATCTGCTATTTTTCTGCTGTATTACGCTGTCTCTTTTTCTGAATTTTTCCCTGCACCGAACAGCTTGCGGATGCAGCTGTAAGCAACCATAACGCCTAGTACCATAAGCAGCACGGCAACGATCAGCTGTAAACCGTCTACCAGGAAGGTTGCCTGTCCGGCAGCCACATTTTTCACCAACGCGATCGTCTTCTGGATCAATGCGGTGAAGGTTACGACTAACATCACTCCCATGGGGACGTACAGCGTCCAGCCAGTACGACCGGTGGTTTTTAAGAATACTGCCAATGCGATCAGTACCAGTGCAGCCAACAGCTGGTTCGCAGAACCGAACAACGGCCATACATTGTTGTATCCACCCAGAGTCAGCAGATAGCCGAAAAACAGGGTGATCACGGTTGCAAAATATTTATTGGTCAGAACCTTCTGCATGGGAGTCATCTTTGCAGTGTCTGTGGTATCCCCTAAGAACAGCTCCTGGAAGGACATCCGTCCGATTCTTGCTACGGAATCCAGGGAAGTCAGTGCCAGTGCGGATACGCACATGGTCATGAATACGGTTGCCACGGTTACGGGAACACCCATCTTCTCCAGGAATCCTGCAACGCCGGAGGAGAAAATGGAGAAAGGAGTTCCATCGGGTTTCGTACCATTCACAGCTACTGCTCCGACTACTACCAGTGCTACCACACCAAGCAGGCTCTCTACGATCATGGCACCGTAGCCTACCATGGGCATATCTTTTTCATTGCTGATGGTCTTGGAGGAAGTACCGGAGGATACCAGGCTGTGGAATCCGGATACCGCACCGCAGGCGATCGTGACAAACAGGGTCGGGAACAAGCTGCTGTTGCCCACCTGAAAACCGTTAAATGCATTCAGCTCCATATCGGGATGTGCTACGACCACACCGAGTACAGCGCCGATGATCATACCCAGTAACATAAAGGTGGTCATGTAATCTCTGGGCTGCATCAGAAGCCACATGGGCATTACGGATGCCAGGAACAGGTATGCCATGATGATGTAGATCCATGTGGTCTTGGAAGCATAGATCGGAAGCTTCATGCCTACCGCAAACATCACTACCAGCAGACCGATGGCTACGACTGCCTTGACCCACTCGTTCATTTTTCCAACCTTTTTCTGGATCAGACCGAAGATCACAGCAACCAGGATGAACAACATGGAGATGGATGCTGCACTGCCGTTAGCATATGCCACACCTGCATCTTCCAGTCCGGTACCTACGAAAGTACCTGCCACCATATCGGTAAAGGCTGCGATAACTAACAGAGTGAACAGCCAGCAGAACAGCATGAACAATTTCCTGCCGGTCTTACCGATGTATTTTTCAATGATCATTCCCATGGATTTTCCTTCGTTCTTCACAGAGGCATACAGGGCACCGAAGTCCTGCACCGCACCGAAGAACAAGCCGCCGATCAGAAGCCACAGAAGCACAGGCACCCATCCGAATACCGATGCGAGGATGGGACCCGTCACAGGGCCTGCCCCTGCGATAGAGGAAAACTGATGAGAAAATACGGTGAATTTGGAGGAAGGCACGAAGTCCTCTCCATCTTCATGGGTAAATGCAGGCGTCTTCGCCTTCTCATCGATTCCCCACTTTTTTGCAAGCCATCTTCCGTAGAAGACATAGCCTGCTACCAGCACCGCCATTGCGATCAGAATGATTACCAAACTGTTCATTTTTGTTTCCTTCTTTCTTATGTCTTGTTGTTTTGTCGTGACAGAAAGAAAAATTCTGATTGCCCATAAAACAAAAAAGCCTTCCGTCTCCGGCGCCCTTAAGCACCCAAAGACGAAAAGCTCTAAGCTCTCCGCGTTACCACTTTGCTTGCCATGTTTTATCACATGACCTCTTGTTCCCATCTCCATGAAATACAAATATTTCATTTCCAACAGGCTTCTAAATAACGGTAGAATACCGGTGACACCTACTTAAAATCTTCAGTGCACTTCTCACAGAGGATAGTCTGTCATACTCACATACCGTCTCACACCAGCCGACGGCTCTCTGAAATGCTTCCGTATGCAGATCTTGTTCTGCTCATCGAATTTCACTTTCTGTTCGATAGCAACAATACCACTCTACTTTTATATTGTCAATAACTTTCTTTTCACATTTTCTTGATCTCTTTTATCATTTTCCCTTTTTGTCGGCAATCAGAGGTTTGATGGCAGAATAAATCTCACTGGTGCGCTTGCTGTCCTTGAACTCCTTATTCAGGGCATTGTTGATACCCTGCTTGGTCTTGTACTGGCGGATGAATTTTACCACCTGCGGGACGATGGTCTGATCTGTAAGGACTTTTTCTACGGCTAAAGTCAGTTCATCCGGTTCCTCCGCAGGCTTCTTTTCTGCAGGTTTCTTCTCTGCGGGTTTCTTCTCAGTAGGCTTCTTCTCTGCAGCTTTCTTTTCCGCGGTCTTATCATCTGTCTTTGCAACACTCTTCTTTCTCGTGTTGCTCTTTTTCCTTGAAGGCTTCTTCACGGGTTGTGCAGGCTCGTCCACCGTCTCAGGCTCCGGCTGTGCAGGCTCCTCGGGTACATCCGCCTTCTCAGGCTCCGGCTGTACGGGTTCTTGGGTCTCTTTCACCGGCTCCGGCTGTGTGGGCTCTTCGGGTGCATCTGCCTTCTCCGGCTCCGGCTGTGCGGGCTCTTTGGTCTCTTCCACCGGCTCTGGCTGTGTGGGCTGCGGCTGCTCTGCCACATCCTCTGCAGTGGTAACGACTGTTTCTGCCTCATTTTCCTCTTCTGTCAGAAGATTCTGCTCTGCCACAGGATTCTTCCCCCATAAGAGGTTACGGATGATCCGCACGGGAACTCCCTGCGCCTTCCAGTACACCATGAGGCTGGTGAAGCCATTGTCCTTGGTCACGATAAAATAATTCGGGTGTATCCCCTCCCTCTGCTGTTCGCAGATCAGATATCCCAGATAGGTTGCCAGCTGGAAATCCAGTGCATTCTTGGTCCCCACCGCTACCTTGTGGTAAATGATGTTTGCCTTCGTCTCATTTAATTTCCGATGCAGGTCAAAGGTCATGCTGTCAGCATTATCGCTGTAGAAAATACAGACAGTATCTTCCTCCGTCAAAAGCTCCACGCCTTCCATGCCACGGCTTTTTACATTTTCGAAATCAATCAGATAATATGCCATTACGCTTCCTCCATGCTCGTTGTCCCACTGCCTTCTGTATCCACGGACTTCTCTGTCTGTTCCCCTTCTGTCACCGTCATCTCCACAGCATCCGTCTGTTCTGTCTGTTCAGAAGTCTCTGTATCTCCCATGGGATCTGCCGCTGTTGATGTCTTAGTATCCTCAAGAATTTCCGGCGGCTCCTGCTTTTTCTTCGGAAGCTTTTCGCGGATACTCTCTTTCCAGCCGGAGAAGATCTCCTTTATCTGCTTTTTCCGTTCTCTTCGCTTTGCCGCACGCTTCTGTCTGGCTTCTTCCTTTAATTCCAGCTTTTCCTGCTTTTTCGCCTGCTTCGCCAGTGCTTTTTCTTCCAGTTCCACTTCCTTGATGGCAGCCTTTTCGATATCACGGATGTAGCGATTAGCCTTTTTATGATTCTTACGATCCAGTCGATAAGGGTCATACAGGAAATAGGACACCGCTCCCAGCAGCAGAAGCACCACTCCGGCTATCGTAAGCGCCGGTACGATAAGAGCATACTCTGTAAATCCCAGTTCATAGCACACAAACACGATCAGCATCGACGGGAACAAGAGCAGATACAGAATCCTCGTCAGGACATCCAATATTGCATGCTGTCTCTTCCCATTGTTCAGCAGCGTTCCCTCGATGGCTGTATAAAAAGCCATGAAAATACATAATTCCGAGCCGAAACCATGGAGATATCCACAGATTCCGGTCAAGATCAGCGACAGAAAAAACATGCCGAACGCTGTTCCCCGATACAGGGCATAGCGGTATTCCGTCATTCCCTGCAACTTGTCCTCACTGATGCCGTGCATCTGGTAGACATCCTTGCGGATCAGGCGTTCAAACTCTTCGTTATACCGCTGCTCCTCTTTGGTATTGCGCAGGTGGTCTTCCACCGCCTTGCTCATCTGCTCAATATATTCCTGCTCCTTACGGATGCGCCTGGTCCGAAGCTGCTCCAACTCATTCTGACGTTTTACTTCCTCTTCCAGCTTACGTACTTTGCCGATCCTGGGATTTTTCACCGTGATCTCCGTAGGCTCCGGGAGCACTGTGCTTTCTTTTTTTCCCTGTTCTTCCTGTTCTTCCATTTTGGGGTCCTCTTTCTGTGTGTGATCCGTTAGTCCTATTATAATTTTTCCCACGCAGAAAAACAACCTTTAGTTCACTATTTAATGCCTTTTTCATTGCTTTGAAGCCCAGATTTGTCACTTGCAAAAACTGCTGCAATTACCGGAAGTATTACCATAATGGGAAACAGATAACGCACTTGCACTACCGGTCCCAGTAACATGGTTCCAAAATACAGAAATGGTAATAAGCTCATCTGGAAGCACTGATATTTCTTCAGGTATAGGCAGAATGCCATCAAAAGGAACAGACTCCAGCTGTATAAAGAACCATGGAAAAAAATGGAAAGTACCGGCCATTCATTAAAACAGTTCCCGCTAACGATCTTTTCCAACACTTTTTCAAGCACCGGAAATTTTGACTGATGTTCAATGCTGCCGTAGCCTTCAATTTCCGAAGAATTGTAGGTAAAGAGTACACCGTATCTTTTCTCCGTACCATAGCCAAGGTTTTCCGCCCAAGAGAAATCATCCAAAAACCAATATCCTCTCGTCAGTTCCAAAAAAGCATCCAGAAATTCATTCGGATATTGTCTGCCCATTCGCATCCAATCCCGCAGGAATTGTCCATGATCATCGGTATATGAGCCGGCATTTACCGTACTTTTAATTGTATCCGCCAAAGGAGCATAATACGCATCCCAACGATCTCTGGCTACATATTTTTCCAGCACCTCCGCCAATTCCGGGTTTTGTGTTTCCAGCTCCTCACCATGGTAATAGGCTACTCTTGCAAACTGTTGAATGGGAACGCTGTAAGCCTCAATCTTAGGTGCACCCAATTGAGTCCCAATGGCTGTATGGATCACATTTCGTGTTCCAACCTCACCAAGCACCAGGCAAATTCCAAGAATCAATATACCAAGTTTTTCCTTTTTCGGCTGCAGAATAAGTAACAGCAGCATGAATACTGCCACCGCATATACCGCATTATTCCGGAACTGCATCATCAGGCACCCCTCAACCATCAGAAGAACATTCATAATAATGCTTTTTTTCCCACTACTATAATATTTTTTCTCCAGAAATAACAGAAAAAATAAAGTAAACATTATGGTGAATAATGTATCCTTTGTGGTACACACCACTAAAACCGTGTTATATGGGAAAACAGACAAAAAGAGAGTCGTCAGCACCACCGCCCATTTTTTAGTGGTCATTCTCCAGATCATTGCTATCGCATACCCCATGACCAACGAATATAACAACATCTGGAATAACGCCATACAAGCCATGCCTTCCTCATAAGACCCAAGTGCCATTCCGACCTGTAAAAACAGCCAGATCAACCAAGTATGTACAATAGGTTGCAAAGGATAGAACCACGCAAATCCCTTATACGCTTCGTTAACCTGTCTGTGAAAATCATAAGACATAATGATTGGATAATAGGCCAGCCACACCGGAATCAGGCATAAAAAAATAACTATTGCCGTTACTGCGAATACAACGCCTGTCTTCCATTGTCTCCCCAAAGCCGGTACCTCACCTTTTGAAGAGAACATCTCTATTCCTTCAAACAACAGGTTTACAAATGGAAATGCCGCAACGCTGAGGCACAGCGAACGGATTAGAATCATGACCTTACCATGAACTCCACAATCCGTCATTCCCAAATTCTGCAGCTGGTATCCCATAACCATCGAAAGTGAAAACAGGAAGCTGATCACTGCCACATAGTAGATTCTACGCTTCCTGCCTCTTTTCATTTCTATATTTTTAAGTTTCCTCTCCGTCTGCTGCAAAAGGCAATAGATTCCCACTGCCAACAGCACATTCAGAACACTATAATAAATTCGGTTCGCCGGTTGTAAGCTGAACAGATATGCTACACCATAAACGCCACACATCGTCAAGAGTGTCCTTCGTAAAATAGCTTTATATTTCGTCATTTTATCTTTTGCAATAAACAATTGTCAGGTGCCTCCCCTTTTATTTTCATCTCCTTTACTATACTGAATTTGTCATTTACTGTCAATTACTGTAATCCATTTTTCCCAATTATTTCCATTCTGCCACAAAATTTAGTTCTATTGGCTGGCTATAATCCGGCTCACCGCCTTTTTCAGCAAAAAAGCGGGATGCCGGCAGGGTCTCCACCCGTATGTCTCCCTCATCCGTCGTGAGATACCAGCCTGCGAAATGATACCCTTCCCGTTCCGGAGTCGGATATCCACACAGATACACTGTTCCACCGGAATATTTCGGTGTCAGTGCATTATACATCTGCGATGGTTGTCCTTCCATCGTTCCTCCATTGGCATCCAATACCATTATCATCTGCCATGCAGCAGGATCCTGCGAGTTCCAAACCGCGTGAATATCCACACTGCGATTGCCTTCCTCATCCGGTTGGATCCTAAGCGCATCCTCTGCGGTAAAGCTTTCTGTAAGCAGACTCCACTTCGGATAGGTATCCTTATCGCCTGAAAAATGTGCCGCCCATCCCAGGAATGCAAAGCCTTCCGGTGTCTCCGGCTGCGGCAGAGTGATCACTTCTCCGGCAAGAAGCTGTTCTATGGAGATTTCTCCTTCTTCCAGGATTCTCTCCCAGGCATCAGCAGTGGGATTGGCCAGGTGCGTCTCATTATAGATCTTGTAATATAAGATGCCGCCTTCCAGAGGATAGAATCCTTTCGTCTGTTCTGCTATTTCTTCTGTGTCGGCAGCAGCCTTCATCTCTGTATCTGCTGTCTGTGCCGGGTCGTCCTCTCCGCCTGCCACAGAGGGCTCCGATTCCTCCACTGCCTGTACCGGTATTTTTTCCTGACCTGCCTCCGCCCCATATACACTGTAACCAAGTAATACACAGGCTGCCAGCATACAGACCATGCGCATTGCTTTTCTCTTCTGATTTTTCTGCCTTTCTTTCTGTTCCTGTTTTCCATTCCATACAAGTCTGTCCTGCTGCAAATATTCATCCGGCAGCGGCGGATATTCCGGGGCTATGGAATCCCGCGGAAGTGTCTGGTATTCCAGAGGTATGTTGCTCTTATATTTCTGCATTTTATGTTCCCTACAATTTTCATTTTCTCTATAATCTCTGAAATCTGTCTATCACCTGTTATGCACATCCAGCTGCGGGAAAGGGCACTCCACGCCCAGTTTCCGGAAGCCCAGCAGCAGATCGTGATTCAGAATACGCATGCCGGAATAGATATTTTTCTCCGAGACTTCCACTACGAACCGGAGCAATACTCCGGAATCCTGCAATGCCTGCACTCCTACATACACAGGAACTTTTTTCATAGTATCTTCATGTGCCTTGTAGATTGACTCAAGGAGTTTCGGCAGTTCACTTTCCAGCTTTTCAAGATCCGTTTCATAAGGGATGCTGATATCGCAGACAGCCTTGGAATAATTGTCGGAGCGGTTCAGGATATTTTTCATTTCGGAATTATTGATGATCTTCACATTGTCACCGGTATCCGTGATACAGGTGGTGCGGATGCCGATGCTCGTCACAGTTCCACGGAAACCGTTCACCTCCACGATGTCTCCCACATTATACTGATTCTCCAGCAGCATAAAAGTTCCTGTCACCACATCCGCGATCAGACTCTCCGCGCTGAAGCCGACGATCAGAGCCAATACTCCGACACTGGCAATGATGGTAGTCATGTTAACTCCGAGGATCGTCAGTCCTGCGCACAGGATCACCAGAAACGCAATATATTTTGTCAGACTGGATAACAGAGAGAGCACAGACCTGGCTCTGTGATTCGCCGGTTTGATCAGCCCCAGGATCCATACGATCAGACTTTTTAAGAACAATACCCCGAAGATCAAAAGCAATAATTTACAGACTGCAACTGCATTGACCGTAAATATCCTCCCCAATTCCTCTGTCTGAATCTGTCCGGTTCCCAGCGCGATTCCCATAATAAGTACTAAAAGCACTGCATACACGATTATTTTTTTCACATTTTTCTTCTTATCTTTGTCTTCCATTTTTCCCTTGTTTTCCTCCTTTGCAAACTGCTTTTTGATGGTTCATTTTATCATTTTTACGGAGCAAAACACAGTTGACAAATGTCTCATTATGGTAATATGTGACTATTTCACAAATATAGTAATGATTCCTATTATTATATTTGTTACTTTATTCCATTTTCTTTTTTCAGGAAAAGAGATATACTATATACAGAAACAAGGAACTGTTTCCATTAACCACAACGTAAAAGAAAGGATGATAGATTATGGCAAAATTATATACAATTACTTTAAACGGTGTTACAGAGGATACTTACAACAAGGCAACGGATTACATTCAGGCAAATGCCCTGCGCCTGAACTATCGCCCGGCTGCTTCCACCATTGATGCGGAATTTCCGGATGATATTGATCCCGCCAAAGCTCCGGAGCTTGCTGATGCTGTGATCCGTGAAGTGCATCAGACTCTGTAATTGTTTGATTTTTACTTTGGCAAAATAGCAAAGCAAAAGTCCGTCGATGCTTTAACGCACCGGCGGACTTTTTTATTTTGACTGCTATGCTGTCACGCGTCAAATTATAGTTCCCACCTACGGCAGTTTTACCGCAGATTAAATGCGGTATCTCCTTCATATCATCTATCCTAGCCATGTATTTGCATAGCTGTAGAGACACGGGTGTATATATAACATTTTACTTTCTTTTTCAACCAAGTCACTCCTATTTGGGTAATACTAACGGCGGATTCTGCAATAATGTTGCCATAACCGACGCATATTTTTTTGTTCCATAATCCTCAACAATACTTGTTATTCTTGCACCGGCATCTTTGGAAGATGCACCGCATAAGAATACTCTTTCATCAGCAGTTCCATAATCCAATACTATAAATCGATCATGGAATATCTCACCAGTTTTCTGCATGGAAATTTTTACATTGGGATACTCTTTGCAGAAATCAGTAAATTCTATATTATGAAGCTTATTATTTCCAACATTGTCACTAAAAAGAATAATAGATACTCCTGACTGAGAATTCTTTAGATGAACCAGTGTTCTTAATCCAATATAATTATCAACGACATATATCGAGACCTTTGCCTGTCTATAAATTGACGCATATACTTCATCAGCGCTACTAAACTTCGCATTATACATGAGCCACTTTTCATCATCATCTGAAATGAAGCTATTCATCATATCAGCAAGCTCAGATTTTGTTACAACATCCTTCAATCCCTCCACAACATCGGAGATTTGCTTTTCAATAGATATCATATCTGAATTTATCTTGCTAATTTCAATTCTGTTATTGGCAGTCTCCATACTTAGCTGAAGTAGTTCGCGCTGCCCTATCAATTCTCTGTTTTCTAATATGTAATCTTTCATTTTTTTGAATGTTCTCACGAGGTCAATACTCTGCTTAACTGCAAGGTCACCTTTAAGTATCGTCATAAGCATGTATATACCTTGTTCAGTAAAAGCATTAGGCAAATATCTTGAACCGCCCCAACTTGAGGTCAAATTTTTTGACCTCAAGTTGTTAACCTCTTCCTTGGTAAGTTTAAATGCAAAATCTGATGCGAAACGTTCACTGTTATTTTTGACCTGTTGATTAAAAGCTTTGGTTGAATAACCATATATTTTAGCCAAATCAAAATCAAGCATTACCTTATAACCTCTTACTTCATAGGTTTTGGCCTTAATTAATTCCTCTGTTACTTTGACAATTTTTATTTCTTCTTTTTTATCTTCTTCCATGTATATTCCTTTCACTGACATTGTTTCTATAGTTTGTTTTAGCGAAGTAGCAAATGGCAGCCACATTATTATAAGTACATTCAATCCTGCTTAGCTTCTAAACAGGTCGGATTCGATACGTTTAAATTCATATATCCTGCGCAAACACTCTCATATCACTTACATCTGTTATCCAGACTAATTTCTCCAAATCAATAATTTGATCTGTAAAAATAGTATCAATTGCATCCGGGACTATCATTTTTACAAGTAAATCTGTATGAATTCTTAAGTCTATAGCATCTGAATGATAACCTAAAACATCAAATTCATAATCTTCTATCCCCTTCATATTCAAGTTTTGTATGCACCACTGAATATTTTCTACCGTGTTATATTTTGAAAAATCTCTATCCACCTCAGTATGTGAGAGATTAATTATACGTTCTTCTACTCGATCTGAATAATAAGAAAAGTAAGGAAGCTTTATATTTCCCATCTCATCAATATGGATTTCGTTCCATTGCTCACCCTCATCATCTTCAAGAACACTATAAAATATTCCTTTTCCAACTACAAATACTTCCAAAGTCATGGATCCATCGGATGTTATCGATGACAAATACTGAATATCCAATCCTAATTCCCGAATTTTATCTAAATCGAAACATTCTTTATTCTTAAGATAGTTAATCATTGACTTATAGTAACTATTATCATGATGACTATTCATAAAACGCTGTAATGCTTCATCAAATTCTTTCGGGATTTCATATTTCTCCACATATTGTTGCTCGGATTTGCATCCAGTTTTTATCTTCATCATATTCAAATATTCTTTTGCCATCATGAATTTAAGTGGCTGAAAGCTTATGATACTCGCAATCTCACTTCTCAGTGTTTCAACCTTTGTTACTTCTAACATACCCATTTTCTTGAAAAGTTCTTTGTCATCTGAAATCAATAAATTAAAATCAGTTTCTGCGATACATTTCCTACAACCAGGGATCTCAACAATCTTATCAGAATATTTCTTGCAAAATGCTTTCTCCGATATCTCCATCATCTTTGTAACATCCGATACAAGAAGATACATTTTCACCTCATGAAATATTTTTGTCTTAAACATAATGCTTTTCATTGCATCCCCCTATTCTGGCTTATCATCCTATTAGTATTAACTACTAGTTCTGTTCCTCCACAATACTCTCCATTGCTTCCAGCTTCTGCAAGGCCTTCATATATGCCATCAGTCTTTTATACTGCTCATCACCCAGACTATGTATCTGTTTTAAAATTTTAATATCTGACCTAGTAACTTCATAATCCATATCTGCATCTTTATATTCCGAGTCAATTCCCTTCCCCGTTAAAAGCTGTTCCGGTGTAATATCCAATGCGTCACATATGGATAACAGACAGTCTGCTTTGGGATTCGTTTTTTTCTTTTTCCAGTCACTGATATTGCTTGTTGCAATCCCAGTTCTTCTCGACAGTTCCAACTGGCTCATGTTCTTCTGCTCCATTATTTAAAAAATTCTTTCCCTGATAATCATGTGTGTTCCTCCGTCATGTTTTATATCCGTATTTGTCGATTTTATTTCCGTCTATACGGTCGTTCTATCATGTCATAGCATTTCTTTCAATAGGAATGATAATTCTTCATGCGAAGATAATTATCAGGATCACTTTGTTTTTTAGGAACCACTCTATCGGGGCAATTGATGATTCCTAAAAATAGGCAATAAATTAGAAAAGCCCAAACCGCAAGGGTTTGAGCTCCATTTGTACATTCGTAGTTTCTGCTTTTGGGTATAAAATCTCCGCTGTCAAAATAGAATATTCAAAATTTTTTATTCTATTTAAGATTTTCCACATATTCTTCCAAGCACATTCCACTCTGATGAATCTCCTCTGCTGCTTTTTTCCCCACATAGCGATAATGCCAAGGTTCATTAGCAACTCCTGTAATGCTTGTCTTTCCGGACGGATATCTTTGAATAAATCCGTATTTGTATGAATTCTCCAGTAACCAGTTATAAACATCATCACGAGAACATTTAGAAGTATCTGCATTGATATCTACCGCAAGTCCAAGCTGATGCTCGCTTGTCCCCGGTAATGCTCCCCATTCCATTGCTGTTTCCTCTGCCATGTGTTTTGTATAACCTTCACTTCGATATGCGGCTATCTTGTCATCTAAAATCTGTTGCTGCTCCTCTGCTGTTCTGTAACCATCTCTAACAAACGGATATACACCTGCATTTCTCGCATCATCAAACATTTCCTGCAAGTATGGATAGATTCTTGAATCTATTTTCTGACCATTACTCAATTCCATGAGATCCATTTCATAATCATCTGGAATATAATTATCCCGATTTACCAACACCAATTCCCATCCATACTTATCACTTGCAATGGGATGTTCTTCCTGTTTTATAGTCCCAAAACCTTGTAACTTTTCCGGTAGCCCGACCGCATCATTGGTTACAAATGTATGTCCTACATGAATAAGAAAGAAAAGAACGAACAACAGAGTTATCTTTTTCAGAAAGCTCTTTTTCCTTTTCATCTACTTAATCTCCGTTTTATGATAGATATGATACATAAGCGGAACCATCAAAATACTTAGGATTGGATAAATGACCAGCATGATTGGTATCGAGCCGACAATCTTACCGCCAATATGATATAAATCAAATGTATTGATAATCTCATTGATCTGTAGCAAGCGGTCTGGGAACACACCCAATATTCCCGATAAGAAATCGAAATTTGATACAAACAGTGGTAAAAACAGGATTGCAAAAGGTATTGTAACCGCAACAACTGCTGTATGCGTCTTTGCTGACACAAGCATAGACAGAAACAGGCAAAATACGGTTCCAATATATCCGGCAACTACCGTGAGCAAATACAACTGCATATAGGTGATATTGTAAAAAGATTTCCAATGCCAGAAGCCTGTCTGTATCATGACATTTCCACCTTGCGATCCAAGACATCCCAATACCACAAGTGAATACAGCGATATTACAATAAAGTAAATAACTGATACCACGATAAATCCTGCCATGATCTTTGCTCTCGTTCCCCTATCCCTTCCGTATTTTGTTGAGAAAAATATGGAATCCGATTTCCAACTAAATTCATTGGAAAAGATACCTGACACCAAGAATGCTGACACAAGCATAATGAGCATAATAATCGTCTGAGCGTAACTCAGTGCTGATTTCCAGCCATCGTAGTCCTCATAGTATAAAGGTGCTTTACTGCTCTATCAAAAATGCTTTCTCGTTTTCATCGAATAAACCATCAGCATCTTCGGAGTTCAACCATTTTTCCAAACTCTTTCCACGGTTCTCATAGATCTGTCCCACTTCTTCTTTCGATAAGGAATCAATACGATAATAATTAAAGTCTCTAAATTCGCAAAATCCCATATTGATCATGTCCTTGATTTCTGAAAACCCTTGTACCTTGGAATCATGCAATAAGTTAGCAGAATCATCTCCAGGGCGAATGGGATATTCTTCACTAATCTTTTTATATTCATCCAGGACCGCTTGTAATGCTGCTTCATCTAAAACACCTTTCCACTTCTGCTTTTCTTCCCGCAGACTCTTTGCTGCTGCGATTCCTGTATGAGATTTGCCCTGCTCATCCAAAAAACTGACATTCGTGATTGCGAAATAGCAGGATATCAAAAGTGAAAATAACAACACGACCAATGATACTTTACTGAGGCTCTTAGAAAAGATTTTCTTAATCTCATATCTAATCATTCCATCTCACCACCCTTTTCACCGAAATAATATAAGAACACATCCTCCAATGTCGGCTCCACCACAGATGCTCCAGCAATCGGTGGCTCACCGGCAATAATACGCAATTCCACCATTCCCCTTTCCGATTTCATATTAGACACCTTAAATTTTTTCATCATCTTCGTTGCATCTGCCTGTGATACTTCACACGCATATACCTTTTCCTGCATAGAAGCAAGTGTCTGATCAAGGTTTCCCTGCTGCATGATTTGTCCATCCTTCATCAGCCAGATTTCATTGGCAATATACTCTACATCTGAAACAATATGCGTCGATAAAATAACAATCCGATCCTCTGAGAGTTCACTAATCAGGTTTCTAAAACGCACCCTTTCCGTCGGATCAAGTCCAGCCGTAGGCTCATCCAAAATAAGAATTTTGGGATTGTTTAGCATTGCCTGGGCAATTCCTGCTCTACGTTTCATTCCACCGGACAGCTTCTTCATCTTCTTATTTGCTGACTTTGTAAGTCCAACCTGTGCAAGCAAGTCCTTTACCCGTTTACCAGCAACCATAGGTCGAATACCCTTTAAGCTGGCAATATACAGTAAATAGTCTTTTACTGTGAAATCCGGATAGAATCCGAACTCCTGAGGTAAGTATCCAAGCAAATTTCGATATTCTCCATCCATTTTGAAAATATCCTTTCCATCGCACAGAATCTGTCCGCTTGTCGGTGGCAAAAGGGTACAGATCATTCGCATAAGCGTTGTCTTGCCTGCACCATTCACACCTAAAAGTCCATATACTCCATTCTCTATCGTCAGGTTTAAGTTCTCTACTGCCCGAAAGTTCCCAAACTTTCTTGTAACATTAACCATTTGTAATTTCATATAGATTTCCCTCCATCGTCGAACATAAGCGGTTGCAGTCATGTATTGCCTTATACACAGCACCAATCAGGAAACAGCTTGCTAATCCAAATAAGATACTCCATACAGGAAATGTAATCTTAGCATAAATAAAATCATTCATTGTAACCATCCACCAGATCACACTCCACAAAAAGCAACCGAGCATGGATGCTGCCTCATTCAAAGCGCTACTGTTTAACATGGCAAAGCAGATTCCAGCAGCAACGACCATTGGGAACAAAAACTGCACCAAAATATCCATAAACTGCATTCTCATACCCACACAGCAAACGAACATAAATAGCGTTATCATAAATACATCCGCCACTCCTATCAAAAATACTCGTGCGGAATAGATCTGTCTGAGGGAATATAGGCACGCTGCCTCAATCTGTAAGGAATCACTTTCTTTGTTTCTCCAAAATTCCGGAATGATCATAACGATAAAAAGGACAGAGGAAGTTCCCAGTGTTCTCATCAAATATTCGCTATCATCCAGATAATTCATGAGAAAAAATGTCACTATCAGTAATGCTGCCTGCAACATCCACCATCTCTTTCGAATCAGCCGAAATTGAGAAAATAAAAACTCTCCATAGCTCATCGTATGTTCAGACTGAACTTCCATCATAACTTCCTTCGATTTTTGAATCGTTTCCAGAATCTTTTCTTCTCTTGGAATAACTTTTGTTTCCGTTTTATAGTTTTGTATCATCTTTTCCAAATTCATCAGAGTCCTCCTCTCCCAAAAGTTTTTTTAATTCTTCTTTTGCCCTTTTATGTCGGTACTTAACCAGCGGCAAGCCAATTTGTAAGATATCAGCTACCTCTTTTAGCTTACAGTCTCCAAAATAAATTAACAGTATCACTTCTCTTAACTCTGGGGCTAACCTGCCAAGTGCCTGTTCCACATCCATTCGTTTTTCTTTCCTATGAATACCGCCATCCGAAACCAGCTCTCTTTCCAATATTTCCTGCTCTACACTCTCTGCCTTCCATTTCTTTGCGTAGTTCTTACATAAATTACCTGCTATCACATACAGATAATTCTTTGCTTTCCCAATATGCTGATAAGATGCAATATTTTCCATAAATCGAAGGAAGGTTTCCTGTGTGAGATCTTCTGCTTCTGCCTGATTCATACAATGATATCTGCAATAGGACAGAATTCCTGCATAATATTTCCGTACAAATTTATCAAAAGCCTTTTCATTGCCCTGTTTCATTTGTAGGATTAAAAGAAAATCATTCAAGTTGCCCTCCTTTCCCATTTCAGTAATGTATAAACGTTTATTCCATTCTAATATATATAACAACTGACCGCACAAAAAAGATAGTCTATGTTTTAGATTTCTCAAAAAAAGACACCAACCCTCTATGGTTGATGTCCTAACACTAGCATTTGTACTCCTCTATCATCTGAAAATGTCTCAAAGCATCCTCAATTGCCTTCTCCTTCACATAGTTCTTTATCGCTTCATAGGTGGCGCCCTTCTAAAATCCTGACATATCCATATCTTCAAGAGACATCTCAACCTTTACTTTCTGAGAGTCGATTATACCCTTGGAAAGTAAGACAACCGTCTCCACATTCGCGGTCCAGGGGAACTGGTCCACGGCAACGGCTTTGTCCACGCGGTAGCCATTCTCTAAGAATACCTCCAGATCTCTCACAAGGCTGGTGGGTTTGCAAGAGATGTAGACGATATGATCCACCGCGTATTTTATAATTTTCGGCAGTGCTTTTGGGTGGATGCCATCTCTGGGGGGATCTAAGATGATCATGTCCGGCTTCTCTTCCACTTCATCCAGTACTTTCAGTACATCTCCGGCGATGAATTCGCAATTATCCAGTCCGTTGGCGGCGGCGTTTTTCTTTGCTGCCTCCACGGCTTCCTCCACGATCTCCACACCGATGACTTTCCCGGCGGCCGGTGCCATGAGCTGCGCGATGGTGCCGGTGCCGCTGTAGAGGTCGAACACGGTCTTGTCGCTGCCACCCAGGTCGCCCACATAATCTCTCGCCGTCTGGTACAGTACCTCCGCACTGTAGGAGTTGGTCTGAAAAAAGGAGAATGTGGAGATCTTGAATTTCAACCCCAGCAGTTCCTCATAAAAATACTCCTGTCCGTATAGCAGCTCCGTGTGGTCACTCTGCACCACATCTGCGATGGAATCATTGGTGATATGTAAGATTCCTGCGAATTTTCCGACAAGCTTCCCATCCTGTTCCAGGGAAAGCAACAGATCCTTAAATCCCGTGATCAGCGCATCCGCATCCAAGCTTCCTTCCACCGCCGTCTCTCCCTGCCAGGGATCCTGGGAGGTCGTCACCAGTGCCACCAGAATCTCTCCGGTGCGGGATGCCTTACGTACCAGCAGGTGCCGTAAGTACCCCTCATGGCTCATTCTGTGGAAAAAGCTTACCTTCGCCCGGGCAAAATAATCTCTCACTGACTGTAAGATCAGGCGGTAATCCGCATCCACGATCTCACAGTCCGCTACGGTCACAATGTCGTAGAAGCTGCCTCTCTTATGCATGCCAAGTGCCAGCGGTCCGTCCTTGTACTCGTCTCCGAAGGAAAATTCCATCTTATTGCGGTATTCATAAGCCTTCGGGCTGCCCTTGATGCCCTCAAAAATCCAGGCTTCTTCCTGCTTGTTTAACACGCTGTCCAGCAGACGTTTTACCTGTTCTTCTTTGACCTTCAGCTGTTCTTCATAGGGAAGCGACAGATAGGTGCATCCACCGCACAACCCAAAAAGGGAACACGTCCGGCCGGTTTCTAAAGGTGACTTCTCTGTCACCTCTAAAAGCCTTCCTTCCGCCTTCCCTTTGCGTACCTTATTCACTGAGAACTTGACTTTCTGTCCGGGCAGGCTGTTCTTGACTACAGCAGTCTCATCTCCCACACAGACGATCCCTTTGTTGGGAAAATCGACCCTTACAACAGATCCTTCATATACCTGTCCTTTTTTCATGGGTTAGTTCTCTCCTTCATCCTCGAAGAAGTCGTCGTCATCCTCTTCCACGTCATCTGCTTCGTCTTCGAAATCATCCTCGAAGTCTTCCAGATAATCCTGTGCAAAGAAGAAATGATATACGGCATAAGCTACAGCTGCAACAGCTGCTACGGCGCCGATGATCGCCAGTACCCATACCAGGACATTGCGCTCCTTCTTCTCTTCCACTTCCTTACCCAGGAGCTTATTAAGCTTCTTCAGTTCGCTGACTTTCAGTTCGTTTAATTTGTCAAGGTCTACCAGATTTTCGATTCTGTTCATATTATTTACCTGCCTTTCCGGCATCCGGACTTTTCTGCGGATGCAAAGCAATTGTTTTCATTCCTTTAATATGATACCATGTTTTCGTGAAAAATACTATACCCGTTTTAACTTGGCAAAAGATGCATACATGATCTTCTGCCCCGCCTGGTCGAATTCCACCGTAACCTTATAGTCCCTGGGTTCTCTCGCGATATTCAATACCGTGCCCTCACCGTATTTGATATGACGTACTCTGTCACCTACCGTATAGTCCAGTGCATCCGGTGCCTTGAATTCCGTTCCTTTCTGAAGTCCCGCCAGCTGGTTGAGTCCATTGATCCCCTTGGAAATATAAGGTTTGTCTGCTTTTGCCGTAACTCTGGGTTTCAAGGTTGCCTTGGGTCTTGGATCAAATCCCGTATTGCCAAAGCCTTCGAAGCCGCTGCCCGAACCGTTTCCGGACCGATGGGGTGCAATCGCTTCCAGTCCCATGGCACGAAGGGCTGCCTCATTGGCTCTTCTCGTCTGAAAATCCTCCAGGTCATCGTCCCGGTATCTTCTGTTTTGCGGCAGGGTATTATCCATAAGTTCCTTCGGGATCTCCCGCACAAAACGGCTCACGGGATTGTACTGTGTCTCACCGCGGAGCATTCTGCTTCTGGCACAGGTCAGCGTCAGATCCTCCTTGGCTCTGGTGATTCCCACATAAGCCAGGCGTCTCTCTTCCTCGATCTCCAACGGATCATCGGACGCGATCGTCATAAAGCCGGGGAATAGTCCATCCTCCATGCCGGCGAGATAGACCACCGGGAATTCCAAACCTTTGGCACTGTGCAGAGTCATCAAAAGCACTCTGTTATCGCCATCCTCCACATTATCAATATCCGCTACCAGCATGATCTCTTCCAAAAATTCCGACAGAGAAGGCTCATCGTGGGTCTCCTCGTAGACTGCTGCCTTGGTGATCAATTCATCTACGTTCCCGAGACGGTCCTCTGCGGATTCTTCATCCTGATCCCGCAGATATTCCGCATAATCGATCCGTTCTAATAAGGACTTGATCAGATCCGGCAGTGTATAGGAGGACAATCCGCTGCGGAGCACTTCGATCAGATTGACGAATCCACGGATCTTTGCTTCCGCTCTTCCCAGTCCCCTGATCTGGTCTGCCTCGCACAACGCATCAAATAACGTGATATCCTTCATCTGTGCATAATCCGCCACTTTTTCCAGCGATGCCGTACCGATGCTTCGTTTCGGCACATTGATAATTCTGCGCAGAGCCACTTCATCCCTGCCGTTATCAATGGTCTTTAAATACGCCAGGATGTCCCGGATCTCCTGTCTGGCATAGAAGTTCACACCGCCTACCACATGATAGGGAATTCCTTCCACCACCATACGTTCTTCTAAAAGTCTGGACTGGGCATTGGTACGGTACAGTACTGCACAATCCGCATAGGCAACGCCATTTTTGTTCACTTTATCAGAAATATCGTCTGCGATATATTCCGCCTCTTCATAAGCATTGTCAAATTGTCTGAAATGTATTCGGCTGCCTGCTCCTTTTTCCGTCCACAGTGCCTTCTCTTTACGGCCTCTGTTGTTGCGGATCACCGCGTTTGCAGCATCCAGAATATTCTGTGTGGAACGGTAATTCTGCTCCAGCTTGATCACTTTTGCATCCGGATATATCTTCTCGTAATCTAAAATATTACGGATATTGGCACCACGGAACTTGTAAATGGACTGGTCATCATCACCCACGACACAAAGATTGCGGTAACCGTCCGCCAACAGCCGGATCAGTTCAAACTGCGCCGTATTCGTATCCTGGTACTCATCCACCATGATGTATCGAAAGCGCTCCTGATAGTTATAGAGTACCTCCGGACAGCTTTTGAACAGCTCCACCGTTTTCACAATGATATCATCAAAATCCAGTGCATTACTCTTCTTCAGGGTGTCCTGATATTCTCTGTAAACCTTTGCCGTCACACTTTTTCGATAATCGCCTACAGACTTGACCTCGAATTCCCGTACATCCACCAGTTCATCCTTGGCAGAAGATATTTCAGACAGCAGCGTCCGCTCCTTATACATCTTCGTGTCGATGTTCAGACGTTTGCAGACCTGTTTGATCACGGTCTTCTGATCGTCTGTATCATAGATAGTAAAATTCGTATCATATCCCAGTCTGTCAATATGTCTTCTGAGGATCCTCATGCAGGTGGCATGGAAAGTGGCTACCCACACCTGATCCGCGCCGAAACCGGCGATCTGGTCCACACGTTCCCGCATCTCCTGTGCCGCCTTATTGGTAAAGGTAATAGCAAGAATGTTCCATGGATTCACTCCCAGTTCATCGATCAGATATGCCACCCGGTGAGTCAGGACACGGGTCTTGCCGCTTCCGGCGCCCGCTAACAGAAGGAGCGGTCCTTCCGTATGAAGCACCGCTTCTTTTTGTTCTTTATTCAAAGTATCATAAATGCTCATGTATGACTAATTATCCCTTTCATTGAATTCCTGTAAAAAAGTTCTGAATTCCCCGATCGGCATTGGTTTTGCATAAAAATATCCCTGCACGATATCGCAATCCGCCAGCCGGAGCATCTCCAGCTGTTCACTGGTCTCCACACCCTCTGCCAGCACTTTAAAGCCGAGATGTCTTAACATTTTAGTCAGATATTTTATAATTGTCAATGCGGTTTCTTCCCGTTCGCTGTTCATGGTATCATCCAGGAACTGCTTGTCCAGTTTTACCGTATCCACAGCCACCTTGGATAACAGATTCAGCGAAGAATATCCACTTCCGAAATCATCGACAGAGATCTCCACTCCTCTGTCCCTGAGGGTTTCCAGATTATTGGTCAGCTTATTCAGATCCGACATAAATACTGACTCCGTCACTTCCACCTCCAGCAGATTGCTGGGTACCTTATAGTCTTTCAGGCGCTTTAAGATATTCGGCACAAAATCCGCATATTCATTATGACGTCTGGAAAAGTTAACAGAGATCGGCACCACTTCTTCTCCCTGTGCCAGGGCATCACGCAAATATTCCATGACCTGATCCAGAATGGCGAAATCAACCTTGGTAATAAACCCATTTCTCTCAAAAATATCTATAAACTTTCCGGGCATTACCATAGTTCCATCCGCTTTTATCCAGCGCACCAGTGCTTCCGCTCCCACTACTTTTCCGGTATGAAGAGATACCTTAGGCTGGAGATATGCATGGAATTCTTTATTATTATAGGCGCTTACCATTCCGGATACAATTGTTCTGGTATTCTCCAAATCTCTGCGGATCTTGTCCGTGTAAATTTCTACGGCACTGTCTACCTTCTGCGTCTTGCATTGTTTTCTGGCCTCATTGGCATTATCCATCATGGAAGATACCGACCAGTCATTCTCCGTGATCTCATACAAACCGGTGGCAATGACCAGATTACACTGATCATACCGGCTATTGATCCTCTTCACAAAAGAATTCGTAAACGTCAGGTACGCCTGTCTGGCATCCTCCACGGAATCTTCCTTCAGCACACCGACAAAGTGGTCGGAGGTTACACGGCAGAACAATATGCTTTCCTGGCATTTTTCCTGTAATGCCACAGCAAAATCATGCAAGATACGGTCGCCTACCTCGTAGCCATACATTTCATTCACATACTGGAAATTAGAAAAGTCAGAGGACACAAAATATAATCCGACCTTTCCATTCGCTGCCATATAGGCTTCTAATTTGTCTACGAACTTATTGTACACCGGCAGTCCGGTCAGCGCATCATAATTCAGTTTCCGATTCAGTTCCCTTTGATCTTTTTCTGCATTTTTCAGCATGCGAAGCCTGTTGAATATCTGATGGGATATTCTGCACAGGGCATTTTTCTCCTCTTCCCAGGTTCTGTCTGTATGGCGGTCTGAGAAGATAACACTGGCCTTTAATCCCTTCGAAGCGGTAGACATTACGATCATCACAGACTCCGCTTCTTCTTTGTAGATATTCGGAGTCTCCGACTGTCTGTAAATTGCGGCACCGGATTCGTCTGCACGTTTCCGGATCCTGTCCCATTCAAATACTCCCGGGTGCAGTATTCTTTTGACAAAATTTTTCTTTTCTTCCCGATTCCATTGATAACGGATCGACGGTCCTGCCTCATTTACTTCCACACATATCATATCATCAATATTGAAAAAACTGCAGGTACGTTCACTGATCACCTTCAGGGCACTGGTCAGATTCGGTACATTTTCCAACAGGTCCATGCAGAACAGAACCAGATCTTCCGCGCTCTCGAACTGTGCCTCCTTGTGAACGATCTCGTCATCTTTGTTCTCCTCACTGTCCAGGTAGCTTTGACCGGGCAATGCCACACCCTCCTTGACCTCCAGAAGATCATAAGCGCCCTTTTCCCGACTCTTCACCTGATACAAGGCTGCATCTGCCCACCGGAACAGCAGATTATAGTCTGTCACTGTTCCATCCGTAACCGCAGCTCCCAGACTGCAGGAGATATGCAGTCCTGTTTTATCATCATCATAGCGGTCAGACATACAGCGATTCAACTGTCCAAGCTTCTCTTCCAGTTCCTCTCTTGGCATATCCTCTACATAGCATACGAACTCGTCTCCACCGATCCTGCCTTTCAGCGCCTCGGGAAACAATTTATTCATTTCATCCGCAAAAGAGCACAATACCGCATCTCCAAACAGATGTCCGTTTGTATCGTTGATCTTTTTAAAACTATCCACATCCAGAACAATAAGGTATCCCACCTGTCCCCGTTTCATTTTCTGCAGTCTGTGTGTGATCTGCTGCTTGATGGTGGAATGATTCAAAAGTCCGGTCAGGGAATCCCTTTGTGATTTTTCCTGTAGTTCCCTTTCCTTTTTCTTCTGCGCATCAATATCACAGACCTTGCCCAGGACACGTTCCGGTTCTTTTTTTTCATTATAAAAAGTCTGCCCGATGACCTTCATCCAGTGAGGATTACCTTCCTCGTCCGTCTTGCAGAGCTCAATACAAATATCCGGCTTGCCGCTGTGCAACGCTTCTGCAAGCTGCTGTTCCACTGCATCCGAGCGGTTGTCCACTTCCCGGAGAAGTTGTTCTGTGTACCCTTCCGTGATCTGTCCGCAATACAGACTGCCTTCTTCCGGACCTGCATAGTGCATTTGATCCTTTGCGATATCATATTCAAAGATCAGATCGCCGGACATTCGGATCACAGCCATCAGTTTTTCCCGTTCCCGCTGCAGTTCCTTCGTTGTTTCCTCCAGCCGTCTGTCTATATCTTTGTTTTTTTCTAACCCTATTATTTTTTCGTCCATACAGCCCTTTCAGCCTTCTCTATGCTTCTTCCACTCTGCTGAAATTCCAGATCCGCAGATTATATTCCACAATAGGTGTATCACAATAAATGCACTTTTTTGCCCCAAGTCCGGGAAGCGGTGCACCACAATTGGGACAGTTCAGGGCCAGACCTGCATCCTCCTGGTTCTCGACCATATCCTGATCCTGGATATAGACCAGTTCCACATTGTATTTTGCCTGTTCTTTCCGTTCTTCACTGCCCCCGATAAGCTTACCGTTTTCTTTCAACGCATGGATATATTCTACGGCTGACTGCAGGACAATACTCTGTCTTCCCTTCTGCTTCCGGTACTGATGTATCTCTGTTCTGTGAATATGTATATTTTCAAAGCTCTCCCTCTGTGACTGGTTCTGTAGCATCTCCAGCCGCAGTCTGAGCTGTTCTTTCAATTCTTTCGTTCCCTCCGACAAAAGTGCCGGATACTGTCCGGTAATACTTTGTAAATAAGAGGTCAGCACGTTCTCCGCTCTGCTCTTCATCTCATCATAATGGAACTCGGGAAAATCTCTCATAATAGAAGGCATATACAGATTTGTTGCAGAGGATACGGACTTCGGTGTCATCTCCACTTCCGCTTCTCTCTGCTTCATGCCCTCGATCATGGAATCTGTACCGAATAGCATTCTGGAGGTATCCCGTAATTTTTCACGGATCCTGCAATAAGTATAATAAATGATCCCTGCCAGTACCAGACACAATACCAGTATAACAATAATAGCGATCAGACTTCCGTTCATTTATATTTCTCTTTCTTTTTCATTCATAACAGTTCAGTACAGCAGATATCATAAAGGTATCTGCTGTACTGTTTCCGGTAAATATATTCTGACGAGTATGTATTATACTCTGTCGTTGTCATCAAAAGGATCGCCGCACTCCGGGCAGAACTTAGGCGGATGTGCAGGATCTTCCGGCTCCCAGCCGCATTTATCACATTTATAGATCGGTGCTCCTTCCGGCTTCTTTGCTCCGCATTCGGAACAGAACTTGCCCTGATTTACTGCACCACAGCTGCAGGTCCAGCCTGCGTCCGAAGGCTTAGGTGCTCCACACTCAGCGCAGAACTTACCACGGTTATCCGTAGCGCCGCAGCTACAGGTCCAGCCAAGTACCGGTGCCTGCATCTTAGGAGCCTGCCCCCGCGCGGGTGCTGCCTGTGCCTGCTGCATACCACTGTTCTGCTGGGCATCCATCTGATACAGCTGTCCGGCATTGATACCGCCTACCATGTTCGCCATGTTCATGCCTGCAAATGCCATCATGGGACCGGTAGAGGTGTTGGATGCTGCCATCTTCATAGCCTCTGCCTGTGCAGCGGTCATGGTAGCTGCTGCCATTCCGGTATTGCGCAGTACTGCGGTTCTCTGCAGATCTGCGATGGTCTTTGCATCCTCATCAGGGATCTTCGCAGAATTGATATTAATGGTAACGATCTCGATACCACGAAGTTTGGTCCACAGATCGGAAAGCTCTTCCTTCAAAGCTTCTGTCAGTTCCGCAGTATGTGCGGGAACTTCGCTGGGACGAACACCCAGGACGGAGATCTTAGCCAGTGCAGGCTGCAGAGCGGTCAACAATTCTGCCTTCATCTTCGCTACCAGTTCGCTTCTGGTATAGGACTCTGTTACGTTACCGCATACATTTTTATAGAATAACAAAGGATCCACCAGGTGGAAGGAATACTCACCGTTACAACGTAAGGAGGTATCCAGATCCAGTCCGATATTCTGGTCAATTACACGGAACGGAATAGGGCTTGCCGTACCAAAGAGGTTGTTCATGATCTCCTTGATATTGAAGAAGTAGATTCTCTGATCCTTCGCTGCATTACCACCAAAGGTAAAACGTTTTCCGATATTGGAAAAAGTATTCTTAACGCTCTCGCCAAGATTGCCGTAGAACAAGCTGGGTTCTGTAGAAGAATCATATACGAACTCACCGGCATCCGCACAGAACTCTACGATTCCGCCCTGATCCACGATGATCATACACTGTCCTTCGTTAACTGCTACGATGGAACCGTTGGAGATAATGTTCTCCACACCCTTGGTGTTGCTGTTACGTCCATTGGTTACCCGCTGCTGTCCTTTTACTACCAATACATCGTTGGAAAGAGAATCACAGTAAAAATACTCTCTCCACTGGTCAGCCATCATGCTACTGACTGCATCTTTTGCTGCTCTGATTAAACCCATTACCGCACCTCCATTTTATATATGAAAAATTGTTCTTTTTCACATCTCTTATATTTTAGCAAATTTTACACATTCCCTCAACCGCTTTTCGTAAAATATCGTGATTTTTCCTTTACAATGTGCCTTTTTTCTACTAAACTGTGATATTAGAGATGTTTGATTACACTATACTATAAAAGGATTAAAAGAAATATGGGTAAAAAAGCTACAAAAGCCGCTGATAATATGTACTATCTCGCACGTTGCGAAGCTGCCAAGGAAAATCCTGACTTCAGCAGCCGGGAAAAGGCCGCTGAACTGGTAGGCATCGACCGCACAAGACTGGCAAGGATCGAACTGGATACCATTGCCCCTTATCCGGAGGAAGTCAAGGCTATGGCAGAGGCATATAATACACCGGAGCTGTGCAATTCCTACTGTGCCAGAGAATGCCCCTTGGGACGCAACAATGTATCAGAGGTTGACATTGTAGACTTTGACCGACTGGCGCTGAAAGTACTGGGATCCTTGAAAGATATCGACACGCTTCGTGCGTCCCTGATCGCTATCTCCGAAGACGGTGTGATCTCTGAGGATGAGCGTCCGGCATTTCAGGATATTCTGGATTCCCTGGAGAAGATCAGTACCAATGCCAAGGCATTAAAGCTCTGGGCCATTAAAAATATACACATTCAGGAGGAGGATGTCTGATCCTCCTCCTTTTTTAAACTATTTTTATAACACTCTCTTTGTTTTCCTTATTTTGCCGCCGCTTTTTCAGCAAATTCTGTGGTCACCAGTTTTTCATAGGGCACTCTCTCTTTCAGTACATCAGAGTCCTCCAGAATATTCTGTAACAGATCAAAGGCATCTTTGTGGAAGATCAGATCTTTTTTCCAGGTATCCTGTTCCTGATATCTGGCAACGATGGCTGTCAGCGTATCACTCCCGGTCTCTGCGAACTGGGGTGCAATACATTTGGCGATTTCTTCCGCACTGTGCTCCTGCACATAATCCATACCTTTTTGCAGGGCATCGGTAAATGCCTGGATTATCTCCGCATTTTTCTCTATATAACTCTTCCTGGCAGAAAAAGAAGTATACGGTACATAGCCGGATTCCTCGCCTAAAGATGCCACCACATAGCCGTCGCCCTTCTGCTCTAACAGCGTAGCATTCGGCTCGAACTCAATGGTAAAATCTCCCTGCCCGCCGGAAAAAGCTGCTGCTGTGGAACCGAAGTCAATGCTTTGGTCAATGGACAGATCCGTTGTCGGATCCATATTATTTTTCTCCAGGATATATTCAAATACCATCTCCGGCATACCGCCAGCTCTACCACCTAAGACTGTAGCACCCTTTAACATATCCCACGAAAAGTCATCGATAGGTTCTCTCGCCACCAGGAAATTTCCTGCCCGCTGGGTCAACTGGGCAAAGTTCACCACATAGTCTTCCGTTCCTCCGGCATAGGTGTAAATCGTGCTCTCACTGCCCATGAAGCCGATGTCCGCCTCACCGGTCAGCACCGCTGTCATAGTCTTATCCGCGCCAAATCCCGTTACGAGCTCCAGGTCGATCCCGGCATCGGCAAAATATCCTTCCTCGATAGCCACATACATCGGTGCATAAAAAAGAGAGTGGGCTACTTCATTGAGCACCACTCTTGTCTTCTTTGGTCCGTTCGTCTGTTCTGCATTGCCGCAGCCCGTAAATGCACCTGCCGCAAGCAGTACAGCCAATATCGCTGCCATTACTTTCTTTGTTTTCATAATTGTTTATCCTCCCTGAGATTACATATCTATTCTATGTAATCCCGGGGAAAATGTTCCGGGTATTTACAGATTCGCCTTGATCCTGTCGATCATCTCCTGATATTCTGCATCCGTCAAAAAGGTCTTGCCGGGATTCATCTCGAAAGTGCCGCCCCACTCGAAACCGTCCTTGTACTTCGGGCACAGGTGCATGTGCAGATGGCAGCCGGTGTCGCCGTATGCTCCGTAATTTAACTTATCTGGATGGAATGCTGCATGGATGGCTTTCGCTGCATGCGCCACATCCTCAAAAAATAATCTTCTCTCTTCCTCGCTGATGTCCACGATCTCACTGACATGGTCCTTGTATGCTACGATACATCTGCCGGGATGGCTCTGTTCCTTGAACAGGATCAGGCTGCTCACCTTCAGGTCACAGATGAAAATACCGAACTTATCTAACAGTTCCCCTCTCATACAATATCCACAATTTGTGTCTTTCATTTGTTCTCCTATCTGCCCGCTTGCGGGGCGTGCCTTCTCCGGCTGTATTCTTATTCCGGTAACACCGGGGGGTATCAGCTACAGTGTGATGTTGATCAGCTTATGAATATTCTCCGGGGCGTAATTCAACACCAGCTCCGTAGGGAAATCCAGTTCCCTCATCAGCTGTTCGGTCTCGACAAATTTTCCTATGGCAAAACACATATGGCTGTCCGTTCCCATTATAACAGGCTGTTCATATTTCATGCAAGTCTTTAACAATTCTATGATATTTTCCCTGCCTCCCTGTCTTGACGACCGGGGATTTAGAGAAGAATTGTTCACTTCCAATGCAACGTGCGCCTGCTTTGCTTCCCGCACCAGTTCCTCGTAATCTAAAGGGAATCTGCCATCATCGGGATGTCCCAGTATTTTCACATAAGGGTTCTGAAATGCTCTCACGGAAGCTAACGTATTCTCCTTACGACTTCCCGCAGTAAAAGCAAAAGGATGGATGCTGGCAAGCGCATAATCCATCTTCTGCAGATAACGTTCCTCCAGATCCAGCTTACCGTCCGTGTCACAGATATTGGCTTCCACACCACACAAAAGATGGAGCCTTCCACCTGTCACCGGTACCACTCTGCCGCTAACCTCTTCTCTGTCATACTCTCTGGGAATCACTTTATAATTGCTAAAAAAGAACTCATGCGGTCCTCCGGGAGAGATGGGACCATGTTCACTCATTCCCAGGTATCTGATCCCGACTGCCAGTGCAGCGTCAATATTTTCTAATAAAGTACTATACGCATGCCCTGCTGCCAGAGAATGCGTATGAAGATCCATAAATGCTTTCATAAAATTTTTCCTGTTTCTGATTTTGCTACTTATTTTTATTTCTCTTTATTTTTCTTGTGGGTTTCCTTTTCGGGTTCCCTGGCTTTCGCGTCGTTTGCGAGTTCCGCTACAAGCTGTTCCACGATCATTTTCTTCATGTAGACATCAAAACTTAAGAGACAGATCAAGGCAAATTTCTGTAAGAATTCTCGTTCTTCTCCGGAGGTCTCCGTAAAGGAATTCTCTGCTCTGCGAAATTTGTCCACTACGTCTTTTTTTAAGTCCTCCAGCTGTTCCTTTTCCAAAGATACGACTTCTTTATATACGCTTTCCAGGTCAAATGCCTGTCCATTTTGAAAATAATGATCGGTGATCGGCTGCAACAGCGTCTGAATCTCATTCATGGGAATCACGCCCTTATAGTAATAGATGAAAATGAGCATCAGAACATGTTCCTTGGAATATTTCTTCTTCACCGGAGGAGGAAGCAGATCGTTTTTTGCATAATTGTTGATCATGGTCTTGGTCAGGACGCGGTCCTCGGTCTGCGGGCGTACTGCCGAACGCAGCTTTCGATCCATAAAAGTCAGTACCTGATCCATATACAGATCAATATTCGGAATGTCTTCTGATTTGATATATTCCACTTTCTCCAGGCTCTGTAAAATCGTCTGAAGTAATTCTTCTGTTGTTGCCATACTAATCTCCATTCCGCAGACGATTCCTTTCATCGGAGGAATCGCGAATCAAATTTCTAATTTGGATTCTGCGATAAGGGCTACTTTGTGACGCCTGCGGCACAAATAGCCGTG
>ERZ779697.204-NODE-204-length-32930-cov-3.48919_pt1 | contig 32930 bp, 28 predicted proteins | sample MGYA00511881_ERZ779697 | MGnify/ENA primary metagenome ERZ779697 (study PRJEB29588, sample SAMEA2148105) | human gut metagenome | biome: human gut; feature: human-associated habitat; material: faeces | place: Denmark | collected 2008/2010 ... | reverse complement strand
AGCCCCTTTTGTGGTTCGTTTGGCGTGGTTCGTTTGCCGAAAATTATCACAGCTGCGAGAAAAATAATATTTTCATACAGCCAGCAGATTTTTAAAAATTTTAAGTCTTCACGGCAAACGACATGAAAAACATGAAAAAAAGGATTGTGCATGACGGCAGAAGCCTTCATGCGACAATCCCTTTTTTTGTATGAAAATGGGCGAGGCGTCAGCGAGCCCGTTTCGCAAACGACGAACGATTCAGTAAGAACCCCTCAGTCAGCTTCGCTGACAGCTCCATCTACGCTGTCCGTTTGGGCGGCTGCCCTGTCTCTCCCTTCGGTCGTTCCATTGCAGGCCCAAAAGGCCCTTCGCAGGGGAGCCTTTCCGGACTGCGAACTGCGGACCGCGGACTGCAGCGCCGCAGGCGCCTATTCTTCGCCTGCCTTGACAATCATGACGGGCAGGAGGGAGTGGCCGGTGACGTAGCGGCTGACGCTGCCTAAGAGGAGCGATTTCAGGCCTGTACGGCCGCGGCTGCCCATGATGATCAGGTCCGTGTGGGTCTGTTCGGCTTCTTTGAGGATCGTCGGGCCGGGACGGCCGATTTGGGCGACATAGTGGACTTTGACGTCTGCCGGCAGGGCCTGGCGGCAGCGTTCGAAGACGTCTTTGGCGTTCCTGCGCAGGCGGTCGCCCAGGTCTTCGAGGCCTTTCTTCTTCTGATCCAGCGCCGTTTCTTCGGCGATGAGGTCGCGCATGTTGGAGACATGCAGGGCCGTGATGGTCGCGTCATCGACCTGGGAGAGGCGCAGGGCCGTCTTCAGGGCTTCCAGCGATTCTTTCGAGCCGTCGACGGGGACGAGGATCTGATGATACGGGCCGTTCTTCGGGTTGTGGGCGACGAGGACCGGGCATTTGGCGTGGGCCAGGACGTACGTGCTGGCACTGCCGAGGAGCTGTTCCGACAGGGAATGGCTGCCGCGGCGGCCCATGACGATGAGGTCGGCATCGCATTTTTCCGCTTCGCTCATGATGCCGATTTCCGGCGTGCTGACGAGCTGGACGGCGTGGACCGTCAGGTTTTCCGGGACCAGGTCGAGGAACTTCTGCAGGACGTCGGCGCTCTGGTCTTTGGCGACTTTCGTCAGGTCTTTGACTTTTTCGTCCGTCATGTCTTCAAAGACGTCGAATTCGTCGAGGACGGCGTCGGCATTGGTGATGTTGACCAGCGTCAGTTCGGCGCCGTAGGCATTGGCAATGTCGACGGCGTGTTCCAGGGCCTGCAGGGACGGCGTCGAGCCGTCGATCGGGACAAGGATGTTTTTCATAATACATACCCCCTTTTATAAACTACTATTTTTCCAGCGAGCTGTTGATGCGGACACCGCTCAGGAAGGGCATGACTGGCTTCGTGTCTTCCTGGACCGGTTCACGGATGCCTTCAAAGGTCGTCGTCAGCATCAGTTTCAGACGGTTCGTCTGGTTGACGGAGCTGGCGCTGGGATCATAGTCGATAGCGACGATATTCGTTTCCGGGAAAGCGGCTTTCAAGGTCTTGATCATGCCTTTGCCCGTGACGTGGTTGGGCAGGCAGGCCCAGGGCTGGAGGCAGACGATGTTCTTGGCGCCGCGGTGGATGAGGTCGATCATGTCGCCCGTGAGGAACCAGCCTTCGCCGGCTTCATGGCCGAGGGAGAGGTACTTGCTGGCTTCTTTGGCGATGTCGTAGATCGACGTGATCGGGTCGAAGTGGCGGCTCTTGGCCACAGCCTGTTCGTAGGGCTTGCGGTACCATTCAAGGAGGCGGACGGCGGTCTTGCTGAGGAAGGAATCCTTCCAGCTGCCCGAGAGGTACTTGTGGCGGAACTGGTTGTCCAGCTGGCCGTAGAGGAAGAAGTCAGCCAGGCCGGAGACGATGATTTCGCCGCCTTCTTCTTCAATCATGCGCACGATGTGGTTGTTGGCGATGGGGTGGAACTTGACGTAGATTTCACCGACCAGGCCGATGCGGGGCTTCATCTTTTCATCGATGTCGATGTGGTCGAATTCGTCGATAAGATCGCGGATGTTCTTCTTGAAGCCTTTGAAATCGGCTTTCTTCAGCTGTTCGCCGCACTTCTTCTGCCATTTCTTGAAGAGCGCTTCCGTCGTGCCCTTGACCTTTTCATAAGGACGCATGCGGTAGAGGACCTGCTGCAGGGCGTCGCCGTAAATCATGCCCATGACCAGGCGGTGCCAGAAGCCGAGGCCCGGATGGAAGCCCGGCTGAGGGTTCATGCCCTTGAGGTTGAGGGAGAGGATGGCGACGTTTTGCATGTTGGCGTCGTTCAAGGCCTTGCGGATCATGCCGATGTAGTTCGTCGCCCGGCAGCAGCCGCCGGTCTGGGAAATCATGACTGTCGTATGGTCCAGGTCGTATTTGCCGGATTTCAGGGCCGTGATGATCTGGCCGAGGCTCATGATAGCCGGGTAGCAGGCGTCGTTGTGGATGTACGCCAGGCCCGTGTCGATGGCTTTCTGGCCCTGGTGGGGCAGGAGTTCGACGTGATAGCCTTCGTGTTCAAAGGCCGCTTCGAAGAGCGGGAAGTGGATCGGCGTCATGGACGGTGCGAGGATGACGTTCTTTTTCGCGTCTTCCTTGGTGAAAATGGCTTTTTCGTAGGAATAAGGTTCGATGGTGTGGTCTTCCTGCGGCCGGTGGTTCATGACGAAAAGGAGCGAACGCAGGCGGATGCGGATGGCACCGAGGTTCGAGCCTTCGTCGATTTTCAGGAGTGTGTGGATCTTGTGGCCGTGGGCCAAAATGTCCTGGACCTGGTCCGTGACGATAGCGTCAAGGCCGCAGCCGAAGGAGTTGAGTTCGACCATTTCCAGGTTCGGGTGCTCGATGATGTACTGGGCGGCCCGGTAGAGGCGGGAATGGTAGGACCACTGGTCGACGACGCGCAGGTGGCCCGGGAACTGGCCGAGGGGGGCGATGCCGTCTTCTGTGAGGACCGGCAGGCCGAGGCTGTTGATCAGTTCCGGGATGCCGTGGTTGATTTCCGGATCGATGTGGTAAGGACGGCCGCAGAGGACGATGGCCCGCTGGCCCGTCTTTTCCAGATTGTCCAGGATTTTCTTGGTAATATCGTAAATCTTCTGTTTATACGCTTCTTCTTCGTCCCAGGCAGCGGCGGCAGCGGTCTTGATTTCGTGAGCCGGCAGGTTCCAGGCCTTCAGTTCTTCGGCCAGGCGTTTGCCGATGCGCTTCTTGTCGTGGAGAGGCAGGAAGGGGCAGAGATAGGGCGTATTCGTTTCCGCCAGGCGTTCGCCCATGTTGTTGCGGATGACTTCCGGATAGCTCATGACCATCGGGCAGTTGAAGGTGTTGTCCTTGCTGCCTTCCTGCGGGCCGTTTTGGATGCAGGGATAGAAGATGCGGTCTACGCCCTTTTCCAGGAGGTTTTCGATGTGACCGTGGACGAGCTTGGCCGGGTAGCAGGCCGAGTCCGACGGGACCGTGTCCATGGCTTTTTCGAAGAGGGCCTTCGACGACGGATCCGAGAGGACGACGCGGTAGCCGAGCTTCGTGAAGAAGGTGAACCAGAAGGGGTAGTCTTCGTACATGTTGAGGACCCGAGGAATACCGACGCTGCCGCGCGGTGCGTCTTCGAGGGGCTTATAGCCGAAGAGCAGGTTGTACTTGACGCGGTACATGTTCGGCTGGGGCTTCTTGCGTCCTGCCGTCGAGCCAGCGGCGCCGCGTTCGCAGCGGTTGCCTGTGATGAAGGAACGGCCGTCGTTGAAGGTATTGACCGTCAGGAGGCAGTTGTTCGTGCACTTGCCGCAGTGGCGGATGGACGTCGTAATGCGCAGGGCATCGAGTTCTGCCGGGCTGACGATGGTCGACTTGACGTGGTCTTCGTGGTAGGCCGTGCGGCAGATGAGACCCATGCCGAAGGCACCCATGAGGCCTGAGATGGCCGGGCGGATGACCTGGCGGCCCAGGAGCTTTTCAAAGGCCCGCAGGACGGCGTCGTTGTAGAAGGTGCCGCCCTGGACGACGATGTGTTTGCCTAATTTAGACGGATCCTTGACTTTGATGACTTTATAAAGGGCATTCTTGATGACCGAATAGGAGAGGCCGGCGGAAATATCGGCCAGCGTAGCCCCTTCTTTCTGGGCCTGCTTGACTTTGGAGTTCATGAAGACCGTGCAGCGCGAGCCGAGGTCGATCGGGCTCTTGGCCAGGAGCGCGGCCTGAGAGAAATCCTGGATGGACATTTTCAGGGATTTGGCGAAGGTGTCGAGGAAGGAACCGCAGCCCGACGAGCAGGCTTCATTGAGGAGAATGTCCTCGATGTGGCCGTCTTTGATGCGGCTGCACTTCATGTCCTGACCGCCGATGTCGAGGAGAAAATCGACGTCCGGGCAGAAATGGGACGCTGCCTGATAGTGGGCGATCGTTTCGACTTCACCCAGATCGAGATGTAAAGCTTCCTTGAGCAGGGCTTCGCCGTAGCCCGTAATGCCTGCTTTGGCGATGAAGGCACCTTCAGGCAGGCGGCGGTAGACTTCGGCGACGATGGCTTTGGCAGCCGTCAGGGGGCTGCCTTCGTTGTTCTGATAGTGGGAATAAAGGATCTTCATGTCTTCGCTGAGGACGACGGCTTTGATTGTCGTCGAGCCGGCGTCGATGCCCAGATAACAAGGGCCGCGGTAGGTGCTGATGTCTGCCGTCGGCACCGTGTGCTGGCTGTGGCGGGCCCGGAATTCATCGAGCTCAGCCTGATCCTTAAAGAGCGGTTCGACGCGGTCCGATTTGGCCAGCGTCGATTCGTCGACGTTCTTCAGCTGGCCCATAAGGTTCATGAAGGAAAGGGGCTTCGTGCCGATGCTGCCGAGGGCCGCGCCGATGGCCACGTAGACCTGGGCGTTTTCCGGGGCCACGACCTGCTCCGGCGTCAGGTGCAGGGTCTTGGCGAACTGGGCCCGCAGCTGCGAGAGATAGGTCAGAGGGCCGCCGAGGAAGCAGACCGTGCCTTTGATGGGGCGGCCGCAGGCCAGACCCGTGATGGTCTGGAAGACGATGGACTGGAAGACAGAGGCAGCGACATTTTCCTTGCTCGCCCCTTCGTTGAGCAGGGCCTGGATGTCCGTCTTGGCGAAGACGCCGCAACGGGCGGCGATGGGATAGATCGTGTCGGCTTTCTTGGCCAGTTCATTGAGGCCGCCGGCATCCGTGTCGAGGAGGGTAGCCATCTGGTCGATGAAGGCCCCTGTGCCGCCGGCGCAGGCACCGTTCATGCGGTGTTCGCTGCCGCCTGTGAGGTACGTGATCTTGGCGTCTTCGCCGCCGAGTTCGATGATCACGTCGGACTTCGGATAATACGTGCGGACCGCTTTTGTGCCGGCAATGACTTCCTGGACGAAGGGGATGTGCAGGTAGTCAGCCAGGGCGATGCCGCCGGAGCCGGTGATGGCCATCGTGATCTGACGGTCGCCAAAGATTTCATAGGCGTTTTGGAGTAAATCCCAAACTTTTTGGCGTATATCCGTATAGTGGCGGACATAGCATGCGTGCAGGCACTGTTTAGCATGGTTGAGGACAGCGATTTTTACTGTCGTCGAACCGATGTCGATGCCGATGTGTAAGAGATTTTTCATGTTTTGTCACCCTATCGGTTCATAGACCGATTCTTTCTTATAAATTTCTATTATAATAAAGACTGTATATAAAGAGTCTACTTTATATTGTACCATAATCCCTCATTTCTGTAAAAACTGACTTCTGCTAATGTCATATTTATTATAAAATTATAAAATATAGTAAAATATGCTAAAAAATTTAATAAATTTTACAGTTCACTCTTAAAGAGCTACTACTGCCGGGCGTGACACTGCGCCCTCTATCCCGTCGGCGTAAACGTTCGGGAATACTTTTTTCATGATTTGGAACGCGCCGTTAATATCGGCATTAATTTTCCGGCCGTCGTTGGCTACAAAAAGCCCTCTGTAGACACGGCGTTTCTTGTTGACAGCTGAGATATTTCTTTTCATCCTTGAATGCCTGCCGTATCAGATAATTAGCGTGGTTATAGAGATTCTTAGACAGGTGACAAAATTCACGCAACATCTTATAATAGGGTGAAGACGGTCGAATGCGGTGAGATTCTACTCTTTTTATTATAAAAAATCACCTCCTTATGACCATCATAGCATATTTTAATAAAGTATAGAACATATTTTCTGGTTTTGCCTATATTCTTTTATCATAAATATGATAGAATATATATTATATTTATGATAAAAGTATACTGCAAAAGGAGCCTACATATGAGAAAATTTGTCACAGAACATCAGTCGCCGTATCTTGATCTGACGGCGGAAGTGTCGGAAATCCTCTACCGCGGTCATTCCGACTACCAGGACATCATCGTCGCCGATTCCAAAGAGTTCGGCCGCATGCTCGTCCTGGACGGCGTCTTCCAGACGTCCCTGAAAGATGAATTCATGTACCATGAAAGCATCGTCCATATTCCCATGTTCCTCCATCCTAGTCCTAAGAAAGTCCTGATCATCGGCGGCGGCGACGGCGGCGCGGCCCGGGAAGCCGTACGCCATCCGGAAGTCGAATCGGTCACTATGGTCGACATCGACGGCAAGGTCATCGAATTGTCGAAGAAATATTTCCCGACCATCGCCAAGGCCATGCTCGAAGAAAATCCCAAGCTGACCGTCAAAGTCGGCGACGGCATCGCCTTTATGCGGCAGGCGGAAAATTACTACGACGTCATCATCGTCGACTGTTCGGACCCCGTCGGTCCCGGCGAAGGCCTCTTTACGTATGAATTCTACAAGGATACCTTCAAGGCCCTGAAAGACGACGGCCTCTTCGTGCAGCAGACGGAATCGCCCTTCATGCACCGCAAACTCGTCAAAGACATCTTCGACTGCGTCTCGGACATTTTCCCCATCACCCGCCTCTACACGGCCTTCATCCCCCTCTATCCGACAGGGATGCACTGCTTCACCATGGGTTCGAAGAAATATGATCCCCTCCAGTGGCAGCCGAACCGCAAGCGGACCTTCCCGACGAAGTACTACAACGAAGGCATCCAAAAGAGCGCTTTCGTCTTGCCGAACTTCGTCAAAGACCTCCTCTACGGGGAAAAGGACCGCTGAGTAAAGGAAATTTAAAAAGTTTGCAAAAAGTGCTTGACTTTATGAGCGGCTCATGGTAAGATTATCTACGTTGACGGCGCTAATACAGCGCGGCCGACGCAGATAATCTCATATGGCGGGTATGGTGAAGCGGTTAACACGGCGGATTGTGGCTCCGTTACGCTAGGGTTCGAATCCCTATACTCGCCCCATAGGGGTATAGCCAAGTGGTAAGGCACCGGACTTTGACTCCGCTATGCGCTGGTTCGAATCCAGCTACCCCTGCCAGCCATGATCCACTAGCTCAGTTGGCAGAGCACCTGACTTTTAATCAGGGTGTCCCGAGTTCGAATCTCGGGTGGATCACCAAAAGAAAAAAGCTGTCGCTTTCGCGGCAGCTTTTTTTGTGGTTCGTTTGCCGTTTGTCGTTTGGCGAGAATTCGCACAAATACAGGATAGGGCCATACACAGGAGTCGCAGCGGGCGGCCGGTTATGGCCGCCCCTACATCGCTGCATACAAGGCGACATTAAATAATACACGGCCGAAGGCCTTGTGCCGTAGGGGTCGCCGTGTGGGCGCCCCGCGTGAATCCTGTGGCTATCCCATTCTCGCACCTGCGTGATTTTTCGACGAACGATGAACGCCAAACGACTTATGACACAAAAAAAGGCTCCCGCATAAAACGGGAGCTTTTTTACTACAAACTACAAACTATGCTCTTACAAGAAGAAAACGACCATGTCGATGAGGAAGAGCGGGATGAGGATGGCGACGGACCAGCCCATGTAGCCGAAGAAGCTCGGCATTTTGATCTTGTTTTCTTCGGCAATGGATTTGACCATGAAGTTCGGCGCATTGCCGATGTACGTGTTGGCGCCCATGAAGACGGCACCGGCCGAGATGGCTTCGAGCATCAGCTGGGAGACGGTCCCGACAGAGGTCGCAATGCCCTGTGTTTCACCGAGGGCACCGGCAGTCTGCAGGAAGACGAGGTACGTCGGCGTGTTGTCCAGGAAGGACGAGAGGGCGCCTGTGGCCCAGAACATTTCCCACGGATGGGCCAGACCCAGTTCGGCGCCGTGGGCCTTGAGCAGGATCAGGGCCGGGATCATGGTCACGAAGATGCCGATGAAGAGCTTGGCCACTTCCAGAATCGGAGCGTACGTGAATTCGTTGAGGTCGCGAGTCGATTTTCTTGTCGTCTTGATGGAGAAGAAGGCTGCAGCCAGGATGATGACGATTTCAGCCATCGTGGCGTAAGGGAAGACGATTTCGTCATAGACGTGCAGGCCTGCGCCGTTGGCAAAAGCCGGGAACATTTCCGGCAGGAGGCCGTTGGCCAGGACGCCGACGATGATCATGGCGATGAAGATCAGGTTGTGCGCGCCTTCCAGGCGCAGGGGCTGCTTATCGTTTTCATCGATCAAGTCGAGCGGTGTACGGCCTTCGGCGACTTCTTTATTGTAGAAGTGCTTGTCGATGGCAGCGAAGAGGGCGAACATGAGGACCAGGTTGAGGGCCAGGATAGGCAGGAGATGGAAGGTCCACGTGAAGGGAACACCGCGCTGGAAGCCCATGAAGAGAGGCGGATCGCCGAGCGGCGTCAGACAGCCGCCCATGTTGGCGACGAGGAAGATGAAGAAGACCATGAGATGGACTTTATTCTTGCGCCAGGCATTGGCCCGGATGATTGGCCGGATGAGGAGCATGGCTGCGCCTGTCGTGCCGATCCAGCTGGCCAGGAAGGTGCCGATGAAGAGCAGGAGGCAGTTGATCTTCGTCGTCCCTGCCAGGGTGCCGCGGACAGCGATGCCGCCGGCGACGACGAAGAGGCCGAAGAGGAGGACGATGAAGGGGATGTAGTCGAGGAGTACCGATTCCAGGAGCCGGAACCAGGATTCACCGACGCCGTAGGCGGCAGCAAAGGGGATGAGAAATAAAAGAGACCAGGCGAACGCTGCGCCGAGCATGTGCTTTTCCCACCATTCAGGTTTGACGAGGGGCACAATGGCGATGGACAGCAGCATTCCGGCGAAGGGGATGATGCTCCATACGGGCAAGGTCGCGCTTACGAGTTCATGTGTCATAGGAACCACCTTTCTTTATTGTCTGATTGCAGAGAACTTTAACAATTTTTTACAATCATATTTAGTATTATAACATAAAGACATGAAAGTTTATACTATGTTTTCGGATTTCGCATCATCATTTAAGCATAGCCTGCAGGAACTTTCAGAAAATGAAAACCCTGCCTTTTTTCAAATTTTTTTGCAAGTAAAGAAGGAATCCGTAAAAGTCATGGCGAATATATATGTTAAGGATAAGAACAGGCATATAAGGAGGGATTCATATGAAACAATATAATAATATCATCGTGCCGACCGATGGTTCGGTCAACTCAAAACGTGCTTTGGAACATGCCGTCGTCATCGCTTCGTCCTTAGGTGCTACGATTACCTTGGTCTATGTTGCCAATATCGTATCGGTCATTTCCAACTTCGATCAGATTCCCAACGCCAGCGGCTATGTGACGGAACAGGTCGCCCTGGATATGGAAGAAGAAGGGAAAGGCATCCTCGACGAATTCGCTAAATCCGTTCCCCAGAACGTTGAAGTCAAGAGTGTCTTTGAAGTCGGCTCGCCGGGACCGGCGATCCTGTCTGTGGCTAAGAAATACAATGCAGACCTCATCGTTATGGGCAGCCGCGGCTTAGGACCGCTGAAAGGCCTCTTCATGGGCAGCGTCAGCAGCTACGTCGTCACCCATTCGGTCTGCCCGGTATTGATCGTTAAGTAAAAGTTTGAAGTAAAAAATGGGCTCGCTCTTCGGCGAGCTCATTTTTTTATGGACAGGCTTTTAAAATTTTATGTAAAAAACATAGGGAAATCGCCGTTTTTGTGGTATACTGGGTACACAGGTATGCCTTTTTACGGCTGCCCGCGAAATCGAAAATGCCCTGGGAGGCAAGTATGAAACGAAATACCAATGAATGGCTTGACCGCAAAGTTGCGGACTGGACTTCGAAAGGCTGGATCAGCGAAGAAGTCCGGAAGAAAATACAGGATTCTTACGGCAGGGACGAACAAAAGGGACCGCTTTTGACGACCCTGCCTTTATATGCCCTATTGGCGGTCATCGGTCTGGCCGCTGCCGGCCTCGCCCTCGTCTGGGGTGCAGCCCTGGTCTGGTATCAGGTATCGCTGACGGTCCGCATCGTCCTGGCTGCCGTCCTTCTCGCCGTGACGCAGCTCGGCGTCGGCACGGCCATGTTCCAGGAACGGCAGGGGACCCTCATCGGCGAAGGCGTCGCCCTGGTCCACTGCATGGGCGTCTTCGCCGTCCTGGCCCTGGCGGAACAGTCCTTTTATATTGGCTGGGATGTCACGGCCTATGTTGCCGTCTGTGCTTTCCTCTGCCTGCCTGTCGTCTATTTGCTGCGTTCCGCTGCAGCGCTCATCGTCTACGACGCAGCCCTTTTGTACTGGACCGCTGCCGGCGGGCCCCTGAATACCTTTGGCGGTACGGCGCTCTTGTGGATTTTCCTGCTCCTTGTCGTTCCCTTTTATAATACGCTGATTACGACGCAGGACGAACGGCGCTTAGCCGTCTTTTCCTGGGCTACGACGATTACGGTCTTCGCCGCTTTCGGTCTGGCCGCGAAGTCGACGGATTATATCCCCTTCCTGATGCTCGGCAGCCTGGCCGTGACCATCATGCTCGTCGGCTATTCCATCGACATCCGCCAGTCCTGGGGCACGCCTTTCCGCTGGTTCGGCCGCTGCGCCGCTGCGGGCTCGCTCCTTATTTCCTGCGTACCTGCCGCCTGGGACGGCATTGCCCGCGTGCACAGCTTCCACTTGGCGACGGCCGTCGTCACGGTCATCCTCTTCGGCATCATGGGCTTCCTCATGGCCAGGACTGTCAAGGAACGCTTCTGGGGGCCTATCCTTTATTTGGCGATTCCTTTCATCCTGGCCTTTGAAACGGTCCTCGTCCGGGCCGGCCTCTATTCGTCGGTACCCCTCGTCCTGTCGTCGCTCTACATGGTCGTCCTCTGCTTCTTCGAAACGTCCCAGGGCTTCAAGCCGGGCCGCAGTATCCATATGAAATTCGGGGCCGTTCTTTTCGTTGCCCTCATTTTGACCTTTATCTTTGCGACGGATTTCTCGCCTTTAGCGCCGCTCCTGGCCATCCTCGTCCTGGCACTGATCGTCTTTCAGTTCCGACGGATGCAGCAGGATAAGAAGGCTGCCGCCCAGCGTGCGGCCCGACGGGCGGAACTGCGCCAGTCGGCTTCCCATGTCCGCGCCGCAGGCGATACGGAGGAAGGCAGCGTCCTGCCTCAGGCGGAAACACCGGCCTGGCAGGTCAGGGATGCGGAACAAGAGGCGGACAGCCTGGCTTCCTGGATGAAGCAGAATGTCCACATCCCGACACCGGAAGAATTAGGCATCAAAGACGCGCCGGAAGAAGAAAAGCCGATTTTCCAGTTCAAGGAACCGGATTTTGCCGCCCTGGCGAAAGCCGCTGCTGAAAAAATAGAAAAGGCGGAAAAAGCAGAAAAAGCAGAAAAAGCAGAAAAGGCAGAAAAGGTAGAAAAGGCAGAAAAGGCAGAAAAGGCAGAAAAGGCAGAAAGGGCAGAAAGGGCAGAAAGGGCAGAAAGGGCAGAAGCGGCAGAAATCGCTGCGCCGCAGCCTATGCCGCAGCAGATGGCTGTTCCCACGGCGGCGCCGCCAGAAGAAACGAAGCGTCCTGCCGGTTCGCCATGGAGCCAAATGAAGCCGGCACCGAAGCGGCAGAAACATTTTACCCAGTCACCGTGGTCCCATGAAGGAGGTAAGACGAAATGAGATTTTCTCCGCCATCATTTTCACCGTTTGCGCGGCGTTTCCCTTTTTCCCTGCACGGTCCTTCGCGCTGGGGGCTCTTTCTCTTCATGGTTCTCATCCAGTTCGCCGCATTCGCCTATATGGGCTGGCGCTGGCACAACATCGCCGTCGACGGTATTCCTTATCAGTGGCGTGCTGTACCGCGGCTGGAACTTTCTTCCTTCGGTACGGATTATATCCGCGTCGTCTTCCCGGAAGATACGACCCAGTGGCGCGATGCCGACGCACCAGAAGAAGGGCAGCAGATTTATGTCTATATTTCACGCGACCCGTCAGGCCTGATGAAAATCCAGGGTGCATCAGCGGAAAAGCCGCTCCTTGGCAGTGATTATATGCGGGCCACCGTCGTTTCTTATCACGACGGCAGCGTCCAGTTCCAGGTCGGTTTCGACCGCTACCGCATGGCGCCGGAAATGAGGGACGGTATTTACGACCTCCAAGCCGATGACAGCGTCATTGCCAGCATCCGCATCAAGCGGGGCGAAGGCGTCATCGAAGGCCTCTTCGTCAACGGCATCCCCATGGAATCGATGAGCAACGGCGCGGTCATGGCCAAAGCCCGGCAGGACAAAGACGGCCAGACTCTGTTCAATAAACCGCATCTCGTCGACAGCGGCATGGTACCGCCAAAAGAAGAATGACTGCACGTAAAGAAAGCGAGGAAATTATGAAAGCATACGCGAAAATTGCCAGAATTGCTATGACTGTCATGCTGTTGGCAGCGTTCTTCCTCTTATCGGGGTTCCGGGCGCAGACCATCATCCACGACGACGGCAGCGAAACACAGGACGTCCTGAAAGTCACGGATTCCAGTAAGGAAAAGGACACGCTGAAGACCGATGCCGACGAATTCCAGAAACGGAATTTCACGATCATGGACTACAGCAACGATAACGGCGAAGGCTTCCGGGCCATGAAGACGATTACTAAAGACGGCGCCAGCAAGAGCTCTGTCGACCACGTCGTCCACAAGACGCATGACGGCCTCATCTGTTCTACTTATTATATCGATTATAATTTTGACGGCGACAGCATCAAATCCCTGCGCCTGGGCGCACCGATGCCGGAAAACGGCGTCGACCTGGAATACATCATCTCCTTCCCGTCGGGGACGCGCGTCGTCAGCAACAGCGACAAAGCCGACGATCAGGGCAGTACGTATCTCTGGAACCTGTCCGGCTCCAATCCGAAGGAAATCAAGCTCCAGGCGACGGTTTGGCACAAGCTCTTCATTTACATCGCCTTGTTCCTCGTCGTCCTCATCCTGATCATCGTCCTCATCATGGAACACCGCCGCAAGAATGTCATCAGCTGGAAGCGGGCCGCTCATCTGCGCAAGATTGAAATGATGCTCCTCTTCATCCCGCTCCTCATCCTCGGCTACATGGGCTATGAATACTACATCGGCACGCACGTCACGGCGGCCTCTCTGGATAAAGTCGCAGAACAGCAGCAGGAAGAACTCCTGGAAAACCGCGAAGAAGACAAGCGCCTCCAGGATGCCGACGCCCGCAAGCAGCGCAGCGGTGAAATGGCCGCTGCCCGCATCCGCAGCAAGGCCAATGATATTTCCAACGAACTGCGCAGCCTGAAAGTCCAGTACCGCAACGGCTCCGTCAGCCGCAGCGATGCCCGTTCCCAGGCCCAGAGCTTGGCCCAGCAGGCCAAAGACATGCTCAGTGACAGCACGGGCCTTTCCCAGGCTGACCGGGAAGTCCTGGAACAGCTCATTGACAATGTCGTAGCCGAAGCCGATTCCATCGGCACGGCACCGTCCCGTTCGTCGTCCCAGAGTTCGAGCCGTTCGTCCTCGTCGTCCCAGAGTACGTCGACGAACCGTAGCACGAGCAGCAAGCAGTCGTCGACTAAGAGCAGCCAGAACAGCCAGTCCAGCCAGCGCGACAACAACCGGACAAATAAACAATAAGAGTTTTTAATTAACTTTTTTTCTTGTTAGTATTTCCTATTTGTCGGAAAAATGGTATGATAAAGGTATGAAACTTGCTATTACAGCAGAGAATGCTGCTTGTATTATTAAGGAGGTCATATCAGTATGCATTGTGTAGAAGAAATCAAAAATGGTATTTATTGGATGGGCTGCAACGATTTCCGCACGGAATTGTTTGAACGCATCTTCCCGATTCCCGAAGGCGTTTCGTACAACTCCTATTTCATCGATGACGAAAAGACGTGCGTCGTCGACGCCATGGATAAATCGTGCCGCGACGAATTCCTGGAAGATGTAGAATACTTGCTCAAAGGCCGCAAACTGGACTACTTCGTCCTCCAGCATATGGAACCGGACCATGCCAGCTCGGCCCTGGCTCTCCTGGAAAAATATCCGGAAGCTAAGATCGTCGGCCAGCCGCAGACCTTCAAGCTCTTTGAACAATTCTTCCGCCATCCCATGCCGGAACGCTATGTCGCCGTCAAAGAAGGGGACCAGCTCGCCCTCGGTAAACATACGCTGCAGTTCGTCAAAGCGCCGATGGTCCATTGGCCGGAAGTCATCATGAGCTATGACCTGACGGACCATGTCCTCTTCAGTGCCGATGCCTTCGGTCAGTTCGGCACAGTCGGCAACGTCTACGCCGATCAGGTCGACTTTGAAGAAAACTACCTCGACTCGGCCCGCCGCTATTATGTCAACATCGTCGGCAAATACGGCCCGCAGGTCGTCAACGTCCTCAAGAAGGCCTCCGGTCTTCCTATCGACTTCATTTGCCCGCTCCACGGCTTCGTCTTCCGTACGCCGGCAACGATTAAGTACATCATCGACAAATACCTCCATTGGGCCAAATACGTACCGGAAAAGAAAGGCGTCGTCATTGCCTTTACTTCCATCTACGGCAATACGGAACGCGCTGCCTGCGTCCTCGCTCATAAACTGAGCCAGCGCGGCATCCAGGATATCCGCCTCTACGACGTCGCCAAGATCCATTCGTCCTACGTCACGGCGAAAGCCTGGGAATACAGCCACCTCGTCCTGGCCGCTCCGACGTACAACTTGAACCTCTTCCTGCCTATGGAAACGTTCCTCCACGACTTGAAGACTCTGTCCTTCCAGAAACGCACGATTGCCGTCATTGCCTGCCACAGCTGGGCATCGGCTGCCTATAAGACCATGACGGACTACGTCGAAAACCAGTTCAAATGCTGCGAACTCCTGGAACCGACGATGGACATGAAATCGTCCCTCCGCGACGATCAGGAATGCGAACTCGACGAATTGGCTGATAAGATTACGGAAAGCATCAAAGCCTATCCGGACCCGAAAACATTGATCTAAGGTGGTGTAACAATGATCATCCGCGATGACAGTGCCAAAAGCGGTGACAAGCACGAACAGGACAAAGCCCGCAGCAACGGTGAAGAACTTCACCTCGACCTGGGCCGCGACCTGACCGATGACGAACAAAAAATATTCGAAAAACTTCGCGAAGGACTGCATATGTAGTTTTTGCAGGGAAGAAAGGGGCTGCCGCCCATGCGGCAGCCCCTTTTGTGGTTCGTTTGGCGTTTGCCGTACTTCGATTATTTCGGTCCACGAACCACGACCTACGGTAAACGTTCGCCTTAAGCGAACCCACAAAACATACGTTTGCACGAGGGTGTCACTTATGCTATGATAGAGGTACAAAGGGGGCTTTTACATGGATTGGGATGTGATCCGGGAGAAACTGCATATTCTCAGCGACGCGGCGAAGTATGACGTGTCCTGTTCGTCGAGCGGCAGCCGGCGGGCGAATAAGGGGAGAGGTCTTGGCGATGCGGCTTCCTGCGGCATCTGCCATACCTGGTCGGCCGACGGGCGCTGTGTGTCGCTCTTAAAGATTCTGATGACCAATCATTGTATCTACAACTGCGCTTACTGCGTCAATGCCGTCAGCCGCGAGGCGAAGCGGGCTCTCCTGACGCCGGAAGAGATTGCCGATGTGACCGTCGCCTTTTACCGGCGCAACTACATCGAAGGCCTCTTCCTCAGTTCCGGCGTCTATCGCTCGCCGGACTACACGACGGAGCTCCTCATCCGCACGGCCCGTATTCTGCGGGACGAGAAGAATTTCAACGGCTACATCCACATGAAGGGCATCCCCGGCACGAGTGCCGCCCTGATTCGCGAGCTCGGCCGCTACGTCGACCGCCTGAGCGTGAATATCGAGCTGCCGTCGGCGCCGAGCCTGCGCCTCCTGGCACCGCAGAAGACGAAGGAGAACATCCTCCTGCCCATGCGGCACATCCGCGAAGGCATCGTCGAGCGGCGGGAAGAGAAGAAACACCATAAGAAGGCGCCGTCCTTTGTCCCGGCCGGCCAGACGACGCAGCTGATCATCGGCGCCACGCCGGACAGCGACAGGACCATCCTGCGCCTCAGCCAGGCCCTCTATGAGAAAGTTTCCCTCAAGCGCGTCTATTATTCGGCCTATATCCCGGCCGTGAGCGGTCCGAACCTGCCGGCCATCGCCAAGCCGCCCCTCCTCAGGGAACACCGCCTTTACCAGGCGGACTGGCTGCTGCGCTTCTACCAGTTCAAAGCCGACGAGATCCTCACGGATGAAGCACCGGATTTCGACCTCGACCTCGATCCCAAGGCCTGCTGGGCTCTGCGTCATCCGGAATGCTTCCCGGTGGAAGTGAACCGCGCTTCTTATCACGCCCTGCTGCGCGTGCCCGGCATCGGCGTCACGTCGGCGCGGCGCATCTGTGCGGCCCGGCGCCATGCTTATTTGTCCTACGATACGCTGCGCCGCCTGGGCATCGTCCTTAAAAGGGCGAAATACTTCATTACCTGTAAAGGCAAGTACTACGGCACATCGACGGACCCGGCCTTTATCCGCCGCCAGCTCACACTCCGCGAAGCGCCGGCGGCCTACGAACCGATGAGTCTGTTTTAGAGGCGAAAACGATGATTTATACCTATGACGGAAGTTTTTTCGGCTATCTCTCGGCCGTCTTTGACGGCTGGCACGACGGCCTTGCACAAATCGAAGATATTTGTCCCCGGGAAGGGGAGGGGAGCCTCTTTGGAGAGACGCGCTTCGTCCCGACCGACAATGGCAAGGCGCAGCGCATCCTCGACGCCCTCCTGGAAAAATGCGGCCCTAAGACGTGCCACTATCTCTATTATGCCTTTTTGTCCGATGCGGCCGGCACAGGCCTGCCTCTCCTGCAGTACCTGCGCCTGGCTTTTTATTATAAAAAAGAATTCCTGCACCACCTCAGCGACGAGCCGATTTGGACGGTCCGCCAGTGGGCACGGCGTACGGGCAACGAACGCCATAAGCTCCTGGGCCTGGCGCGCTTCCAGGAGCTTTCGGACGGCCTCCTCTACTGCCGCCTGCGGCCCACATGCTGCGTCGTTCCCGTCATGGCGCCGCATTTCGTGCGCCGCTTCCCGGCGGAACGCTGGGTCATCCACGACGCAGGCCGACACTTTGGCGTGTACTACGATACGGAAGAAGCCGTCCTCGTGACCATTCCCCAGGTCCTGCCGCAGCCACGGCTGTCAGGCGAAGAAAAAGCCATCGAAAAGGCCTGGCGGGACTATTACCGGACCATCGCCATCCCGGCGCGGCGCAACGAGGCCCTGCGGCGCAGCTACATGCCGAAAAAGTATTGGCCGTCTCTCATCGAAATGAAGTGAAAAAAAGTATTTCTTTTTCCCGGCACTTGTTATATAATAGTAACATTGGATTAGTGATAGGAAAGGTGGAAACGATTGAAACCTGTCTTAGTAAGTGTAAAGAGCATCCAACGCAATAAAGAGGGAGAAGAGCTGAAGATGGAGCTCGTTTCCGAAGGCAAGTACTACGTCAAGGACGATACGCAGTATATCGTCTATGAAGAAAGCGAACTGACGGAAATGAAGGGCGTGACGACGGTCATCAAGGTATTACCCGGAGGGTCCGTCTTATTGCTGCGCCTTGGAAAAGTCAAGCAGCGTCAGGAATTCCGCAAGGGAAAAGTGACGCGTTCCCAGTATGACACACCGGTCGGCACGTTCGACGTGCAGATGAAGACCTATGAATGCCGTGCCGATCTGATTGACGGGATCGGGACGATTCAATTGGGCTATGATGTCTATATCGAAGGCGTCAGCGCCAATTATACACAATTAATCATAACCGTGCAGGAGGATCAAGCGTAATGGAAATGAAGGACTTATTGAAGCAGGGCATTACGGAAGCCCTGAAGAAGGCTATTGATGCAGGCACCCTTCCGGCCGGCGACTATCCTGACGTCGCACTGGAAGTACCCCCGCAGAAGGAATTCGGCGATTTCGCCAGCAACATCGCCATGCAGGCGGCCCGTGTCGCCCATAAGGCACCGAAGCTCATCGCCCAGGCCATCGTCGACGGCATGGATTATCCCTGGCTCGACCACGCGGAAATCGCAGGTGCCGGCTTCATCAATTTCTTCCTGAAGAACGACGTCATCTACGATACGCTCAAACAGATCCTGGCTGCCGGTGATGCTTACGGCCATGCACCGCTGCGCGAAGACGACACGGTCCAGGTCGAATATGTCAGCGCCAACCCGACAGGGCCGCTCCACGTCGGTCACGGCCGCGGCGCCGCCTACGGCAGTGCCCTGGTCAATCTCCTGCGTGCCGCCGGCTGCAACGTCCAGGCCGAATACTATATCAACGATGCAGGCAACCAGATGAACAACCTGGCCATTTCCGTCAACGCCCGCTACCTGGAACTGCTCGGTAAGCCCTCGGAAATCCCGGAAAACGGCTACCACGGCCAGGACATCATCGAAACGGCTCAGGCTATCATCGACCAGGACGGCGACAAATACCTCGCCATGCCTGAAGAAGAACGGCTGGCCCTCTTCAAGGAACGGGCGTATGCAGAAAAGCTCAAGGCCCTGAAGCGCGACCTGGCTCATTTCAACGTCCACTATGACAACTGGTTCAGCGAACGGACGCTCCATCCCGATGCCATCCAGGCAGCCTGCAAGGTCCTGGAAGAACGGGGCAAAATTTACGAAAAAGACGGTGCCCTCTGGCTGAAATCGACGGATTACGGCGACGACAAAGACCGCGTCGTCATCCGCGACAACGGCGTGCCGACCTATCTGGCAGCGGACATCGCCTACCATAAGAATAAATACGACCGGGGCTTCAAGAAGATGATCAATATCTGGGGCGCCGACCACCACGGCTACGTGGCCCGCGTCAAGGCCGCCATGACGGCCCTCGGCTACGATGCTAGTCAGCTGGAAGTGCTCCTTTTGCAGATGGTCCGCCTCCTGCGCAACGGCGAAGTCGTCAAGATGAGCAAGCGGACCGGTCAGGCCATCACCCTGAACGAACTGATCGAAGAAGTCGGCACCGATGCAGCGCGCTATTTCTTCATCATGCGTTCCCTCGACACGCAGCTCGATTTCGACATCGACCTGGCCAAGTCGCACAGCAACGAAAACCCGGTCTACTACATCCAGTATGCCCACGCCCGTATCTACAGCATCTACCGCCAGGCCAAAGAAGCCGGTGCCGACATGAGCACGGACTGGTCCGACGTCAAGTGGGACACGCTGAAGAACGAATATGAACTGGAGCTGATCAAGAAGATGGCCGCCTTCCCGGAAGAAGTCCAGCGCGCCGCCCGCGAACGTGCGCCGCACCGCATCGCCCACTTCGTCTACGAACTGGCCGGCCTGTTCCATACGTTCTACAATCACTGCCGCATCATCCAGGAAGACAAGGACCTCGAAAGAGCCCGTCTGGCCCTGGTTACGGCCGTGCGCATTACCATTGCCAACAGTCTGGCAATTTTAGGGGTTTCTGCTCCTGAAAAAATGTAATATAATATATTAATAGATAAAATTTTGATTGCTTTTGATTCGCGATGAGCAGAGGCTCAACAGGGAGGAAATATGGCTAAATACATCTTTGTCACAGGCGGCGTCGTTTCTTCGTTAGGGAAAGGCATTACAGCAGCATCGCTGGGCCGTTTGCTGAAGAACCGCGGCTACAAGGTCACGATCCAGAAGTTTGACCCCTATATCAACATCGACCCGGGCACGATGAGCCCGTATCAGCACGGTGAAGTCTTCGTCACCGACGACGGCACGGAAACGGACCTCGACCTCGGTCACTATGAACGCTTCATTGATATCAACCTCGGCAAGAACTCCAATGTCACGACGGGTAAAATCTACTGGTCGGTCCTGCAGAAGGAACGCCGCGGCGACTATCTGGGCCACACCGTCCAGGTCATCCCGCACATTACCAACGAAATCAAGAACCGCGTCTACCGCGTCGGCGACGATGACAATGCGGATATCGTCATCACCGAAATCGGCGGCACTGTCGGCGACATCGAAAGCCTTCCTTTCCTGGAAGCCATCCGCCAGATCAAGAAGGAAGTCGGCCGCAACGATGTCCTCTACATCCACGTCACCCTCGTACCGTACATCGGTGCAGCAGGCGAACTGAAGACCAAGCCGACCCAGCACAGCGTCAAGGAACTGCGCAGCATCGGCATCCAGCCGGACATCATCGTCTGCCGCACGGAACGCCCGCTCTCCGATGAAATGAAGGACAAACTGGCCCTCTTCTGCGATATCGACAAAGACGCAGTCATCGAAAACAAGACCCTGAACAGCATCTACGAAGTACCGCTCCTCCTCTCGGAAGAAGGCATGGACCGCATCGTCCTGGAAAAACTCGACCTGCCGGACCGTCCCTGCGACATGGAAGACTGGAAGAAGATGGTCCACGCCATCTACAATACGGAAAAGACCCTGGAAATCGCCCTCGTCGGCAAGTACGTCGCTCTTCACGACGCTTACCTGAGTGTCGCTGAAGCTCTCAACCACGCCGGCATCGCCTATAAGACGAAGGTCAACATCCACTGGATCGATTCGGAAACCCTGGAAGATCCGAACCTCTCGATGGAAGAAGTCTTCAAGGATATCGACGGCATCGTCGTTCCCGGCGGTTTCGGCAACCGCGGCGTCGAAGGCAAGATCCGCGCCGTCCAGTATGCCCGTGAAAACAACGTGCCTTATCTCGGCCTCTGCCTCGGTATGCAGTGCGCTGTCATGGAATTCGCCCGCCACGTCGTCGGCCTCGAAGGCGCTACGTCGTCGGAATTCCACGAAGACGCCAAATTCCCGGTCATCGACCTCATGCCGGATCAGGTCGACGTCTCCGAAAAAGGCGGCACCATGCGCCTCGGCCTCTATCCCTGCAAGCTCGCCGAAGGCACGAAGGCTCACGAAGTCTACAATTCCAACCTCATTTATGAACGCCATCGCCATCGTTGGGAATTCAACAACAAATACCGTACGGAAATGGTCAACGCCGGCCTGGTCATCTCGGGCACATCGCCGGACGACCGCCTGGTAGAAATCGTCGAACTCAAGGATCACCCCTGGTTCGTAGGCTGCCAGTTCCATCCGGAATTCAAATCCCGTCCGACCAAAGCCCATCCGCTCTTCAAAGGGCTGATCAAAGCCGCTTTGGATCTTAAAGGGGAATGATGAAAAAAAGCGCCGCTCCTGCGGCGTTTTTTTTGTGGTTCGTTTGGCGTTCGTCGTTCGTCGAAATTTCGCACAAAGGCAGGATAAGGTCGTACACAGAATTCACGCGGGCGCCCCACATGGACGCCCCTACAGCGATGAACGATGAACGACCCGCGACGAACGGCAAGAATGCATATAATGCATATACTATGCATATATATGTGATTTTTTGAACGTACGGCAAAGTTATTTTTTCTATGCGAAAAAATGAAAAAAGGTTGGTTTCGGGGAGAAAAAATAAATTATTTTTACTTGCCGGGCAGCCGCGCAGAATACCGTACGGGCGCCTTTTATAGTGTACAAAATGGGTGCTCTATACGGAAATGTAAATTACGTTATCACTTTCAATTAGGACTTATTTTGACTTCTTTTTCCTTCGCATTGCATAACATAAAAATAAGTTAAATGTGTAACTTTGCTCTGATTTTCACATTGAATAATATGCTACTTAATGATATAATGTAAGCGATTGAAAGCATGATTCATGTTTTTATTATTTTTCATTATATAATAATGAGGTGATTTTTGATGTTGAATACCTTTAAAAGAGGTGGGGTCCATCCTGACGATGGCAAGATCTATGCAAGAAACAAAGCCATAGAAACCCCGGCAGTACCGGCTCAAGTCGTCATTCCCATGAGCCAGCACTTTGGTGCACCCTGTACACCGACCGTCAAAGTCGGCGATCTGGTCAAGAAGGGCCAGCTTATTGGGACGAGCGACGCCTTCCTGCATGCTGACATCCATGCATCTACGTCCGGCAAAGTCATCAAAGTTGCGCCCATGCCGCACAACATGATGGTCAAATGCATGGCTGTCGTCATCGAAGCAGACGGCAAGGATGAATGGGCAGAAGGGATTCCCCAGGCTCACGACTGGAAACAGCTCGAACCGAAAGAAATCCTTGAACTCATCAAAAAGGCAGGCGTCGTCGGCTGCGGCGGTGCTACTTTCCCGGCTCACGTCAAATTGGCTCCGAACAAACCGGTCGATACGTTCATCGTCAACGGTGCAGAATGCGAACCGTATCTGACCTGCGACTACCGCGCCATGGTAGAAAAGGAAACGACGGACAAACTCGTCACAGGCGTCCAGATTTGCATGAAAGTCCTCGGCGTCCACAAAGCCTTCATCGGCATTGAAGACAACAAGCCCGAAGCCATCCAGAACCTGACCGAAGCTTTCAAAGATATTCCTGAAGTTACCGTTCTCGCCTGCAAGACGAAGTACCCTCAGGGTGCTGAAAAGATGATGATCGAAGCCTGCACAGGCCGTCAGGTCGAACCGGGCGGACTTCCTATGAACGTCGGCTGCGTCGTCAGCAACGTCGGTACGGTCATCGCCATCACCGATGCTGTCTGCCAGGGTATCCCCTTCATCGAACGTCTTACGACCGTCACCGGTGACTGCATCAAAGAACCGAAGAACCTGCGTCTGCGTATCGGCACGACGTTCCAGGAAGCCATTGATTACTGCGGCGGTTTCTCGAAACAGCCGGACCGCCTGATCGCCGGCGGCCCGATGATGGGTCTCGCCCAGTATCAGCTCGACGTACCTATCACCAAAGGTGCATCCGGTATCCTCGCACTTTCTCCGGAAAAATGCCAGGTCGGCGAAGAATCTCCGTGCATCCGCTGCGGCCGCTGCGTAGAAGCATGTCCGATGGGCCTCATTCCGAGCCAGCTCAGCATCTTCTCGTCCTGCCAGGCATGGGATAAATGCATGGAATACGGCGTCATGAACTGTGTCGAATGCGGCAGCTGTGTCTATACCTGCCCGGCAAAACGCAACATTGTCCAGTATATCCGCAATGCGAAGGGCCAGTGCAAAGCCATCCAGCGTGCAGCGCAGGCAAAGGCTGAAGCACAGAAGGCCAAGAACTAATTGGAAGAAGGGATATCATGAGTCCAGAAGCTAAAGGACAAACAAATGGAAAGGATGCTAAAGACATGCAGGAATTTAAACTTACCGTAGCATCTTCACCGCATGTTCGCTGTAACGAAACCATTCCTAAGATCATGTGGAATGTCGTCGCCGCTCTTGTACCGGCTGCTGCGTTCGGCGTCTACTATTTCGGTGTCAATGCTCTCGTCAATATCATCGTCGCAATTGTCTCGGCAGTTGTATTTGAATTCTTATGGGAAAAACTGATGCACAAACGCATCACCATCAAAGACGGTTCCGCCGTCATCACAGGCCTTCTCCTGGCTATGTGCTGCCCGCCGAACCTCCCCTGGTGGATGAGCATCGTCGGTTCCTTCCTCGCTATCGTCGTTTGTAAACAGGCCATGGGCGGCCTCGGCTACAACATCTTCAACCCGGCTCACGTCGGCCGTGCAGGCCTGATGGTCTCCTGGCCGATTGCCATGACGACATGGACCCAGCTCAACGGTACGGTCGTCGACGGCGTCGCCGGCGCTACGCCGCTGAACGTCTTCAAACACGGCGGCACAGATGCCCTCTTCCAGCTCTTCGGCACGAACGACTGGGGCAGCATCTATCAGAGCCTCTTCTTCGGCTTCCGCAACGGTTCCCTCGGTGAAACCTCTACGGTCCTCCTTATCCTCGGCGGTTTGTGGCTGATCTACAAAGGCTACATCAACTGGCAGGTACCTGTCATCATGATCGCTACGGTCGGCATCCTCATGGGTGCTATCTACGGCAGCGCCAGCATCGCCCTCTTCGAAATGATGGCCGGCGGCCTGATCATCGGCGCCTTCTTCATGGCCACCGATATGGTTACGGCTCCGATCACCCTCAAAGGTCAGATGATCTTCGCTTTGGGCTGCGGCCTGATTACGGTCCTCATCCGTACCCTTGGCGGTTATCCTGAAGGGGTTTGCTACTCCATCCTGCTCATGAATACCTTGACTCCGCTCATCGACCGTCTGGTTAAACCGACCGTCTTTGGCGCAGTAAAGACAAAGGGGGCTAAATAAAATGGCAGACAAAAATGGAAGCGGAATCTTTAAGATTGCCATGAACCTGGCCATTACCTGCCTCGTTTCTGGCTGCATCATCGGCGCCGTCTTCTTCATTACCGGCCCGATCGCTACGGCAAAAGCGGAACAGATGAAACAGGATTCTATGAAATCCCTCGTTCCGCAGGCTGACAAATTCGTTCCTGTCCAGGGCGAAAAAGATACATTCATCGCTGAACAGGGCGGCAAGAAAGTTGCTTACATCATCCCGACGGCTCCGAAAGGCTACGGCGGCCCAATCAAGATGCTGACGGCTGTCAAAGCAGACGGCACGGTCCTCGACTACACGGTCCTCGAAGCCAATGAAACTCCGGGCCTCGGCGACAGAGGTGCTAAATCTCCGTTTAAAGATCAGTTCAAAGGCAAGAAGCTGGAAAACCTGGAAGTCACCAAAGAAGCTGGCGTAAAGGATAAGATCCAAGCCATGACCGGTGCTACCATTTCTTCCCGTGCTTTCACTTTGGGCGTTAAGCAGGCTGTTGAAAAAGCAGCACAGTTAGGGGGTAAATAATAATGAATCTTTGGAAAGTATTTACTAGAGGCATTATTGAAGAAAACCCGTACTTCGTCCTGGCCTTGAGCCTGTGCCCGGGCCTTGCCGTAACGACAAGCGTCATCAACGGCCTGACCATGGGCTGCACAGTATGGTTCGTTATCACGGCGAACAACGTCGTCGTCTCCATCATCCACAAGTTGATCAACAAGAAAGTCCGTATCCCTGTATACATCACCTGTATTGCTACCATCGTTACCTGCGTACAGCTGTTCCTGCAGGCCTATGCACCGGATCTCTACAAAGCCTTGGGCGTATACCTCGACCTGGTCGTCGTCTTCGCTATCATCCTGGCTCGTGCTGAATCGGTTGCTTCGAAGAACGGTGTCGTCGTTTCCTTCCTCGACGGCATGGGCATGGGCATCGGCTTCACCATCGCTATGTTCATGATTTCCTTCGTCCGCGAAATCCTCGGCAACGGCACTTTCTTTGGTATGCCTGTCTTCGGTCCGTCCTACCAGCCTGCCCTGATCATGGCACTGCCGCCTGGAGCTTTCATGCTCATCGGTTTCATTATGGCCGGCTTCAAGAAATGGAATGAACACGTTGAAAGACAGAGACAACTGAAAGGGAGTGAAGGATAATGGAATACTTTACGCTGTTTATCGGGGCTGTCTTGATTAACAACTTCGTATTGACCAAGTTCCTCGGTTTGTGTATCTTCTTCGGCGTTTCCAAGAACCTCAACGCCTCTGTCGGCATGGGTTTTGCCGTAACGTCTGTCATCACTTTGAGCACTATCCTCGCATGGTGCCTTTACAACTGGGTCCTCGTACCGCTCAACCTTACGTTCCTGCGTACGATTTCCTTCGTTATCTTGATCGCAAGTTTCGTACAGTTACTGGAAATCATCATCAAGAAAGAATCGCCGACACTGTATAACATGTGGGGCATTTACCTCATGCTGATTGCGACGAACTGTATCGTCCTCTCCGTCCCGGTCATCAGTGTCACCAGCGGTTACAACTTCCTCCAGAACATCGTCTTCGCCGTTGGCGCAGGCCTCGGCTTCGCCCTGGCTCTGATCCTCATGGCCAGCTGCCGCGAAAAACTGGACTACGCTGCTGTTCCTGAAGCCCTCAAAGGCACGCCGATCGCTTTCATCGTTGCCGGTATGATGTCCCTGGCATTCCTCGGCTTCTCCGGTATGATTTAAGGCAAAGGAGTTGGAAATAAATCATGGATTACTCGTTCATTGCAATCATGGCTGTCGTTATCATGGCCTGCATCGGTATCGTCTTCGGCTTTATCCTTGCCAGCGCAGATAAGAAATTTGCCATGGAAGAAAACCCGCTCATCGGCGAAGTAAAAGAAGCACTTCCTCAGGGCCAGTGCGGTGCCTGCGGTTTCGCCGGTTGTGCTAAATATGCGGAAGCTGTCGTCCTCGACCCGAACGTTCCGCCTAACCTCTGTGTTCCTGGCAAAGCTGAAGTCGCTGCTGTCGTCGCTAAACTGACGGGCAAAGTTGCGGAAGCTACGGAACCGAAATACGCTCACATCAAATGCCGCGGCGGCAATGGCATTGCCAAATTGGCTTATGAATACAAAGGTGTTCATGACTGCGCCGCTGCCAAAATCGTCCAGCAGGGCCCGAAATTCTGTAAATTCGGCTGCCTCGGCTTCGGCAACTGCACGCGTGCCTGCCCGTTCGGTGCCATGAGCATGGGTGAAAACGGCCTGCCGGTCGTCAACAAAGACATCTGCACAGGCTGTGGCAAATGCGCGTCTGTCTGCCCGAACCACGTCATCGAACTCCTGCCGATGAGTGCCAAAGCCAGCATCAGCTGCAGTTCGAAAGATTTCGGCGCTGCTGCCATGAAGAACTGCAAGGCTATGTGTCTCGGCTGCGGTTCCTGCATGCGCAACTGCTCCCACAAAGATGAAGGCGCTATCAAGATCGTCGATCATCTGGCCGTCATCAATCAGGACATCTGCCACAACTGTGACAACGCTACCTGCCTGACGAAGTGCCCGACCGGTGCCATCAACGAAATGATCAAAGGTGCTTTCAAGAAAGAAGAAAACGTAGGTTAATACATGGATAAGAAACGGTATGTATGGGTTCTTCTCACCATGGCGTTCCTCATCATCCTTAGTTGCTCCGGATGCACTCTGCATCCGGAGTCTTCTTTTGATAGGAGTGGCGTCGCCATGGACACGACGGTTTCCCTCAAGGCCACGGGCAAGGAAGCAAAAGAAGCCGTCGATGAAGGCTTCGAACGGCTGAACGAGCTCGATAAACTGGCCGGCGAAAATGAAGACAGCGATGTCAGCCGCATCAACGCCGCTGCCGGCAAGGACTACGTCCAGGTCGACCCGGCCGTCTATGAAATGATTGAATACGCCAAGGACTATTCGGCCAAGAGCCAGGGCGAATGGGATATCACCGTCGGCGTCATGACCAAACTCTGGCGCATCGGCAACGACGACCAGCACGTGCCGTCAGCGGATGAAATTTCCCAGGCCCTCCTCAAGGTCAACTATCAGGACATCCTCCTGCGGCCGGAAGACCACAGCGTCAAACTGGCGAAACCGGGAATGGCCATCGACCTCGGCGGCGTGGCCAAAGGGTATGCCGTCGACGAGATCCGCAAAATCTACGAAAAGCACCACATCGAAAGCGGCCTCATCAACCTCGGCGCCAGCTCGATGTATGCTGTCGGCAAGACGACGAAGGGCAAGCCCTGGAAAATCGGCATCAAGCATCCCCGCTCCGATGACGATAAGAACTTCCTGGGCATCGTCTCCATCGAAAATCAGGCCCTCTCGACGTCGGGCGACTACGAACGCTACTTCATCCAGGACGGCGTCCGCTACCACCACATCTTCGATCCCCGCACGGGCTATCCGGCCCGCTCCGGCGTGATGAGCGACTCCGTGATCATCGACGGTTCCGTACCCCATGCGGGCATGCTCAGCGACATGATGACGACCATCGTCTTCGTCCTGGGACCGCAGAAGGGCCTCGACCTGGTAAGCAGCCTGGAAGGCGTGGACTGCGAAATCACGGGCACTGACAACGCCATCTACATGACCCAGGGCTTCCGCGACAATTTCTCCGACATGAACAGTGATTTTCATCTGGCAGAATAAACCTCTTCCCATATAAGTAAAAAGTATAGATAACAAATAATTAATAACTTTAAGTCTATTTACTTTTTGGGCCGTTTGTAAGATAATATAAATGTAATTCTTATCATACGGAGGGTAACAAAAAAGATGGATCATATTGATGACAAGATTTTAACCATTTTAAAGCATAATGGCAAAGCGTCGGCTACGGAAATCAGCAAGGTCGTCGGCCTTTCCATCCCGGCAGTCGCCGAACGTATACGCAAGATGGAACACAACGGCATCATCGAAGGCTATGGCGCGAAAATCAGCCGCCGCAAGACGGGCTACAACGTCACGGCCTTCATCATGGTCAACCTTGAACGGTCCGGCGATGTCGAAGAATTCCGCTCGAAAATCGTCCAGTATCCGGAAGTCCTGGAATGCCACCACGTCGTCGGTGCTTTCGACTATCTCCTGAAAGTCCTGGTCAAGACACCGGATGACCTGGAACACTTCCTCATGCAGGTCCTGAACGAAATCCCGACAGTCGCCTCGTCGCAGACCTTCATGTGCCTGTCGACACTCAAAGAAGAATGGAACGTGTAAAATGAAAAAAGCTGTCCTTGCGGACAGCTTTTTCGTTTGCCGTGGGTCGTGGCTCGTTTGTCGTTGAATGGAAAGGAGCTGCCTTATAAGGGCAGCTCCTTTTCCTATGCCTTTATTTTCCCATCCAAACTGATGGTGTATACGTTCATGGGAATCGCCTTGCCGCTTTGCTGCAGGGCTTTTTTAGCAGCCATTTCCAGGCCGCCGCAGCACGGGACTTCCATGCGGACGAGGGTGATTTCGCGGATGTCGTTCTGGCGCAGGATTTCTGTCAGTTTTTCCGAGTAGTCGATGTCGTCGAGTTTGGGACAGCCGATGAGGGTGATATGGCCTTTGATGAAGTCTTCGTGGAAGCGGGCGTAGGCGTAGGCTGTGCAGTCTGCGGCGATGAGCAGCTTGGCGCCGTTGAAGTAGGGCGTATGGGGCGGCACGAGCTTGATCTGGACGGGCCACTGGCTTAGCTGGGACGCCGCCGGGACGTCGGCGGCTGCAGGCGCTGCTTCTTTGGACTGGAGAGAGCGGGCCCGGCTGCCGGGACAGGTGTGGGGCCGGCCTTTATAGACGCGGCCCTGGGCGGCCATGTTCTTCTTTACGGCTTCTTCGTCGTAGGCTGCGGCTTCGCGTTCGACGAAGGTAATGGCATCCGTCGGGCAGTGGGGCAGGCAGTCGCCTAAGCCGTCGCAGTAATCGTCGCGCATGAGGCGGGCTTTGCCGTCGACCATAGCGATGGCGCCTTCATGACAGGCAGCGGCACAGGCACCGCAGCCATTGCATTTTTCTGAATCAATCTGTATAATTTTACGTAGCATAACAACCTCCGCAAAGCTGGAAAAATACTATCTTGGAACTTCTGATACTTCCAGTATAGCCCCTTTGCCGGTTTTTGGCGGTTGTTTTTACAACAATCTCTTTTGGGAGGCGCATCTATGGAACAATATTTGTCGCTCATTGAAAAATCTCCGCTCTTCAAAGACATTGCCGAGAGCGATGTCATGTCTTTGCTGCAGCATCTGAAGGTCCGCAAAAAGACGTATAAGAAAGGGGACTTCCTCTTTTTTTCCGGTGATACTGTCTCGTATATCGGCCTCGTCCTGGAAGGGGCCGTGCACATCATCCAGGAAGACTACTGGGGCAACCGCAATATCCTCTCCCAGATCCCGGCAGGCTATTTCTTCGGCGAAGCCTTTGCCTGTCTGCCCGGCTCGGCAGCGACGGTCGACGTCGTCGCTGCTGTGGACACGACGATCATGCAGGTCTATCTGGAAAACGTCCTCCACGCCGGCCAGACTTTGACGGCGGCGCAGGTACGCTTTATGGCCAATCTCCTGGGCCTCATGTCCCAGAAGAATCGCCTCCTCACCGAAAAGATGCGCTACCTGACGCAGCGCTCGACACGCCAGAAAATCATGCTCTACCTTTCCGACCTGGCCCGCCGTACGGGCAAGAATAGCTTCATGCTGCCCTTCAACCGCCAGCAGATGGCCGACTTCCTCTCCGTCGACCGCAGTGCCATGTCGGCCGAACTGAGCAAGATGAAGAAGGATGGGCTCATTGATTACAGGAAAGATAAATTCACCTTGCTGGAATAGGCGCCTGTGTCGCCGCTGTCCGCAGTTCGCCGTCCGCAGCCCGTTTTATATTACATCAAACGTCAAACCTCAAACGATTTCTAGTGCAGGTGCGGTAAAATGTGTCCCATTTTGTTCTTTTTCGTTTCCAAGTAGAATTCGTCAAATTTCTGCGCTTTCATTTCGATGGGGACGCGTTCGACGATTTCGACGCCGAAGCCTTCGAGGCCGTAGATCTTCTGCGGGTTGTTGGTCAGGAGGCGGATTTCCTTGGCGCCCATGTCCTGGAGAATCTGGGCACCGATCCAGTATTCGCGCAGGTCCGGTGCGAAGCCGAGTTTTTCGTTGGCTTCGACTGTGTCATAGCCCTGTTCCTGGAGGACGTAGGCCTTGAGTTTGTTGATCAGGCCGATGCCGCGGCCTTCCTGGCGCATGTAGAGGAGGATGCCCCGGCCTTCGGCGTTGATCTGCGTCAGGGCAGCGGCGAGCTGTTCGCCGCAGTCGCAGCGGCGCGAGCCGAAGACGTCGCCTGTGAGGCATTCGGAGTGGACGCGGCAGAGGAGGTTCTTGCCGTCGCCGATTTCACCTTTGACCAGGGCGACGTGGTGTTCGCCCGTCAGGTCGTTGACGTAGCCGTAGATCTTGAAGTCGCCGTATTTCGTCGGCATCTTGGCGACGGCTTCGCGGATGACGTGTTTGTCGTGGCGGCGGCAGTAGTTCTGCAGGTCGTGGATGGTGATGAATTTCAGGCCGTATTCATCAGCGATTTTCCAGAGGTCCGGCGTGCGCATCATCGTGCCGTCGTCAGCCATGATTTCGCAGCAGAGGCCGACCTGTTTGAGGCCTGCCAGGCGCAGCAGGTCGACGGTGGCTTCCGTGTGGCCGTTGCGGGTCAGGACGCCGCCGCGTTTGGCGACGAGAGGGAAGTTGTGGCCCGGACGGCGGAAGTCTTCGGGGCGGGCCGATTCTTCGGCGCATTTGCGGGCCGTCAGGGCTCGTTCGACAGCGGAGATGCCCGTCGTCGTGTCGACGTGGTCGATGGAGACGGTGAAGGCTGTTTCGTGGTTGTCTGTATTTTCGCTGACCATCTGGGGCAGGCCGAGCTTGTGGGCGTATTCGCTGCTCATGGGCATGCAGATCAGGCCCTTGCCGTGGCTGGCCATGAAGTTCATATTTTCTGTCGTGCAGTACTGGGCAGCACAGATGAAGTCGCCTTCATTTTCGCGGTCCGGGTCGTCTGTGACGATGATGATATGGCCGGCCTGGAGTTCGTCCAGTGCTTCTTCGATGGTGTTGAATTTACGTTTTTCTGTCGTCAAAATAAAGACCTCCTTGATATGTACGGGTACGCTGTGCATCCGGGGCAAAAGAAAAAGCCCTGAATGCATCAGGGCTTGTTTTGCAATGTAAGGGAAGGCAGGCCGCCAGAAAGCAGCACGCCTCATCTTCTTCCATCCAGACTATACTGTCGGTTTTGGAGTTTCACCAAATCACGAGCCAAATGGCTCCTACGCCGTAGCGTTCGCGGACTGTACCGCCGATCGGGAATTTCACCCTGCCCTGAAGATATACGTTTTATTATTCGGTTCTGTAATGTATTATACACGTTTGACTCACTTTTGGCAAGAGGCCGCGAGTGCCGGCAGGCTCAGTCGTCGAGGTCGAAAATCTTGCCGGGGTTGAGGATATCGTTCGGGTCGAGGGCTTTCTTGACGGCCTTCATCATTTCCAGTTCGCCGGGATCCGTGAATTCTTCCATGAGCTGCTTGCGCTTGTAGCCGATGCCGTGTTCGCCCGAAAGGCGGCCGCCGTGGGCATAGATGAATTTATACAGTTCCTGCTGGTTGGCCTTGACCCGGGCATCCCAGTCTTCATAGGTCGCGTCTTCGTTTTTCAGGATGTTCAGGTGGATGTTGCCGTCGCCGGCGTGGCTGGCGATACGCGTGACGAGGTTGTATTTCTTGGCAAGGTGCAGGATTTCATCGAGAAGGGCCGCTTCCTGGTCGACAGGGACGACGACGTCTTCCTTGCAGACGATGAGGCTTTCAGCGCGGACGGCTTCGGCAAAGGCCTTGCGGGCCTGCCAGATTTTGTTGTGGTCGGCGACGAGGACGGACGAAGCGCCGTTTGCCGTGCAGACTTCGTCGAGGGTTACGGCTTTGTCGTCCAGGTCGTCTTCGCTCGTCCCTTCGACTTCGACGATGACGTAGTTGCCGTGATCGCTGCCCTGGAGGCTTTCATTGAGGTATTTTTCGACGGACTTGATGGTGATGTTGTCCATGAATTCGACGCACGTCGGCGTAATGCCCGCTTTGATGATCTTCGTGACGACGCCCATAGCCTTCTGGCGGTCGTCGAAGATGGCTAAGAGGTCGAGGGCGTACTTCGGCTTCGGCAGGAGCTTCAGGGTCGCCTTAGTGATGATGCCCAGGGTCCCTTCAGAGCCGATGATCAGCTGGTCCAGGCAGTAGCCCGTCGACTGCTTCTGCAATCGCGCGCCGAGGTTGACGATGCGCCCTGTGGGATTGACGACTTCCACGCTGTAGACCTGGTGGCGCGTCGTGCCGTATTTGACGGCCCGGTTGCCGCCGGCATTGGTGGCGATGTTGCC
>ERZ779697.198-NODE-198-length-33479-cov-3.78171_pt1 | contig 33479 bp, 32 predicted proteins | sample MGYA00511881_ERZ779697 | MGnify/ENA primary metagenome ERZ779697 (study PRJEB29588, sample SAMEA2148105) | human gut metagenome | biome: human gut; feature: human-associated habitat; material: faeces | place: Denmark | collected 2008/2010 ... | reverse complement strand
GGTCGTGCCGGTCTTGACGCCGTTGGCACCGGGGAAGCCGCTGCTCAGGAACTGGTTCGTCGACGTGCAGTGCTTGGAGCCGCCGTTGATATAGGGCATGTCGTATTCGCTGTGATCGACCATGTCGCGGAATTCAGGCATCTTCATGCCGTAAGCAGCGATGGTGGCCATGTCGCGGGCCGTCGAATAGTGGTCGCTGTCCGGCAGGCCGTGGGGATTCGTAAAGTGCGTATGCGTGCAGCCGAGCGCTGCGGCTTTTTCATTCATCTTGGCGACGAAATCCGCCTGGCTCGGCGTCACGGTTTCGGCGACGGCAACGGCTGCATCACAGCCGGAAACGGTCATCATACCGGTCATGGCATTCTTCAGAGTAATCTGATCGCCCGGGTCGATGCCCAGGACAGAAGCATCGCTTTCGATATTGTAGACGTCGTTCGTAATCTTCAAGGGCTGGTCCATTTTTCCCTGAGCCTTGCCGAGTTCGATGCCGACGACGGCTGTCATGACCTTTGTTGTACTGCCCGGATACGCGCGTTCATCGGCGTTCTTAGCATACAACTGCGCGCCTGTATCCGCATCCATGACATAGGCAGACTGGGCGCTGATTTCCGGCGCCTGCGGTGCCGCAGCGAGGACAGAGGCCGAGACAGTCAGACACGTAAGGGCTGTCAGACAGAGCATTTTTTTGAAAAACATAGTTTCACTCTCTTTCTCTATAAAGGATTTTTCGCAGCCATCTTCGGCTTGCGGGGATATTTCTTCGGACTTTCTTTGACCTTTTCGATGTAGAGGACGGCCCGCACGTCATCGAGGCCCGGCAGACGGACAGGGCGGACGGCAGCGACGCGGCCGCCGAGGATTTTGAGGGCATTCTCTGCTTCCGCCAGCTCTTCTTCATACTGGGCGCCCTTCAGGGAAATGAAGTAACCGCCGCAGCGGACGTAGGGCAGGGCCCATTCGGCCAGGATATTAAGGCGGGCGACAGCCCGGCTGGTAACGATATCGAAGGCGCTGCGGTATTCCGGCTTGTGGGCCATTTCTTCGGCCCGGCCGTGCAGGAACGAGGCCGTAAGGCCCAGGTCAGCGACGAGCTTTTCCAGGAAGGTCAGGCGCTTCTGGAGGGAATCGAAAAAGGTCATCTTAAGGTCCGGCCGGTAAATGAGCAGGGGCAGGCCGGGGAAGCCGGCGCCTGTGCCGAGGTCGAGGACTTTCGCCTTTTCTTTGAAATAAGCCGCATCACAGCAGGAAAGGCTGTCGGCCATATGCTTCACGGCGACGCCCTTCGGATCCGTAATGGCCGTCAGATTCATGACTTTATTCGTCTCGACGAGGCGGTCGTTAAAGGTGACGAACTGGTCGAGCTGTTTTTCGCTGATCTTCAGGTCCATGGCTTTCAGGGCCGCTTCCAGTTCAGTGCGAAACATGGCTTTTTTCCTCCCGGCTGCGCTGTTCCAGGACGATGAGCAGGGCCGTAATGTCTGCCGGCGAAACGCCGGAGATGCGGCTTGCCTGGCCTAAGGAGACAGGGCGGATTTCGTCGAGCTTCTGCCGCGCTTCGGCAGAGAGGGTATCGATGTCGGCATAGACGATGTCGGCAGGCATCTTTTTCTGTTCCAGGCGGTTCATCTTTTCGACCTGTTCCAGCTGACGGCTGATATAGCCTTCGTATTTAATCATGATTTCAATTTCTTCTTCCACGTCGGCTGTCAGTTCCGGCAGGTCGAAAACCGTACGCAGGGCTTCGTAGTTGACATCGCTGCGGCGCAGGAGGTCGTAGGCTGTAATGGCCGTATGGATGGGCGCCGTGCCGAGCTGTGCCAGTTTTTCCAGGTTGGCCTTAGACGGCGTGACGGAAATGGCCTTAAGGGCGGCGATGCCTTCGTCGATCGCCTTTTTCTTGGCCGTGAAGAGGTCGTAGCGTTCCTGCGTAACCAGGCCCAGGTCATAGCCCTTCTGGGTCAGGCGCAGGTCGGCGTTGTCCTGGCGCAGGATGAGGCGGTATTCGCTGCGGCTGGTCATGATGCGGTACGGTTCGTTCGTGCCCTTCGTGACCAGGTCGTCGATGAGGACGCCGATGTAGGCTTCCGAACGGGTGAGGATGAACGGTTCCTTACCTTTGATTTTCAAGGCCGCATTGATGCCGGCCATCAGTCCCTGGGCCGCTGCTTCTTCATAGCCGCTGGTACCGTTGGCCTGACCTGCGGAAAAGAGGCCGGCAATCTTCTTTACTTCCAGCCACGGCGTGAGCTGTGTCGGGTCGAGGCAGTCGTATTCGATGGCATAGCCCGGACGCATGATCTTGACGTCTTCCAGGCCCGGGATGGTGCGCAGGAAAGCGTACTGGACGTCAGCCGGCATGCTGGTGCTCATGCCCTGGACGTACATTTCTTCCGTCGCTTCTCCTTCGGGTTCGATGAAGAGCTGGTGGCGTTTCTTATCGGCGAAGCGGACGATCTTCGATTCGATGGACGGGCAGTAGCGCGGCCCGATGCCCTGGATGATGCCATTGCACATCGGCGCCCGGTCGAGATTGTCGCGGATGATCTTATGCGTCTTTTCGTTGGTGAAAGTCAGCCAGCAGCATTCTTTGTTGCGATTCTTCCGTTCCGAAAGGAAGGAGAAGGCATGACCGTCTTTGTCGCCTTCCTGTTTGGCCATTTCCTCGGTCCGCAGGGTACGGCGGTCGACGCGGGCCGGCGTACCGGTTTTAAAGCGCATCAGTTTGAGGCCGGCCTTTAAGAGGGAGCCTGACAGGTCTTCGGCCGAACGCTGGCCGATAGGGCCGCCGGAATAGGTGCACGTGCCGATGATAATTTTCCCCTTCAAATAGGTCCCTGTCGCCAGGATGACGCACTTGGCCTTGTAGACTTCGTCCAGTTCCGTGCGGACGCCCGTGACGGCGCCGTCTTCGACGAGGAGGTCCGTGATCATGAGCTGCTTGACGTCGAGATTATCCTGATTTTCCAGAGTATGCGTCATGGCCAGCTGGTACATCTTCTTATCGGACTGGGCCCGCAGGGAATAAACAGCCGGTCCTTTGCCGGTGTTGAGCATGCGCATCTGGAGACAGGTCTTATCCGTATTGATGCCCATTTCACCGCCCAGGGCATCGATTTCCCGGACGAGGTGGCTCTTGCCCGGGCCGCCGACAGCAGGATTGCAGGGCATGAGGGCAATATTGTCTAAATTCAGCGTCGCCATCAGGGTCTTAGCGCCCAGGCGGGCACTGGCCAAAGCGGCTTCACAGCCGGCATGGCCGGCACCGATGACGATGACATCGTATGTATCAACGGTAAACATGTTTACACTCCTTTACTTCCCTAAACAGAATCGGCTGAAGATTTCTTCAACCATATCGTCGTGGACCGTATCGCCTGTAATTGAGCCCAAAAGGTCCCAGGCTTCGCGCAGGTCGACGACGGCACAGTCGACGGGCATGCCGTTTTCGATGGAATCGAGGGCCCTCTGCAGGGCTTCCCGGCTCTGGCGGACCAATTCGATATGGCGCGTATTGGTGAGCAGGGCGCTGCCGGCCGTATCGGCGTGGGAGAGGGCCTGGGCAAGGAGCTGGTCCTTCAGGGTATCCAGGCCTTCGCCCGTGCCGGCTGAGACGGAAAGGACGGGATGACCGTATCCTTCAAGGTCTGCGGCGGCGACGACGGCGGGCAGATCCGTCTTATTGAGGATGATGAAGGCGTTCTTGTCCTTCGTTTCGTCCAGGATGGCCTTATCTTCGTCTGACAAGGGACGGGAACGGTCGATGACGACGAGGATAACGTCGGCCTTGTCCATATACGCCTTTGCCTTGGTGACGCCGATTTTTTCGACCGTATCGTCCGTTTCGCGGATGCCTGCCGTATCGACGAGGCAGACCGGCACGCCTTTCAGGGAAATCCATTCTTCCAGGACGTCCCGCGTCGTACCGGGCACGTCCGTGACGATGGCCCGGTCTTCTTTTAAGAGGCGGTTCAAAAGGCTCGACTTGCCGGCATTCGGCGTACCGGCAATGGCCGCCATGACACCGTCGCGGATAATGCGGCCGTCATGCGATTCTTTCAGCATGACATCGAGGGCGGCAAGCTGCTTGCGGATGGCGCCGGCCACATCGGGCACAGTAATATCTTCCAGATCTTCTTCCGGATAATCGATGGTCACTTCCAGGCGGGTAATGAAATCCGTCAGCTCTTTGCGCATGGCGCCGATGACTTTCGAGAGGCGGCCTTCGAGCTGGCTGACGGCACTGGTCAGTCCCTGACGGCTCTTAGCCTGGATGACGTCCATGACGGCTTCGGCCTGGGCCAGATCGATGCGGCCGTTAACGAAAGCGCGCTGCGTGAATTCACCGGGATTGGCCATGCGAGCACCGTGAGCAAGGACGAGGCCGAGGATTTCTTCCAGCGCCTTGCGGCCGCCGTGACACTGGATTTCCAGGACGTCTTCCGCCGTATACGAATGGGGGCCCTTCATGATCAGGAGCAGCACTTCGTCGACGGGACGGCCGTCATCGGCGACAATCAAGCCGTACTGGACAGAACGGTCCCGGCGCTGGGCTAAAGGTGTGCCGGCTTTGCCGGAGTGATTCCGGAAAATGGCATCGCCCACGTCATAAGCCTTGCTGCCGCTGATACGGATGACGCCGATGCCGCTTTCCCCCAAAGGGGTCGCAATGGCCGCAATCGTATCACTAGTATCGTACATGTTGTACTCCTTTCGATGTGGAAAAGGACCCGCCGCACAAAGCGGCAGGTCCTTATGTGGTTCGTTTGGCGTTCGTCGTTCGTCGAAGTTTCGCACAAACAGCAGATAAGGATATCCACAGAATTCGCGCGGGTGCCCCACGTGGGCGCCCCTACAACGGCAAACGATGAACGACCCACGACAAACGACGGGTAAAACGAGGCTGCGCATAAGGGGAAAAGCCTAATGCAGCCTTTCAATTATTCCTGATAGTAGATGACGACGTGACGGTATGGATCCTGGCCTTCGCTTTCGGTGCGGACCTGCGGGTCGTTCTGCAAAGTCACATGGATGATTTTGCGTTCATAGCCGTTCATCGGTTCGAGGACGACGCGGTCGCCGTTCTTCTTGACGCGGTTGGCCAGGCGGATTGCCAGCTGCTTCAGCGTTTCTTCCCGGCGATGGCGGTAATTTTCCACGTCGAGCATGATAAAGTGGCGCGTGCTCTGGCCCTGATTGGTCGTCAAATTGGTCAGATACTGGAGGGCGTCCAGGGTCTGGCCGTGTTTGCCGATGAGGATGCCCAGGTTCTTGCCGTGCAGATGCAGCAGGACTTTATCGGACTTGATCATCTTTTCGATGACCACGTCGATGCCCATGTTCTTCAGCACTTCCTGAAGGAAAGCTTTGGCTTTTACAGCTGCTTCTTCAGCCGTAAAGCTTTCAGCTTCGCTTTCGTCGCTTTCGCCGGAAACAGGTTCAGCCGCTGCCGGTACTGCTTCTGCGGCCGCTTCCTTCACTTCGGGAAGAGCGGCTTCCTTGGCAGGTACTGCCATTTCTTCCGTCTTGGCTGCCGCTTCCAGGGGTGCTTTGATATCGTCTACGGTCGGCACGGACGGCAAGCCTTCTTTTTCTGTAATGCGGACCTTAGCCGGCTTGCTGCCGAAGCCGAAGAAACCGCTCTTCGGTTCTTCCAGGACTTCGATGTCGACTTCTTCTTTCATTCTGCCGAGGCGCACCAGACCGGAGCGGACGGCATCTTCGATTGTTTTTCCTGTAGTTTCGATGGTACTCATGCTTCTGTTCGTGCTCCTTTTTTCTTAAGATGGGCCATCAGGAACTGCTGAGCCCACTGGAATACGTTAGAAACAACCCAGTAAATAACCAGGCCACTGGGGAAATTCAAGCTGATCCAGCCGATGAAAAGCGGCATGACGATCTTCATGATTTTCTGCTGTTTTGCCTGGGCATCAGAAGCGGCCACCTGCGTGCCGGACATCTGATTCTGGATGAAGTACGTCGAGACGGCCGACAAAACCGGCATGATATATGTGGGATCCGGCTGACCAAGGCTCGGGAGCCATAAGAAGCTTTCAAAAGCAGGGTCATAGGGATATTCCCGGAGAGCGTAGAAGATGGCGATGAGGAACGGCATCTGGATAAGAATCGGCAGGCAGCCCGAAAGGGGGTTAACGCCCATTTCCCGATAGAGCTTGCTCATTTCTTCCTGCATCTTCTTCTGATTGCCCTTATATTTCTTCTGTAATTCTTTGATTTTCGGCTGCAGTGTCTGCATGCCTTCCATGGAACGGATCTGTTTAGCTGTAAGCGGAGCCAGAACCAGTTTAATAATCAAGGTGAGCATGATAATGGCAATGCCATAGCTCGGATAACCTACATTCTGGGTAAATACATAGCAGTAATTCATGAATGTCGTCATAATACCGCTGAGGACATCCATTATTCCACTGAAAAAGCCCAATACTCTCAACTCCTGTTCAGTTGTAAAAATGGGGATTTACGGTACCGGATCATAACCGCCTTTGTGAAAGGGATGGCATTTTAAAATGCGCCTTACTGCCAAATAACTCCCTTTAAGAGCACCGTACTTCTGCAGCGCCTCGATGGCATAGGCAGAACATGTCGGATAGAACCGGCAGCACGGACGGTGCAGGGGCGATATGAACAGTTGGTAAAACCGGATAAGGGCTATGAAACACCGTTTCATGTGCGATCACTTCTTTTTCAATACCCTGGCGTGCCGGAAAAGCTGCAGGATGCTGTGTTCTGCTTCTTTATAGCCGGCATATTTCAAGCTGCTGCGTCCGATAAGGACCAGGTCGAAGCCGTCGCGCAGGTCAAACTGGTGCAGACGGTAGACTTCCTTCATCAGGCGGCGGCAGCGGTTGCGTTCGACGGCGCAGCCGATTTTCTTGCCCGTTACAAAACCAATCCGGGTCGGCTGTTTCGGTGAGCGCGGCAGGACGTAGAGGACGACGCGGCGGTTGACGTACGACTTACCGCGGCGGTATACGAGCTGGTACTCCCGGTTCTTGCACAGCCGTTGCTCTTTTGTTAGTTCATACATACGTGATTTGTCCTAAAAATGCCAGAAAAACAGAAAAATTCCGCCATCCGGAACTTTTCTGTTTATCTCGTAATAATTAAGCAGAGAGTTTCTTTCTGCCTTTCATGCGGCGTTTTTTCAAAACCATGCGGCCGCCTTTTGTCTTCATTCTTTCGCGGAAGCCGTGAGTTCTTTTTCTCCACAATGTATTCGGCTGATATGTCTGTTTCAAGCGAGACACCTCCTTCGTCATCATTGACAGTAAATGAATTTACACCATAACAGGTTAATTATAGTAAGTGAGCCTCAGCCTGTCAAGTCCCTTTTTTCGTACTGTATGCTTTTTAGGTATACCTTCTGCATAAGTATTCGTGAGAAATGTTCTTCCCTTAATTTCTGTTTTGTTGTAAAATGTGGATAGATAAATAAATTATCAACAATCTATCCACATTTTGTGGATAAGTCGAAAAGAACCGGAAATTCGATAGCTATCGTCTTTCCGTGTTTTTACGTCTGGATTGTCCACGTTATCCACAATAAAGCTGTACACATGTGCACTTTATATGATACACTCTATCTTACGCCCTATTTTACTCACAGATTGGAAGGATTATTATGGACCTGCTCAGCTTATGGGAAAAAATGCTGGCCAACCTGAAACAAGTCTTGCCTCAAGAGATTTTCAACAACTGGATCGAAAGCAATATTATTCCCTACTCGTATTCCGAAAAGGATAATCTCCTCATATTGGACACAATGACAAAATTTCTTTGCAATTATGTCAGCAAGCGGTATACAGCGGATCTGGAAGCGGCTGCTCAGAAAGCCATCGGCAGGCCGACAAAGGTCCGCCTGATTACGAGCCAGGAAAAAGAACCGGCTCCGGAAGCACCGCAGGAAGCCGTAGCCGAAACGATCGTCCTGCCGCCGCAGCACACGGCACCGGCAGCCCCGGAACCGCCGGCTCAGAAAGAACAAAATATCCCGTCAGAACAGACAGAATGGGTCCAGCCGGAACTGCCTATCGACGAAAGACAGACGGCCGCCATGCCCGTCGTCAAGGACGCCGTCCCCGTGAGCCATACGGCAGATGAAATTCCTTATAATAATAATTTAAATAAAGATTATACCTTTGATAACTTCATCGTCGGCAACAGCAACCGCGTGGCCACGGCTGTCGCCAAGTCCATTGCTGCCGCACCGGCCCAGAAATGGAATCCCTTCTATATCTACGGCGACAGCGGCCTGGGCAAGACCCATCTGATGCATGCTATCGGCCACGAACTGCTGAAAAATTTCCCGAACATGCGTCTCCTCTGTATCACAAGTGAAGACTTCGTCAACGAATTCATCCAGTGTATCCAGGACAAGAGCACGGAAAGCTTCCGCCGCCGCTACCGCAACGTCGACGTCCTCTTCGTCGATGATATCCAGTTCCTCGGCCGCGGTGACAAGGAAAGTTCGAAGGAAGAATTCTTCCACACCTTCAACAAGCTCTACCAGGACAAGAAGCAGATGGTCTTCACCAGCGACCGTCCGCCACGGGACATCAAGAAACTGGAAGAACGTCTGCGCTCGCGCTTTGAAAACGGCATGGTCACGCAGATTGAGCCGCCGGATCTGGAAACGCGGACGGCTATCCTCCGGGCCTGGGCGGAAAAGGAAAACATTACCTACGACCTGGATGCCCTGAACTATATTGCCGCCAATGTCAGCGAAAATATCCGAAAGCTGCACGGTGCCTTCATCCGCGTCCTCCTGGAAGCGTCACAGGCCAAGAGCAACATCACGCTGCCCCTGGTAAAACATGCCATCAGTTATATCACGGACGTGCAGGATGAAAAGAAATACATCACCATCGATGAAATCACGAATTATATCTGTCAGCACTATAATATCAATTATAAGGACCTGATGGGCAAGAAAAAGACCAAGGATATCGCCCTGCCGCGGCAGATTGCCATGTACATGTGCCGTGAACTGACAGGCAATACGTATCCCCATATCGGTACCGCCTTCAATGGCCGCGATCATACGACGGTGATGCATGCCTGCACAAAAATCCTGAAAAAAGCGGAAAAAGAACCGCATTTCAAAGAACATCTGGAAAAGATGATGAACGAAATCCGCGGTGTGGATAACTAGGCTGATAAAATTGTACATACATTGTGGATAAGTCGGAAAAAGAAATCCACAGTGGATTTGTGGATAAAACAAGAGGACTTGTCCACAGGTTATCCACAGCTGTGGACAGCTTAAAAAGCCGCTTTTTTCCACTTATCCACAAATTCACCGCCTCTACTACTATGACTGCTATTTTTTAATTCACATTTAATTAATTTACTCAGCGCAGAAAAGGGGATACTCCATTGAAACTGAAACTAAAAAAAGAAGATCTAAACAAAGGCCTTCAGGCTGTCCAGAAAGTCGCTCAGAACAAAAGCAACAATATCTCTTCGGAAAACGGCTTGCTTATCAAAGCCATGAATGGTATCATCGAATTCCAGGCCAATGACTACGACATGGGTATCAAGATTACCGTTCCCGGGATCATCGAAGAAGGCGGTGAAGCTTTTATTGCCAATCCTTATTTAATGGAACTGACCCGCCGTCTGCCCAGTGATGAAATCGAAATTATCAAGGAAGATGCGGACACGCAGCTGCTCATCAAAGGCGGCAAACTAAAGTTCGAATGCCTGACCATGAATCCTGATGACTTCAATGAAGTCGAAATCGTGGAAAACGGCTATGCCAGCTTTACGACGACGAGTGTCGTCATGAAGGATTTGATCGACAATACGTCCTATGCCTGCGCCACCGACGTGGCCCGTCCGATTTTCATGGGTACCTTCCTCGATGTCCAGGGCGACCAGATGACCATGGTAGCCACGGATACGCATCGCCTGGCTTTGAAGACGGCTACTCTCGATGCGCCTGTAGACAATCCGCTGCAGGCAGTTATCCCCAGCCGCCTTCTTTCTGAAATTTCCCGCCAGCTGCCGACGGATATCCCGGAAACCGTCGAAATCACGGCAGTCCGCAACTACCTGGCCGTTCAGTTCGGCAACGTCTATATCCGCACGCGCCTCATTGAAGGAGAATTCCCGAATTACCGCCGCGTCATCCCGTCGGACTTCAAGTGCATCGTCACTGTCGACCGGGCGGAATTCACGGGCGCCGTCGAACGCGCTTCCATCGTTGCCAAAGACGCGCAGTACAACGTCATCAACTTCATCGTCGCCGATGACCAGATCAAGCTCATGAGTCAGCACCCGGACTACGGCACGGTAGAAGACTACGTCCCCTGCCAGATGGAAGGCCTGGGTCTGGATATTTCCTTCAACGGGAAATTCATCCTCGATATCCTGAAACACTGCCACAGTTCGGAAGTCGTCCTGAAATCAAAGGAAAACAGTCCGATGCTGGTACAGGATAAAGAAGATACATCTTGTGTATTTGTTGTAACGCCTATGAGGACAAAATAATGGAAACGATAAAAATCAAAACACCGATGATCCAGTTGGATCAATTCTTGAAATGGGCCAGCATTCTCCAGAGCGGCGGCGAAATCCGCTTTTTGCTGGAAGAAAATAAAATTTTTATTAATGGAAATTTATGCACTGCCAAGCGCAAAAAACTTTATCCCGGCGACAAAGTGGAAATTAAAGGTATCGGTACGTACTTGATTCAAGGTGAATAATTATGATGATTGAAGCGGTCCGGCTGCACGGCTTCCGCAACTATGAGGACGAGACGATCGCCTTCCCCAGGGCCATTATCCTCCTGTACGGCAAGAACGGACAGGGCAAGACGAACCTCTTAGAATCCTTATATATGGGAGGCATCGGCAAGTCCTATCGCGGCACGGCCGATGCCGACCTCATCGGCTGGAACCGGGACCAGGCCAGTGTCATCATCAATTTTCGTCGCAGTGAGACGCAGCAGCAGTTGAAGATCATCCTCTCGCGGATGGCGAAGAAGGAGTTATGGGTCAACGAAACAAAAGTTCCACAGCGGGAACTGGTGGGGACGCTGAATGAAGTCCTCTTTTCGCCGGATGACCTGCAGCTCATCAAGGGCAGCCCGTCCCTGCGGCGCCGCTTCATGGATATGGAGATTTCCCAGGTCAGCCGGCCTTATTACCGGGATCTGCTGCAGTACAACCGGGCTGTATCCCAGCGCAACCTGATGCTCAAGAAGATGAAGTACGAAGGCATCCATTCCCTGGAAGAATGGGACCGTCAGATTGCCGGTTTTGCCGCTTCCATCGTCGCGAAACGGCTGGAAGCGCTGCACAAACTCTCCTTTTTGGCCGGCGTCCTGCACAAGCGCCTCAGCCGCGGCGCGGAAAAGCTCGACCTAACATATGTTCAGCCCTATGGAGGCGGCGATACGTCCCGGCAAACGGATCCGGAATGGTACTACGCCCTGCTGCAGCGCCGTCTGGAAGAGGATGTCCGCCGTCAGTCGACGTCCGTCGGGCCCCACCGCGACGACCTGGTCTTTTCTGTCGGTCCGGCGGATCTGCGCAAGTACGGTTCCCAAGGGCAGCAGCGGACGGCTGTCCTGGCCCTGAAGCTGTCGGAACTGGAGTACGTCAAGTCCGAGACGGGAGAATACCCCGTACTGCTTTTGGATGATGTCATGAGCGAACTGGACCAGGACCGCCGTCAGGCCCTGCTCGATTTTGTGCGTGACCGCATCCAGACGTTCATTACGACGACGGAACCGGGCATCTTTGCCGGCATGGCCGGGTGTCACCCTGTTTGTATCGAAAAAGGGAAGGTGCTTTATGGAGGAACGGAGTCTTAAGTTAGAAAAAGCCGGTCTGGCCATACCGAAAGTATTGGAACACAACCGGCTCCTGCTGCCGTACCGGATGTACCAGGCCAAGCGCGACTGGAAGGAAATTGCAGGCGAACAGATTGCCAAATATTCATATATATTAGAGTTTAAGAATAAAGAGGCTGTCATCGCCGTGACCAATCCGGTATACATGAATTATTTATTTATGTATAAAAATAAAATAGTAGAGGAAATTAATTCTTATGTCGGGCATCGGGCCATCGCCGGTGTCCGTTTTGTCAAACGAGGGAAACAGCCCGTGCGGACGGTCTATGAAACGCTGGACGGCGAAGAAGAAGCTGTCTGTCCTAAAGAGACAATCAGTCAGGTCCGCCTCGATGATGCGACGGTAGCGCGTATCCGCCGGGAAACGGCTCACCTTGCCGACGGCCTGCGGGAAAAAGTTGTCCAGCTGCGCTTCGCCCAGGCCAAGCGACGGCGAGCCTATGCCTTGGAAGGCTTCGTCCAGTGTCCCCACTGCGGCCGCTGGATGGCGCCGGGAGAAAAGCAGTGTATTTTCTGCCGCAGTGCCGCACATCAGGCGCTGAAACGGAAGATCCGGAGCCTCCTGGATGGGATGCCCTGGCTTTCCTGGGAGGCCCTGGCAGCCAAGCTGCAGCTGCCGCCGCAGGAGCAGGCTGCGAAACAGGCCTATAACGAAGTGCGCCGCAATCTTATCTATACGTATATCGAGAAAGTGTTCTATGAATACGATGGTGCCGATGACGACCTGATCCTGGCCATGCTCATCACGCGCCGCGTGCCCGGTGAGATCCCGCCGAAATTCATTGAAAACCTCGTCGCCAAGTATCGGAGGAAAGAAAGCCATGTATCTCCATCTGAACCGTAATACGTCTGTCCCGGCCGGTGAGATCGTGGCTATCGTCAATGTGCCGCCGTCCGGCAGCAAGGCGGTCTGTCGGGGCCTTTCGCTCCCCGTGACGGCTGTCGACGGCGTACCGGAGCCTGAATGGCGCTGCCTGGTCATCACGCAGGGGCGTGTCTTTGCCCTTGCGGTTACGGGCGAGACGATCCTGCGCCGCTATCAGAAATGCTTCTGCCTGCCCCAGGAAGGAGCGCATGTATTCAAAAATGTTTGATTTTACGGTATAATAAAGTGTTAGATTGCCTAATCATCAAATTGGAAGAAACAGGAGTTGAGAATCTCTATGTCGAAAGACAAAACTAGATATGGTGCCGAACAGATTCAAGTATTGGAAGGCTTGGAAGCCGTCCGCAAACGGCCTGGGATGTACATCGGCAGTACATCGCTCCGCGGCCTTCATCATTTGGTCTATGAAGTCGTCGACAACAGTATCGACGAAGCCCTGGCCGGTTACTGCACGCACATCGAAGTGACCATCCAGGAAGACAACAGCATTACTGTCGTCGACAACGGCCGCGGCATCCCTGTAGCCATGCATAAAATCGGCAAGCCGGCTGTCGAAGTCGTCCTCACGGTCCTCCACGCCGGCGGGAAATTCGGCGGCGACGGCTATCCCATTTCCGGCGGCCTCCATGGCGTCGGCATTTCCGTCGTCAACGCCCTCAGCGTCTGGACGAAAGTCGAAGTCAAGCGTGACGGTTATCTTTGGGGCATTTCCTTTACGCGCGGCGTGACGGAAACACCGCTCAAGAAAATCCGTCCGCTCGAAAAAGGCGAAGAAACGGGGACGAAAGTTTCCTTTAAGCCGGACCACGAAATCTTCCCGGATACGGTCTATGATTTCAATACTCTGAAGACGCGCCTGCGCGAACTGGCTTTTCTCAATAAGGGACTGCACATCACCCTGACGGATAAACGCGGCGAAGGCAAGAGCGAAGTCTACTGCTATGAAGGCGGCCTGACGTCGTTCGTCGAATTCCTCAACAAGAGCCATCAGCCCATCAATCCGACGATCATCAACGTCGACGGCGAACGGAACAGGGTCATCGTCGATATCGCCATGCAGTACAATGACGGCTACAGTGAAAATATCCTGACTTTCGTCAACGATATCTTCACGGAAGAAGGGGGCACGCACCTTTCGGGCTTCCGTTCGGGCCTGACGCGCACCATCAACGATTACGGCCGCAGCGCCGGCATCATCAAGGAAAATGAAGATAACTTGTCCGGTGAAGACGTTCGCGAAGGTTTGACGGCCGTCATCAGCGTCAAAGTCCGGGAACCGCAGTTCGAAGGACAGACCAAGACGAAACTGGGCAACAGCGAAGTCAAGGGCATCGTCGACAACATCGTTTCCGACGGCCTGAAAGAATTCTTCGAAGAACATCCGGCCGAAGCGAAGGCCATTATCAATAAGACCATTTCGGCCTCCCGCGCCCGCCAGGCTGCCCGCCGGGCCCGCGAACTGACGCGCCGCAAGAACGCCCTGGAAATCAGCAGCCTGCCTGGCAAACTGGCAGACTGCTCGGAAAAGAATCCGGACCAGACGGAAATCTACCTGGTCGAAGGGGATTCGGCTGGCGGCAGTGCCAAACAGGGCCGCGACCGCCGTTTCCAGGCTATCCTGCCTCTGCGCGGCAAGATCATCAACGTTGAAAAAGCACGCCTCGACAAGATCTTGGCCAACGATGAAATCCGTGCCATGATCACCGCTTTCGGCACAGGCATCGGCGAAGAATTCGACCTTAATAAACGCCGCTACGACAAGATTATCATCATGACCGATGCCGATGTCGACGGTGCTCATATCCGCACGCTGCTGCTGACCTTCTTCTACCGCTTCATGCGGCCTTTGATTACGGACGGTCACGTCTACATCGCCCAGCCGCCGCTCTATCAGGTGCGCAAGGGCAAACAGGTCTGGTACTTCTATGATGATGAATCGATGCAGAACAAGCTCGATGAACTGGGCCGCGACAACAACAGTGTCGTCGTCCAGCGCTACAAAGGCCTGGGCGAAATGAACCCGGAACAGCTCTGGGAAACGACGATGGACCCGGAAAACCGGACGATGCTCAAAGTCGAATTGGAAGACGCTGCCGAAGCGGACCGTATCTTTTCGGTCCTCATGGGCGACAAAGTCGAACCGCGGCGCAAATTCATTGAAGAAAATGCGAAGAAGGTCCGCAATCTGGACTTGTAAGAGGTGCTGCTATGCCGAAAATTTCCAAAAAAATCGCGTTATTCACGGACTCTGTCATTGCCCGCATGTCACGGGTCGCCAATGAATGCGGGGCTATTAACTTAGCCGAAGGCTTTCCGGATTTCCCGCCGCCTTTGGCTATGCGGCAGCGCCTGAGCGAAGCTGCGCTGGACGGACCGCACCAGTACGGATTGGAAGACGGTGCTGCCAACCTGCGCCAGGCTATGGCCGACTGCCGCCAGATGTTTACGGGACAGACAATCGACCCGGAACGGGAAATCGTAGTCACCTGCGGCGGCACAGAAGCCCTGATGACGGCCATGATGGCCGTCGTCGACCCGGGCGACAAGGTCATTCTCTTCTCGCCTTTTTATGAAGCCTATGCGACGGATGCCCTCTTATGCGGCGCCGAACCGATTTACGTTTCTCTGCGCGGCGACGATTATACCTTTGACGGTGATGAGCTGGAAGCGGCTTTTAAGCAGCATCCGAAGGCGATTTTTCTCTGCAATCCGTCCAATCCGTGCGGCAAGGTCTTTTCCCGGGAGGAACTGCTGACCATCGCTGCCATGTCAGAGAAGTACGATACTTTCGTCGTTGTCGATGAAGTCTATGAACACATCGTCTATGCACCGACGGTCTATACCTATTTCTCGACGCTGCCCGGGATGTACGAACGGACCATCAGCTGCGGCTCCCTGTCCAAGACCTATTCCATTACGGGCTGGCGCCTGGGCTATGTCTTTGCGGCCCCGGCCGTAGCCGAAGCCATCAAGCAGCTTCACGTCTATTTGACCATCAGTGCCCCCAGACCGCTTCAGGAAGCGGCCGTCGTGGGCCTGAAATTCGATCGTTCTTACTATGAAGGGCTGCAGGCCATGTATACGAAAAAGCGCGATTTCGTCATGAAGCGACTCGATGAAATCGGCATCAGCCACAACGTGCCCCAGGGGGCTTTCTACATGCTCGTCGATATCGGCGGCTACGGCTATGACGACGACGAAGCTTTCTGCCGCGACTTGGCAGCGAAAGTCGGCGTTGCCCTAGTGCCGGCTTCGTCGTTCTTCGTGGAACCGGTCCGTCATCTGGCACGGCTCCAGTTCGCCGTCCGCGATGAAACGCTGGCAGCAGCGATGGAACGATTGGAAAAAATTTCCATTTTACAGAAATGATCTGCAAACATTGGGGGAGTGATTTTCGATGAAGAAATGGCAAATCCTGTTAGGGACTCTTTGTTTCAGTTTAGCCGGTCTGACGGCGCTGGCTGCCGATGCGCCGCAGGCAGCACCGACAGAAACAGCTGCCAAGACGGCAGCCGTCGTCCTGACGGATCCGACGGTCAACGTCAAGAACCTGAGTGATTTCTATATTCTCAAGGGCAGCACCTATGACCGCGTCACAGGGCTCTTGAAGAATCTGCCCAGTCAGACGACGGGCCTCGTCGGCGATTATTATTTCCGTATCGACAAGAATGTCGTCGGCGACTATTTCTATCATGTCAAAGCCTATGATACGGCGTCGCACGTCCTGATCGGCAACTATTTCGTAGCGAAAGATGAAAGCTGTGCCTGGAAGATGCAGTCCGGCGAAAATGCGGCCCTGATTTACGGCAATACGGAAAAGCTGATGGACAAAGTCGAAGTCGTTGTCTATCCGAAGAAAATCCCCCTCGGCAGCTACGGCATCATCCGCGTCCACGTACCTGGCATGATTCCCTATGATGTCAAGGCGACGAGCCTGAATACGAAAGTAGCAGCGATTACGGATAAGATGAATATCGAACCTGTCCAGGCCGGCAAGACGGATTTGGTCATCGATGTGAAAATCGGTGATACCGTCCGTACTGTGACCAAACAGGTTACCGTCGTCGATACGGCCGATGCCCGTACGAGCTCACCGTCCCACAGCGGACCGAATGTCGGCGTCGGCATCGGTATCGGCTGGGGCGGTGGCTGGCACCATCACGGCGGTGTCGGCATCGGCATCGGGCCCTGGTGGTAAGTAAAAGGAGTGTGCATCTATTGTGGAGTTTTCCTTGGGAAAACAATTTCTCGTCATTATTTTGCTGATTTTGGGCAACGGTGTCTTTTCGCTTTTGGAAATGGCTATCGTCAGCTGCCATCAGTCGCGCCTGGAAACCCTGGCCGATGAAGGCAGCAAGTCGGCAGCCATCGTCCTCAAGCTGCGTGGAAATCCAAATAAAATGTTTTCCATGGTCCAGTTCGGCATCACTCTGGTCAGCCTGCTCACCGGTGTCTACGGCGGCACGGCAATGGCCGGGCCGCTGTCGAAATACGTGGCTATGGTCCCGGGACTTGAGCCTTATGCCTATTCCATTACCCTGACGGCCATCGTCGCCTTCATCACTTATTTGACGATCATCTTCGGCGAAATCGTGCCGAAACGCATCGCCATCGACAAGCCGGAAAAGATTGCCTGTCTCCTGGCGCGGCCGATGCTCTATTTTTCCTTCCTCTGTACGCCCGTAGTCTGGATTCTTTCTGTATCGACGGCGGCAGTGACGAAAATCATGGGCGTCAATAAGCCCGAAGTCCTGCCGGTAACGGAAGATGAAATCAAGCTGCTCCTGGAACAGGGCGTCGAGCTGGGCGCGTTTGAAAAAGAAGAACCGGAATTGGTCGACCGTGTCTTCCGCCTGGCCGATATGGACGTCGGCGATATCATGACCAACCGTACCCAGGTGGACTGGCTCGACGTCGAAGATCCGGAAGAGACGATGATGCAGGAAATGGTGGCTTTTAATCACAATACGCTGCCCGTTGGGCGCGGTTCCCTGGATGACTTTATCGGTATGATTTCTGTCAGTGAAGTGTTCCAGAAATATTATGCCGCCGTTCGTTCCGATAAAAATACAGCCATTACGGCTATCGTAGAAGAAAGTGTCCACAAGCCCATTTACATCCCCGAATCGATGGACATCATGAAAGTCGTCCACGTCTTCCGGGAACACAGCGTCCATGAAGTGGCTGTCCTCGATGAATACGGCAATTTCAGCGGTATCCTGACGCTGCACGATATCCTGGAAGAACTCGTCGGCATCATGCCGGCCGGGGAAGCGGAAAAGAAAGAAGAAGCGAACCGCATCATCAAGCGCGGTCCGAATCAGTGGCTCATGGACGGGCTGCTGACGATTGAAGAGTTCAAAGATTTCTTCGAGCTTGAAGATGACCTGCCCGAAGAAGACGAGGACCTCTATAAGACCCTGGGCGGCCTGATTACGTATGGTGTCGGCCGCATCCCGCAGGAAACGGATACGTATCAATGGGAAAACTTCACCTTCGAAGTCGTCGATATGGATAATCTGCGTGTCGATAAGATCCTCGTTACCCGCCGGGAAATCCCGGAAGATAAGGAAGACCATGAAGGAGACAAAGATGAACAAGAATAAACGTCAGGCGATTTACCAGATTTCTACGCTGCAGGCCCTGGCTGGCGGCAATTACTACGGGGCTTCGACGATGAAGCAGCTCTTGGCACACGGCGATACGGGTCTGGGGACCTTTGCCGGCGTCGCCGGCGAACTGATCGTCATCGACGGCTATTGTTACCGCGTCTTAGGCGATGGCTCGGCAGTGGAAGCGGATCCGGCAGAAAAGACGCCATTTGCGACGGTGACCTTTCTGCGGCCGAAGGAACCGATGCACCTGGGGCATCAGGCGACGATTAACGATTTGCAGGATGTCCTGACGCAGGAAGTGAAGGCCCGGGGCTTCAATGATGTCTACATCGTCCGCCTCGACGGCCGTTTCCGCCGCGTTTCCGCCCGGACAGAGCTGGAACAGCAGGAACCGTACAAACCCTTTGCCAAGGTCCTGGAAACGGATGAACGGCGCTTTACTTTTGAAAATATCGACGGCAGCCTGATCGGCATTTATATCCCGGATTACCTCAACGGCGTCAACACGTCGGGCTGGCATTCCCATTTCATCTCGGCCGACCGCAGCAAAGGCGGTCACGTCTTCGGTCTGGAAATGGAAGAAGGCACGGTCATCTTCAACAAAGCCGACCGCTTCATCATGGATATGCCCCACAACAAACAATTCGAACGGGGCAACCTCACGGCCTCAGAGGACGAGATTAAACAGATCGAACAGGGAACGGAGTGAATGTTTGATGTTGTGTGAAACTTCGATGAACGACCCACGATGAAGGACAAACAAAAAAGAGCAGCTGTATTATCGCAGCTGCTCTTTTTTATTCGCTCTTCGTCGAGCGCAGAAATAGGTTTTTCAGGACCTCGTGGGGGTCCTGTTTTTCTTTGATGATAGCGTGGACGGCGGCGGTGATGGGCAGTTCGACGCCGTATTTTTTAGAGAGGTCCAGGAGGGCTTCTGTCGTACTCACGCCTTCGGCGAGTTTCTTGAAGGGTTTGCCTTCGATGAAGTCCTGGCCGAAGCGGCGGTTGTTGCTGTGCAGCGAGAAGAGGGTCGCCTCGTAATCGCCGAGGTGGCTCAGGCCATAGACGGTCATGGCGTCGCCGCCCATGGCAGCGACGAGGACGGAAAGCTCGTGGGCACCGCGGGCCATGAGGGCCCCTTTGAGACTGGTCAGGTGAGCACCGTCAAGCATGCCGGCGGCAATGCCCATGACGTTTTTGGCGGCCGCACCGATTTCGATGCCCAAGAGGTCTGTCCCGTAGTAGAAGCGGATCAGGGGGCTCGTGAAGATGTCGACCAGATCATGGGTCAGGACGTCGTCAGCAGAGGCGATGACCATGCAGTTCGGCATGCCGCTGATGAAGTCCTGGACGTGGCCCGGGCCGACCCAGACGGCCGTGCGCACAGTCGGGCCCAGCTCTTCGGCCATGACCGTCGTCAGGCGCTTGCCGCTCCCTTCTTCAAGGCCCTTCATAGCCAGGACGAAAGGCAGGTCCGGACGGAAGCCGGCTTGCTTGATGTCCCCGGTAAAAGAACGGAGCTGCTGGGCGCTGATGGAGATGATGCAGATATCCGCTTCAGCGAGGGCCCTGGTCAGATCGGATGTCAGGGCAATGGAAGCGGGCAGGCTGAGGTATTCATTCTTCCTCATCGCCTGCAGTTCTTCAAGATGGCGGGAACCGGGACGGCCCCAGAGGGTGACGGTGTGGCCGATATGGTCGGCATACCAGGCGTGGAAGCTGCCCCAACGGCCGCAGCCTAACACGGTGATTTTCATGAAGGATCCCCCCTATAAGTGGGCGATGACGGCGTCGCTGTATTCTTCGGTCGTAGCGCTGCCGCCGAGGTCCGGCGTGAGGTGCTGTTTTTCGGCGAGCACTTCGTCGACAGCTTTGCGGATCTTGGCAGCGACGGCATTTTCACCGATATGTTCCAGGAGCATGCAGGCCGACCAGAGGAGTGCCGTCGGGTTGGCGATATGCTTGCCGGCGATGTCCGGCGCACTGCCGTGGACGGCTTCGAACATGGCATAGTCGTCGCCGATGTTCATGGACGGCAAAAGGCCGAGGCCGCCGATGAGGCCGCTCGTCAAATCGGAAAGGATATCGCCGTAGAGGTTCGGCGTGACGATGACATCGAACTGTTCCGGCCGCATGACCATCTGCATGCATGTATTGTCGACGATTTTGTCGTCGCTTTCAATTTGAGGATAGTCTTTGGCAATGGTCTTGAAGATATCGAGGAAGAGGCCGTCGCTCATCTTGAGGATGTTGGCTTTATGGACACAGGTCACTTTTTTGCGGCCGTGAGAGACGGCGTATTCAAAGGCTGCGCGGATGATGCGTTCACTCGCTTTGCGGGTGATGAGCTTGATGGCGTGGACTGTATCTTCGTTCATCTTGTATTCGACACCGATGTAGAGGCCTTCTGTATTTTCACGGAAGGTGACGATGTCGACGTTCGGGAAAGGCGTCTTGACAGCTGTATTCGACTTGGCCGGACGGATATTGGCATAGAGGTCGTATTTCTTGCGCAGCGTGACGTTCAGGGAACGGAAACCCTTACCGACAGGCGTGGTAATCGGTGATTTGAGAAGAAGGCGCGTCTTTTCAAAAGAGGCGAAGGCGGCGTCCGGGATGAGGGCGCCGTGCTTTTCATATTCGGCGGCACCGACGTTGAAGCATTCATAGGAAAGGGGCGCTTTGGCGGCGTCGAGGATTTTCAGGACGGCGTCGGTGATTTCCGGGCCGATGCCGTCGCCTTTGAATACGGTGATTGTCTTCATGATTTATCTGTCCTTTCTGGGAATATAATCCATGAGGTCGCCGACATATTTTGCTGCCGGACGGACGATGCGGTTGTCGTAGAGCTTGTGTTCAATGTTGTGGGCCAGCCAGCCGACCATACGGCTGATGACGAAGAGCGGCGTGTAGAGGTCGCGCGGGATGCCCAGCATGTGATAGGCGAAGCCGCTGTAGAAGTCGACGTTGCTGCACATATTGACGCCCTTTTCTTCCTTCAGGGTCTTCATCGCCAGCTTTTCGAAGCGGTTGTAGAAGTGGAAGATGTCGGTCATGCCCTTTTCCTTGGCCAGGATGCCGCAGTAGTGGCGCATGATTTCGGCGCGCGGGTCCGACAACGTGTAGACAGCGTGGCCGAAACCGTAGACCAGGCCGTCCTGACAGCCTTTGAATTTTTTATGGAGAATCTGGTGAATCGTGTCGACGATTTGTTTATCCGTCGCGTCGATGCCGATGGCGTCGATGATCTGTTCCATCATCATAGAGACGCGGATGTTGGCGCCGCCGTGGCGCGGTCCCTTGAGGGCGCCGACGGAGCTGGCCATGCTGGAATAGATATCCGTATCCGTCGAGGAGACGACGATGTTCGTAAAGGTCGAGTTCGTGCCGCCGCCGTGATCGGCGTGGAGGAAGAGCAGCAGATCCAGGAGCTGTGCTTCTTTGGGCGTGAATTTGCTGTCCGGACGCAGCATGGAGAGGATGTTTTCGGCTGTCGAATAATCCTTGCGGGGATAATGGATGACCAGACTCTTGCGGTTGTAATAGTGGATTTTCGACATATAGGCATAGACGGCGATAGACGGCAGCTTGCTCATGATGTTCAGACCCTTGCGCAGGGTCTGGTAGACGTCGGTGTTGTCCGGGTCCGGATCGTAGTTGTAAAGGGTCAGTAGGGCATGCTGCAGTTTATTCATTAAATTCTTGCCGGGCAAGCGCAGGAGATTCATTTCCAGGAAATCGTCCGGCAGGTCATAGCCGTTCTGGAGGACCTTACAGAAAGCCGTCAGTTCGTCTTCTGTTGGCAAATAGCCGAAGAGGAGGAGAAAACTGGCTTCTTCGTAAAGATAGCCTTGATAGTTTTCGACTTTGGCCAGATCGCGAATGTCAATGCCGCGATAGTACAGGACGCCTTCACAGTCGACTTTCTGGCCGTTTTCGTCGCGCTGGTAGCCGACGACATCGGCAATCCGGGTCAGGCCGACGAGGACGCCGGTATGGTCTTCATTGCGCAGGCCGCGCTTGACGCCGTACTTGGAGAACCATTCGCGGGGAATCTGAGTGTAGTTCTGTGACTTGCCGTAAAATTGGGCTAAGTAAATATTTTTGTCCAAGATGATTCCTCTCTTTCCTGCAAGTATGAATATGGAGGAATAACTTATAAACTATCGGTTATTCAAGAATATTCATAATTTTTATTTTGGGAATAATTTTTAACATATTCCTGCAAAGTATAAGTTATTATAGCATAATTAAGGAGAAAGTAAAATGAAAAACACGTAAACTGTAAAACGTTTTAAGGGTAGCCACGGCCGTTTTAATTATGATATAATATTTATTGAAATGCTTAAAATTTTATATTGTGAAAATTAATTACCAGTTTTTCACAATGAGAAAGCCATCGCCCAGGCGGTGACAAAGGAGGGCTAGCATGATCAAGTTATATGATGGCGGCGCTTATCTGGTGCACGGCAGTGACATCGTGCCGGAAAAGGATGCGGCCAAACTCAAAGAGCTCACAGGTAAAGAAGTATCCAAAGAAGAAGGGCGGAAAGGGACGATCGCCTATTCTATCTTGAAGAATCACAATACATCGGGGTCGATGGAACACTTGAAAATCAAGTTCGATGCCATGGCTTCGCACGACATCACCTTTGTCGGCATCATCCAGACGGCCAAGGCATCGGGTATGGAAAAATTCCCTCTGCCCTATGTTTTGACGAACTGTCATAATTCGCTCTGTGCCGTCGGCGGCACGATCAATGAAGACGACCATGTCTTCGGCCTCTCGGCAGCCAAGAAATACGGCGGCATCTTCGTACCGCCCCATGTCGCCGTCATCCACCAGTACATGCGTGAAAAGATGGCGGGCTGCGGCAAAATGATCATCGGTTCCGACAGCCATACGCGCTACGGCGCCTTAGGGACCATGGCTGTAGGCGAAGGCGGCGGCGAACTGGTCAAGCAGCTCCTCTGTGATACTTACGACATCGCTTATCCCGGCGTCGTCGGCGTCTATCTGACGGGCAAGCCGAATCCTGCTGTCGGTCCCCATGACATCGCTATTGCCATCGTCGGCGCCGTCTTCAAGAACAGCTACGTCAAGAATAAAGTCATGGAATTCGTCGGCCCCGGCGTCGCTTCCATGACGACGGACTACCGCAACAGCGTCGACGTCATGACGACGGAAACGACGTGTCTTTCCTCGGTATGGCGGACTGATGACGATACGAAGGCTTTCCTCACGCAGCACGGACGCGGCGATGCCTATAAGGAACTCAATCCGGCCGACGTCGCTTATTATGACGGCATGATTTACATCGACCTGAGCACGATCAAGCCGATGATCGCCATGCCGATGCATCCGAGCAATGCCTTTACCATCGATGAACTGAATGCCAATCTGGAAGACATCCTCCACGAAACGGAAGAAGCCATCAACGGCCGCATGAGCAATAAAGATTTGAAATATACCCTGACGGATAAAATCAAGAACGGCAAGCTCCAGGTCCAGCAGGGCGTCATCGCAGGCTGTGCCGGCGGCAACTACAGCAACGTCATGGCAGCCGCCCACATCCTCAAAGGCGCTTCCTGCGGCAGCGGCAACTTTACCCTCGACGTCTATCCGTCGTCTCAGCCGGTCTACCTCGATTTGGTACGCAAAGGCGCCGTGGCTTCCCTCCTGGAAGCGGGTGCCATCTTTAAAACGGCCTTCTGCGGTCCCTGCTTCGGTGCCGGTGATACGCCGGCGAACAATGCCTTCAGTATCCGCCATACGACGCGCAACTTCCCGAACCGCGAAGGTTCCAAGCCTGGCAATGGCCAGTTCTCGTCGGTCGCTCTCATGGATGCCCGTTCCATTGCCGCGACGGCAGCCAACAGCGGCATCCTGACCTCAGCCGAAGGCTATATGGATGATTATAAAGAAACGCCCTACGATTATGACGATCAGCCGTATGCAACGCGCGTTTACCAGGGCTTCGGCAAAGCCGATGAAAAGGCAGATCTCGTCTATGGCCCGAATATCAAGGACTGGCCGGAAATGGAACCCCTTGCTGATTCGGTCCTGCTCAAAGTCTGCTCGAAAATCATGGACCCTGTCACGACGACAGACGAACTCATCCCGTCGGGCGAAACGTCGTCGTACCGTTCCAATCCCCTGGGCCTGGCAGAATTCACGCTCTCCCGCCGCGACCCGGACTATGTCGGTCGGGCCAAAGCCGTTGATAAAGTCGAACGGGCCCGTCTGGCCGGCGACTGCCCGGCCGGTGTCGACCCGGCTCTGAAAGACGTCTTTGCAGCCCTGCGCGCTAAATTCGGCGACGTTTCCATGAAGGACGTGGAAATCGGCAGCATGATCTACTGCATCAAACCGGGCGACGGCTCGGCCCGCGAACAGGCAGCCAGCTGCCAGCGCGTCCTCGGCGGCCTGGCCAATATCTGCCGGGAATATGCGACCAAGCGCTATCGTTCCAACGTCATCAACTGGGGCATGCTGCCCTTCCAGATGAAAGCGGATCCGAATTTTGAAATCGGCGACTATATTTACATCCCGGATGTCAAGAAAGCCCTCGACGGCGACATGCAGGACATCAAAGCCTACGTCGTCGGCAAGGACCTGCGCGAGTTATCGCTCTATATCGCGCCGATGACAGACGATGAAAAGAAAATCGTCAAAGCCGGCTGCCTGATCAATTACAATAAGAATCGCTGATCATTCCTCGAAGGGGTCCGACAAGGCGCGGATCCCTTCTTTTGGCGACGTATGGTAGCGGCTTTTCCAGGCTCGGTAGAAGGTCGAATAATTGGTAAAGCCGCAGTCATAGCAGATTTCGGTCAAAGCCCGTCCCTCGTGCATGAGGCGGCGGGCTTTTTGCAGTCTTTTCGTCGTTACGTAGCCGGCGACGGTCATGCCCGTCTCGGCCTTGAAAAGATGCATCAGGTAGTCCGGGCTCATGAAGAAAGCCGATGCCAGGGCGGGGATGGATAAGTCGCCGTTGAGATTGGTTTCGATATAGGCGAGGAGATGTTGGATTTTTTCGTTCTGCCGGCCTTTTTTGACAAACGTCAGTCGGTTCCTGCGCAGGGCACGGCTCAGGTGGATGATGAATTCCGTGAACAGCGTTTCTTGCAGGAATTGGCTTTCCGGCTCCGTATCGGCCCAGGCCCGGCGCAGGCGGCACGAGACGTTGTAGAGACTGTCCGCTTCCTGCGGCTGACGCAGGATGGGCGCGTGCTGAGAGGAAAAAATCTGACTGGCCTGACAGCCGCGTTCGTCATAGCTTTTCAGGTACATCGGTGAAATATAGGCGATGATGCGTTCGTAGACGGTGTCGCCGTAAATGACGGGACGGTGTATTTTCCCCGCCGGGATGACGACGATATCGAAAGGCTGCAGGTCGTAAGCCGTCCCCTCGACGTCATACGAAACGTGGCCCCGAAAAAAGAGGGTGATTTTGTCGAAGTCATGGTAATGATAGGGACAGACCCATTGGCGCTGGTCCGAAAGGTGGAACAGTTTCAGATTTTCAGATAAATACCCTGTTTTCTCGGCCATAATGATTCCCCCTCTGAAAAGATAGTTTGTAGTTTGCAGTTTGTAGTAGGGGCCGCCCTAATCGGCGGCCCGCATGAATCCTATGGATAGCCGTGTTCCGGATTTGGATGCATGACAACAGAATTTGCAATGTATAAAGCATTATTTACATATATTTGCCGTTTTCGGTTATTGTATAATAGGCACTGTAAGGATGCAAGTGAATCTTTGATGATTATTATAGAATAGTATAAAAATGGAGGCTGCAAATCATGAAATTTGTTAAAATGCACGGCTTAGGCAACGACTTCGTTTTTCTGGAAGATAAAAACGGCGCGGACAAGGATTTTTCCCAGCTCGCCATCAAGATGTGTGCTCCTCATACGGGCATCGGAGCGGACGGTATCATCGTCATCGTACCGAGCGAAAAGGCGGACGTCCGCATGCGCATCATCAATGCCGACGGCAGTGAAGCGGAAATGTGCGGCAACGGCATCCGCTGCTTTGCCAAATATGTCTACGACAACGGCATCATCGATAAGAAAGAATTCGCCGTCGAAACCCTGGCAGGCATCATGAAGCCGAAAGTCACGGTTGGCGATGACGGCAAAGTCAGCCTGGTCACGATCAATATGGGCAAACCCTTCACGGACCGCGCCCAGATCCCGATGGAAGGCCCGGCAGGTCCCGTCGTCGACGAACCGATTACTATCGATGGCAAAGAATATAAGATTACGAGCCTTCTCATGGGCGTACCGCATACCATGACCTATGTCAAAGACGTAGACGCCGTCGATCTCCATGAACTGGGCCCGAAATTCGAAACGTACAAAGCTTTCCCGCGCAAGACGAACATGAACTTCGTCCAGGTCATCGATGACCATACGATTAAAGTCCACACCTGGGAACGCGGTGCCGGCGCTACCCTGGCCTGCGGCACGGGCTCCTGCGCCTGCGCCGTCGGTTCCTTTATGAACGGCTTCACAGGCCGCAGCGTCGACGTCCAGCTCTATCTGGGAACGCTGCACATCGAATACAGTGAAAAAGACGGCAACGTCTACATGACCGGCCCGGCCGCCGTCACCTTCACTGGCGAATGGCTGGAAGACTAGCGCTTTGGCAGAAAACGGTTTCCACGAAAAAGGGCTGCTCGCTTATGCGACAGCCCTTTTTCATTTTACCAAGGGAGGTTTTCACTATTGGAAATGCATGATATACAACGCGGCGCCTTTGTCGACAGGCCGAACCGCTTTATTGCTCATGTCGCGCTGGACGGGGAGGTAGTGACCTGCCATATGCCCAATCCCGGGCGCATGTGGGAACTTCTGTTTCCGGGCGTCCCTGTCTACGTCCGCCCTGCAGGCAACCCCAAGCGGCGCACGGCATATGATGTCGTGGGCATCGAACGGGACGGCGTCCCGATCCTGCTCGATACGCAGTACAATAACGACACGGCGGCCTGGCTGGTGGCGGAGCACCTCGTTCCGGGCTGGGAAGATTGGGACCTCGTGCGCCGCGAAGTGACGGTCGGCCAGCCGCTTCGATCTTCTCCTGGGCCGCGGCGAAGAACGTTTTTTCGTTGAAGTAAAATCGTGCACCCTCTTCAGCTGCGACGGCGCCATGTTCCCCGATGTCGTTACGGAACGGGGCCGCAAACACATCCTGGAACTGGCGGAAATGAGCCGGCACGGAATCCATACGGGCGTCCTCTTCCTTGTCCACTGGGACCGGGCCCGCTGGTTTTTGCCCGATTACCATACGGATCCGGCCTTTGCCCAGGCTTTTCAGGAAGCGGCGCCGCAGCTCGATTGGAAGGCCCTGGCCCTTGCCTGGGATGCGTCTTTTCAAAGGCCGGAACCTGTCCGCCTCCTGACCTATCCGGAAGCCGTGCTGAGCCGGGAAAACCATGACGGCGGTGATTATCTCTTTGTCCTGCATCTGAATAAAACGAAAGACATCCCCGTCGGCTCCCTGGGCACGCTCCATTTCCCTCAGGGCTACTACGTCTACGCCGGCTCGGCAAAAAAGAATCTCGCCGCCCGTCTGGCCCGCCACAGCCGCAAACGCAAGAAGATGCACTGGCATATCGATTACCTGCGCCAGGAAGCGGACGTCGTCGCAGCGCTGCCCATCCGCACGGCCGACGACTTGGAACATGACCTGGCCCGGGCCGTGGCAAAAATCGCAGACTGGCAGATCGACGGCTTTGGCTGCACGGACTGCCGCTGCCCGTCCCATCTCTTCGGCTTTGCTGCCAATCCCATCCACGAACGCGCCTTCATCCAGATTGTCGAAGATTTCCGCATGAACCGCCTGGCCTCGTTGATGACAGAATTGTGTCATTTGGCAGCAAAGGACTAGTCAGGCTTCTTTTTTATGCTATAATTTGAGTTAATCAAGACTCAATGAGGGGGAAGAAAGTAACATGGAAAGAGCAAAAGCACTGGCTTTACTGCAGAAATACAACCAGGAACCGTTCCACATCATGCATGCCCTGACGGTCGAAGGCGTCATGCGCTGGTATGCTCAGGAACTGGGCTATGGCGACGATGTCGATTTTTGGGGACTCGTCGGCCTGCTTCACGATGTCGATTTTGAAAAGTATCCGGATCAGCACTGCAAAAAGGCACCGGAATTACTGGCTGAAATCGATGCCGATGATAAATTGGTCCATGCCGTCGTCTGTCACGGCTACGGCATCTGTGTCGACGTCGCACCGGAACATCAGATGGAAAAAGTCCTCTACGCTGCCGATGAACTGACGGGGCTGATCTGGGCTGCTGCCAAGATGCGTCCGTCGAAGAGCACGAAAGACATGGAAGTAAAGAGCTTGAAGAAGAAATTCAAGGATAAGCGCTTCGCTGCCGGCTGTTCCCGGGACGTCATCAAAAAAGGCGCGGAAATTTTAGGCTGGGATTTGAATGAACTCTTTGAAAAAACGATTTTAGCTATGCGCTCCTGTGAAGACGGCGTTCGCAAAGAATGCCTGGAATTGACAGGAGTGGAAGAATAAATCAGGAGGAAAAGATTATGAAATTACGTAAAATGGCAATCACCACCATGGCAGCAGCCATGATGACCCTCAGCGCTGCAGGCGCATCCTTTGCATCGGGCCTCGGCACGATCAATGCCGCCGCACTCCTGCAGCAGCATCCGCAGTATGCCAAGACCATGGCCACCTGGCAGTCCGATGTAAAATCGGCACAGCAGGATTTCCAGAAAGAATTGAAGAAGACAAGCGACAAAAAGGCACAGCAGGCACTGGTTGTGAAATACAACACGAAACTGAACCAGCAGCGCATTGCCCTCTTCTCGCCCCTGGAAAAAGACATCCTCGCTAAGACCCAGGCTGTCCAGAAAGAAAAAGGCTTGGACTACGTCGTCCTCGCCGGCTCCGTCGTCAGCGGCCAGTCCCAGGACATCACCAAAGACGTCGCAGCGAAATTGAAATAATCGTTTGTCGTCGTTCGTTCATCGTTGAAAAAAGCTGCCGCATAAGCGGCAGCTTTTTTTATTTCCCTTCTTTCAGGTCATCGGCACAGACTTTTCCGACGCGCGTGAGGAGATTCAGTAATTCTTCCCGCTCTTCCGGTGTGAAATCCTTGAAGACCAGGTCGTTCAGTTCTTCGATTCTTTTTTGGACCGGTTCCTTGATGGCCATACCGGCAGCCGTCGGTTTGACACGGATGCTGCGGCGGTTGTTGGGGTCGAGGATGCGGTCGATGAGGCCGCGCTTCTGCATTCTGTCGAGGACGCCGGAAATGGTAGAATTTTCGACGCGCAGGATGTTGGCGATTTCTTTCGGCGTCAGCGTTTCATCTTTCCAGAGACAGGCGAGGACGCCGTACTGGCCCGGCGTGATGCCGAACTCCGACAGGTTTTCGGAAAAAATCAAAAAGACTTCGTGTTGGGAAATGGTTAGCAAAAAATTAATGCATCTCGTGTAATCCACAGGATATCTGCCTTCCTTCTGAAAATATTTCGTATTACCAATTACTATATATTTTATCACATTTTTGTATATATATCTATTACCTTTTTTTAGAAATCTCGTCGGGCCGGGCAGTGGAATTTATATGCGAAGTGCCGTATAATGTAAAAGAAACGATGACAAAAGGAAGGTAGACCATGAAACGCAAGCAGGTTTTTGGCTTTGATTATACAAATAATGAATACATGAAAATCTTCATGTATCTCCTCGTCGGCGGCTCGGCAGCCATCCTGGAATGGACGCTGTTTTACATTTTCTTCCGCCTTTTGACGGCAGGCGGTGTCTTTTCTCTGCAGACGCAGCGGGTCCTGGCGGCGACGACCATGGCTTTTGCGACGTCGACGCTCTACCATTATATACTCTGCAACCGCTTCGTCTTCGGCAGCCGCTATCAGCGCGGCAAGGAAGTGTCGCTGGTCTTCCTGGTCAGTACCATCGGTCTGGGCTGGAATCTCCTCCTGATGTGGCTCTTCACGTCACCGGTCATCCTGGGACTCAATCCGATGCTTTCGAAAATCATGGCCAGTGCCATCGTCACCGTGTGGAATTATGTATCGCGTAAGAAATGGATTTTTAAATAAGGAGGTGCCTTATTATGGTTGAAGCTATGAGAGTCATGGAAATCCTGCAGGCTATGATCCGTATCGACAGTGAAACAAATACGTCGAAGGAAAGGAAGATGGAACAGTTCCTGCAGCAGTTCTTCCAGAAGACGAAAGGTGTGACCAGCGGTCTGATCCATGTGCCCGATGATCCCTGCCGCCGTTCTGTCATCTACGGCCTGCTGCGCGGCGAAACGGGGCATACGGTCATTTTCATGAATCATCACGATGTCGTCGACACCGAAAGCTACGGCAAACTGCGCGACCTGGCCTTTGCGCCGCAGGAACTGCAGCAAGCCCTGGCCGGAGAAAAAATGCGTGATGACGTGCGTCAGGACTTGGAGAGCGGCGAATGGCTCTTCGGACGCGGTTCCTGCGATATGAAAGGCGGCGCCGCGGCGCAGCTGGCCGTCTTCGAGGACTATGCAGAAAAGGTTGGGAAGGCAAGTCTCCTCTATTTGTCCCTGCCCGATGAAGAAACCTATTCTGCCGGCATGCGGGCGGCAATTGGCCTTCTCGATGAACTGCGCACATCTTATGATTTGACGTACGACGTCCTCATCGACAGCGAACCGAATCATAAAGAAAAGGGGCAGCTCGTGGCCTATACGGGTTCTGTCGGTAAAATCCAGCCCGTCGTCCTCGTCCAGGGCAAGCCCGTCCATATCGGCCATTATACGCAGGGCCTGAATCCGGTAGGCGTCCTGGCGCGTCTCATTGCCGCGACGGAAGGGAAGCAGGAATTCACCGATTCCTGCGGTACTGAAGTGACGCCGCCGCCGGCCTGGGTCTATCTGCGGGACCGCAAGGAACGCTACGATGTGACATTGCCCCAGCGCGCTGCGGCGGCCCTCAATCTTTTGACCTATGATAAGACGCCGGACGACGTCATGTACTTCCTTCTGGAAGAAACGCGCTGTGCCGTCAGCGATATGCTGCAGACCATGCAGAGCGGCCTTGACGTCCCTGTCCTCAGCGCGTCTGAGCTTTTGCAGCAGGCGTCCTCTTATGAGGGATTCGACGTCTTTTATGAAGCGGCCAAGCAGGCTTCGTTCGTCGCCCTTCAAGACGGCAGGAGTACCTATGCCGAGGAAACGCTCAGCCTGATTGAAAAGACCCTGGATTTCATGGATTTGAAACAGCCCCTGGCTGTCGTCGCCTTTGCGCCGCCTTACTATCCGGCAGCGGACAGCCTCTCCTTCCCGACGCCGGCTTTTCAGGGGCTGCTGCAGCATATCCAGACGCTGACGGACGTACGCTTCGAACGTTATTTCAACGGTGTTTCCGACTGCAGTTACTGCTGTGTCGATCCGGCTTTCGACGACAAGATGGTGGAGAAGAACCTCCTCCTCTGGGGCAAAGCCTATCCCTTCGATCTGGAAAATCTGAAGAAACTGCAGATTCCCTTCCTCCTCTTAGGACCCTGGGGCAAGGATCTGCACGAAGGGACGGAACGCGTCAACATCGCCAGCGTCAGCCGCGATTTGCCGCGTATCTTAGAAGCTGTCCTTGCTTACGTGGGTCGGGAAAATTTCGAAAAAGTACAGTAAGCAACGACTCGATAACAAAAAAGCATGAGATAATGTGACACGCTTGTGACAAAGGTATGGTATACTATATCATAATAATGTCATAGGTGGCACTATTAAATACCAATAGGAAGCTGGGATTTATAATGAAAAAGAAATCTTTAGTAATGGCTGCTGTCATGGCAGCATGCGCTACTTCCTTTGCTTTCGCTACGCCGCAGACGCAGTGGAACCAGGGACAGTGGCAGCTCGACTTGGGCGCTTGGAACCCGAAAGCTTCGGTTGACTCCAGCAACTGGGCCAAAGACGAATGGTATGGTGGTCAGGAAGATACTGACTCCAAATGGGATTTCCAGGGCGGCCTTGGCTACGGCCTTTCCGACAAATGGGCTTTGCAGTACAACTACTACGGCCTGAAAACAAAGAGCGACAATAACAAGTCCTACAAGACGGACGGTGACGAACACGAAGTAAACCTCGTTTACTCGATCAATAAGAACTTCGCTGCTTTCGCTGGCTGGAACCGCATTAAGAACGACCTCGGCGGCGATGCTAACGACACCAATAACGTCGCTCAGATCGGCTTGATCGCCAAAGCTCCGCTGGCTAAGAACCTCGACTTCTACGCTAAAGGCGCTGTCGGCACCAAGAGTACTTCCATGTGGGAAGCTGGCCTCGGCTACAGCATCACGCCGGACCTCGACATCAGCGCTGGCTACCGTTATTTGAACACCAAATTGGCTGATGGCGGCGATTCGACCTTTCGTAACAAAGACGACGCCAACATCTCCTATAAAGGCTTCATCGCAGGTCTCTCCTACCGCTTCGGCGGCGGCCACAAAGTCGCTCCGGCTCCGGTAGTTGAAGAACCGGCTCCGGCTCCGGTAGTTGAAACTCCGGCTCCGGCTCCGAAGAACGACTACTATGTCGAAAGCATTCACTTCGGCTTCGACCAGGATCAGCCGCTCGCATCTGAACAGCCGAAACTGGATCATTTCGTCCAGGTCGCTAAAGCCAACACGGCTGATACGTTCAAACTCGTCGGCAACACCGACTCCAAGGGCACGAACGCTTACAACGACGACCTCTCCAAACGCCGCGTAGACAACGTTGCTGCATATGCTGAAAGCCAGGGCGTACCTGCTTCTCAGATGGAACTTGACTACAAAGGTGAAAACAACCCGGTTGGCACGAACGACACTGAAGAAGGCCGCGCTGACAACCGCCGCGTAGATATTTGGCAGAATCACTAAGTGATCAGCTGATAAAAAAGACTTGCCGCTTTGCGGCAGGTCTTTTTTTGTGATTCGTTTGACGTTTGGCGTGGACCGAATAGTTCCTGTAAATACGGCAAACGATTCACGACCCACGGCAAACGGCAGGGGGAACAGAATTTATCTTTTCCCGCCAGAAGACTCCCACCTCTTAGGTGGGGAATGAATGGCGG
>ERZ779697.194-NODE-194-length-33669-cov-133.311_pt1 | contig 33669 bp, 30 predicted proteins | sample MGYA00511881_ERZ779697 | MGnify/ENA primary metagenome ERZ779697 (study PRJEB29588, sample SAMEA2148105) | human gut metagenome | biome: human gut; feature: human-associated habitat; material: faeces | place: Denmark | collected 2008/2010 ... | reverse complement strand
TGCTGAATAAGAAACCGAGTATCGAAAGGCTCTATCAGAGTTTGGAAGAATTTGGCAAAGACAGGAAGGGCATCGTGTATGCTATCAATATTTCTCATGCTCAGAAAATCACGAAACTGTATCAGGAAAATGGCGTGAAAGCCATAGCCATAGACTCGAAGACACCTGCCACGGAAAGACAGCAAGACATTGAAGCCTTCAAGAAAGGTGACATCCAAGTGCTGGTGAATGTGGACATCTTCTCGGAAGGATTTGACTGTCCGGATGTGGAGTTTGTACAGTTGGCACGACCTACATTGTCACTTGCCAAGTATCTGCAGATGGTGGGACGAGGATTGCGAGTGGCTAAGGGAAAGAAGAACTGCGTAATTATAGATAATGTGGGACTATATCGGGTGTTCGGGTTGCCTTCGCAAGTATGGAACTGGAATGCTATGTTCGAGGGAAAGCTGAAAGTTGGCAAGAGAAAGGAGACTCCGAAGGATAGAGAGTTTTTCCTGATGAACGAGAAGCAAGACGATATTCAGATTCATCCAGACTCAGAAATGATGATGGTGATGAGCCATGAAGAATTGCTCCAAACGATACAGTATCGTGAGTTTGTGGACAGTAGAGGGGAGTTTGCCATCATCAAGCTTCCTGATGGGAAGATGACGGTAGTGAACCGACAAGGAGAACAAGTCTTGGAGCCAGGCGATTACTATGACATGAAACTGTTGGATGGCAACATCCTGTTCTACCGACATTGCAGAAAGGAGGTCTGCTATTATGACCTGTTGTCTGGAGCTATTATTGACGATGGTCCCAATGTTTACGATGTTCCAAAGGTGGTTACGCTAGAAGGTTGGGAGTTCATCAAATATGGAGATGTTTATATGTCTCGCACCTACGAACATTTCTCTTGGCCATATTGCCCTTCCAAATATGACCTGTTCAATTTTGGGGATTACCTGATATATCGTTATAATTATTTAGTAGATAGTGGTTGCCAGGAATGGTACTATTATGAAGGAGGCAATGGCTTGATGATGAAGGCTACTATAGATAGTAATCGAGTATGTTTCTTGCGTGGTGATTATGAACATGTGTATTGGATGTGTGCCACTCTTCGTTGTGGTTGTATCGTGGTTATGGACAGCAAGCAGGACTACTACCTGGTGGATTCATATTTGAAGAAGACCTATATTGGATGCAATAACCCAAAGAATGAAAATGAAGATCTTCATATTGTAATGCCTCGCCTTGGCAAGAAATACTATGATGAGATGATGTTACAGGAGAAGAAAAAGGAAGCAAACGAGATGCTTCTTTTGCATGAGAAGTCTGTAGCAGGACATGTGGAATTATATCAGGCTGGAAAGAAATGGGGCATAAAAGTGGATGGCAGAGTTGTCGTGCCACCCCTTTATCGCAGCATAGCGCAACCTGTTGGTGCCTATTGTGCCTTTGAAGAGATTCCAAGATATTGGGGTATTATGACCTTAAAAGGCAAGGTGATAGTTGATGCCAAATATGAGAAGGTCGAGATTCGTGATGGAGGGATCGCCGTGGTAACTGATATCACGGGGAAAACACAGACCATCCATCTGAAATGATCTATTATAGGGGCGTCAGTCTGAGAATATTAACAAAAAAGAGTGTGTCATGAATTTATGATACACTCTTTTTTTTATTCTGTTTAATTACATCTTCTTTATCCGTTTGCGATATTTCCGAAGAAATCGAATGAGGCATCCCAATCCTTCCAGACTGGCTCTCTGCCCAATTCCTTCAATCTCGCATTGATTACCTTGGCGGTACGCTCATCGCTTACGGTAAACTGCTCCAATGCCTGAGGATAGGTATGATAACCACCAGGATTTACCTTTGATTCTGCCGACATGGTGGTGACACCCAGTGTTGCCATGTTGTCACGGATGTAGGCTGGCTCACGGGTAGAGTAGGAGATATCTACATCGTGGTCGAAGATACGCATGGCGAAAGTTGCCTGGGCCAACTGCTTATCGGTCATGAAGCAGTTTGGCTGGAAACCTTCGTTCTGTGCAGGGCGCATACGAGGGAAGTTCACGCTGTACTTGGTCTTCCAGTAATGCTTCTGCAGGTAGCGCAGGTGATGAGCCATCATTACTACATCTGTGCGCCATTCCTTCTCCAAGCCGATGAGCACACCCATACCGATGGAGTGAACGCCTGCCATACCCATGCGGTCGAAACCATCGCAGCGCCACTCAAACTTGCTCTTCATGCCACGTGGGTGGTAGAGCTTGTAGTGCTCGTGGTTGTAGGTCTCCTGGAAGCAGATGACGCCGTTCATACCATGGTCGGCGAGGGTCTTGTAATCCTCTGTAGAGAGCGGCATCACCTCAATCTTCACGTTAGAGAAATACTTCTTAGCGATATCGATTGCCTTGGCAAGATAAGGGGTGCCAGCCTTGGCTGGGTTCTCGCCCGTAACGAGAAGGATGTTCTCGAATGGAGCCAACTGCTTGATGGCTTTATACTCGTTCTCAATCTGCTCTGGGGTGAGGATGGTACGAGCCATCGGATTCTCACGATGGAAACCGCAATACACGCAGGAGTTAGAGCATGAATTGGTGATGTAGAGAGGAATGAACATCGACATGGTCTTGCCGAAGCGCTCCTCGGTATATTTGCGGGAAAGACGCGCCATTACCTCCAAGTATGGCTCGGCTGCAGGTGAAATCAGCGCCATGAAGTCGTTCACATCGCAATGGTCCTTGGCAAGGGCACGGCGCACATCGTTATCGGTCATTCGAGCAATGCGCTCCGTGGTCTCCTCCCAACTGATATTCTTTAATTCGTCTGAAAACATTTTCTTACTTTTTAAACTTTCTCAAATCGTGTGTCAACTTGGCTGCACAGAAGTTTGGACCACACATGGTGCAGTACTCACCATCTGTATGACCTGCCTCCTCAAAATACTTCAAGGCGAGCTCTGGGTCGAGAGAGAGGTGGAACTGGTCTCTCCAGCGGAACTCGAAGCGGGCCTTGGAGAGGGCGTTGTCGCGGATGGTTGCACCTGGATGACCCTTTGCCAAATCGGCTGCATGAGCGGCAATCTTATAGGTTACCACACCTGTGCGCACATCCTCCTTGTTAGGTAAGGCGAGGTGCTCCTTAGGTGTTACATAGCAGAGCATGGCGGTGCCGAGCCATGCTATCTGGGCGCCACCGATGGCTGATGTGATGTGGTCGTAACCTGGAGCGATATCGGTAACCAATGGGCCGAGGGTGTAGAATGGTGCCTCGTGACAGTGGTCGAGCTGGCGCTCCATGTTCTCCTTGATTTTCTGCAATGGCACATGACCAGGGCCCTCGATGAATGCCTGTACGTTCTTGTCCCAGGCACGGGTAACAAGCTCGCCCATGGTATCCAACTCGGCAAACTGGGCTGCATCGTTGGCATCGGCAATACAGCCTGGGCGCAGACCATCGCCCAATGAGAGGGCTACGTCGTACTGTGCCACGATGTCGCAGATATCGTCGAAGTGCTCATAGAGGAAACTTTCCTGGTCGTGGTAGAGACACCACTTGCTCATGATACTACCGCCACGGCTCACAATACCGCAAAGACGGCTATCGGCGAGATGCACGTTGTGGCGACGGATGCCGGCATGGATGGTGAAGTAGTCAACACCCTGCTCGCACTGCTCGATGAGGGTATCACGGAATACCTCCCAGTTCAAATCCTCTACCTTGCCATTTACCTTCTCCAAAGCCTGGTAGATAGGCACGGTTCCTACCGGTACAGGACAGTTGCGCACAATCCATTCACGGGTTTCGTGGATATTGTCGCCAGTAGAGAGGTCCATCAATGTATCGCCTCCCCACTTGCAAGACCATACAGCCTTATCTACCTCTTCCTCGATGCTGGAGGTAGTGGCAGAGTTACCGATGTTGGTATTGATCTTCACGAGGAAGTTGCGGCCGATGATCATCGGTTCGCTCTCCGGGTGGTTGATGTTGGCAGGAAGAACGGCACGTCCGCGTGCAATCTCATCACGCACATATTCAGGGGTGATATGGGTATCGATACCCAACTCCTGGCAGTTCATGTTCTCGCGGATAGCCACGTACTCCATCTCTGGAGTGATGATGCCAGCCTTGGCATAAGCCATCTGGGTGATGTGCTTGCCAGCCTGTGCACGGCGAGGCAACTGGATGTGCTCGAAGCGGAGGTGGTCGAGGCTATGGTCAGCAAGGCGCTGCTTGCCATACTCGCTGGTAACTTCCTTGAGCTGCTCGGTATCGTTGCGGTCGAGAATCCACTGCTCGCGCATTCTTGGCAAGCCTTTCTTCAAATCTACCTGATAGTTAGGGTCGCTGTAAGGACCGCTGGTATCGTAGATGTAAACCGGAGCGTTTGGCTCTGTATGAGGAATGCCGTGCTCATCCTTCACAACAGTAGGAGTGAGGTTAACCTTGGTCATTCCAACCTTGATCTGTGGGAAGAGTTTTCCCTGCATATACGCCTTTTCTCTCTGGGCGTAAGCTTTCTTATCGTTTGGCATAATTTTTTTAAGGTAAAAAGGTAAAAGGGTAAAAAGGTAAAAAGAGCGTTCTTGCTTCTTTGCCTTCATCCTTCATGCCTTTTATTATCTATATTATAATTAATCGTTGAGGAATGCGGTGAGAGGAGAACTTGCCTCAGCACAATCGCTGATGGCTCCGAGACCAGCCTCGTAAGCACGGCGACCGCATACTACTGCTTCCTTGAATGCCTTAGCCATTTCTACAGGATTACCGGCAACGGCGATAGCGGTGTTAACCAGACAAGCGCTGGCACCCATCTCCATGGCTTCGGCAGCGTGGCTAGGTGCACCGATACCTGCATCTACTACAACTGGAACAGTAGCCTGCTCGATGATGATCTGCAGGAAGTCCTTCATTCTCAATCCCTTGTTGGTACCGATAGGTGCAGCAAGTGGCATCACGGTAGCAGCACCAGCCTCTTCGAGGTGCTTGCAGAGGGTAGGGTCTGCCTGGCAATATGGCAATACCACGAAACCGAGTTTTACCAGTTTCTCGGTAGCCTTCAGCGTCTCGATAGAGTCTGGAAGAAGATAGCGAGGGTCTGGGTGGATTTCGAGCTTGAGCCAGTTGGTTCCGAAAGCTTCGCGAGCCATCTGTGCTGCGAAGACAGCCTCCTCGGCGTTGCGCACGCCACTGGTGTTAGGAAGGAGCTGGATATTTGGGTTCTGCACAATATGAGAGAGCAGGTCGTCCTGCTTGTCTTCGAGTTCGATACGTTTCATTGCAACAGTAACCATTTCTGTTTCTGATGCTTTGATGGCTTCAGCCATGAGGGCATTGTTGTTAAACTTTCCTGTGCCCAAGAAGAGGCGTGAGTTAAACTCTCTGCCTGCGATTACTAATTTTTCCATTGTTTTATTATAGAGTTGTTATTTTTGTTTTCATTTCTGTAGGAAAAGTACTTTTGGGTGATTCTTTTCCGCAGTATTCTGGGACCGTTATCCTCCGCAGAACGCTTTTACGATAACGATGTCTGCTCCTTCTGCGATGATTGTGTTTTCCCATTCATCACGAGGCACCATTTCGTTACTGATAGCTACTGCAACTCCTGTAGCTGGCAAATCGAGTTCCTGGGCTAACTCCCTGATGGTTTTAGCCTGTGTCTCGGTCTCTTTGTTGTTGATAGTTACTTTCATATTCTGTTCGTTTTATATGATGAATAATCCGTTTGTTTACGCTTTTCTATCGCCCGAAAGCGATGATAAGCAAATATGTAATCAAACACGGTGAACTTCCAGATGAAAGCCTTAAGAGAAAGAATAAAGCGCTATCAAATATCCCTGCGACAGCATTACCTGCATCAGGTTCTATGGGTATCATCTCAGCCGAATCTTTCAGCACCCCGTGATAATCGCTTGCAAAAGTAATGATAATATCGGAAAAGCAATAGAATTTCAAAAATATTTATGCTAAATTAACGCAGAATGCACCTTTCGCTTTACTAGTGTTTCTTTCTGCAATCCGGGCATTCGCCTTTGATGACAAAGGAAATAGAGTGGGGGTAAAAGCCTTCGGGCAGCTCGAAACTTGGAATATGGATATCCTCCATACAGAAGGAACGCTGGCAAGATTCGCAGTAGAAATGAATATGCCCGTCGTGATGATCGCAAGCCCCTTTTTCTTCGCAGAGTTCGTAGCAGAGTACGCCTCGCCCATCTTCGAAGGCATGTACCACATCATGTTCCAGAAAGAGGGTAAGGGTACGGAAGATGCTCGACTTGTCCATCGAAACCATCTTTCGTTCCAGATTGCTCAGACTCTGCGGGTTCTGTTCGCCCATCAGGGTCTTCATTACGAGTATGCGGTTGGCGGTTGGCCGAATGCCTTTCGATTCCAGCCTGCTGATCATATCTTGTGAGTTCATCGTTTCTTCTTTTTAAAATCTTTACTAACCGGTTGCAAAGATACAAAAAAAGCGTGTAAGTATGGTAACTTACACGCTTTTTCTTTATTTAAACGTAATTACTTTTTGCTTTCAATCTAGTTTATGCCGCAGCATGAAGGGATTGGAACCCTTATACGCAAGCACAACCACGGCTTCTGTTCAAAGCCTCACCATACATTTCCATTGCGGTCATGTAATTTGCAAGAATAGCCTTCAAGGCCTTCTTGATGTTTGCATACATTGTTTTCATAATCGTTATCCTTTTTAAAAAAATTAATACTTGGCATTTCTGCCATTTTCTTTTTCCTTTTGTTCATGAACGATGGTCAATTTTACTTGCCCATCTCCATGTTGTTGTTTACATTTACAGCCTTGGCAATCATAGCTGCCACAACTGTAAGAATCATTACTGTCGTCATCATAATTTGTTTCCTTTCTTTCTTTCTTTGTGGAGCCTCCATGTGAGGTCTCCTGTTTTACATTATCCTTTTACAATCTCACTGTTTTCTGGTGCAAAGGTAATGCCTTTTTCTTGAATATCTGTCACAAAGACATGACAAAATGATGAAAAAGGGGCTTTTTTTGATACACGTCAACTAAACAGCAATGGCGGCTTGATATACGTCAAGCCGCCATGCTGTCATATTGAGAAATGTGTCATATTTCTTATGTTTCTTCGGATTTCTGATGCTAGATCAGTTCCAGAATCTTGTCGAGAATCTTTTCTACGGTTGAAGAATCGGTTGCTTCATCGAGTTTCTGGTTGATTTTCTCTTCCAGTTTCTTGCTTACCTTGTCGGCAGCCTGATCCATGGCCTGGTTTGCCTTGTCTTCCAGTTTCTTCTGAACGGAAGCGCCCAGTCCGTCTTCTTCTGAACCATCGCTGTTATTATCGCTTACCGAAGGGGATTCATCGGTTGATGAGCTGGTGGTTTCTTCTATCTGCAGATTGTCGGCACCTTCCAGCGCCTTCACCATATCATCAGCATTCATCGTGTAAACGCTGCCAAGGATTCCGAAGCTTACGGTGTGCTGCTTGCCATTAAACTCAACGGTTCCCTTAGAGCATACGATATAGTTGTGGTATTCAAAGAGCTGGTTCATCACTTCATCAATAGCGCTTCCTGCCATCATCTTGGCAATGGAACGGATGCTTTGGGTGAAGAAGTTGTTATCACTGGTTTCTGTAGCCTTGTCGATAGCCTTGGCTGCCTCAGTCTTTACCTTTTCTTTATGGGCATCAGGTCCTGGATTGGTTATGGCGAAAACCAGGAAGAGAAGTACGATAAGACCTAAGATGATTTTCCAGAGGGTCTTGCTCGATTTTTTCTTTTCCGGTTCCTGTCTGTAGCCCTGGTTCATTGCTGCGCCGTGCTGAAAGCCTTGCTGGTAAGCTTCCTGCTGTGCCTGCTGGAAACCCTGCTGGTTTGCAGCCTGAAAGTTTGCTGCTTCTGTCCCGTTGTTGCCGGCTGCATCTGCTGATGTTCCTTCTGCATTTTCTTTGTTGGCTGTATTAGCCTTGATAGCTTCTACAGTTTCAAGAACAGTCTTCAGTTCTGCTATTTTCCAAGCTGGAGTCCAGTCTTTCATGCCTTGTGCCCAAACAAGGGTCTCGGGTGTGATAGCCTTCTGAACGAGTTGCTCCAGGCTGAATGGACCCGCTTGCTGTCCGTTATTCTCAATGATAAAATATTCCATCATGTATTCTTTTATATAATATTTTTCTTAAAAGCCAATAAGGAGTTTCTTACACTCTCAATTGCTTATTAGTGTGTAGCTTTCCACCATGCTGTTTTCTCTCTGCCCTTGATAGCTACGCTGTGCTGGCTAGGGTCGGAGATAGAAAGACCGCAATAATTTTTCACATTAAAGGTTGTACCTCTATAACTCATTAACCCTGTATAAGCCTGTTCGGTATGAGCAGCAGCTTTGATAGTGAGTTTCATCTGTGAAGTATATTTGTCTTTCAGATAGCCGCTCGGAACAAGACTGTCTATGTATACACTCATATCGTAGAAGAGGTTGGGAGAGAAACCATCCAAAGGCTGTATGGAATCGAGCGGAACGGATGATGAGAGGGTATATTTGCTATTGATTTCCTTCATCACTTGGGCTAGATTGTCCATCTGTCTGCAGTCGATGGCCGCCATGTTGCAGAATGGATCGCTACTATTCTTGTAGAAATTGACAACTCCGTTGACAAATCCTGAGTAGTTGGGTGCAGAACTGTTGAGGTAACTCCATATGGTTTTGTATGGAACGCCGGCTCCCATTACTTCGCTACTTGAACTGATCATGAAATTAGTGACGTCTTTCAGTTCGTATGCAGTCTCTACATTGCCCATATAGCATGCATCGAAGAGAATGTATTGCATCTTGGTGCCGCTGAGTTTGATTCCTTCGGCAAGGGTAGGAACGTCGAGAGCGTTTTCTTCTAAACTTACGCTTCCGAAGAAACGGGTGATAGGTTTGTTGGGATCGGGACCATAGTGTATTCCGCTGAAATTGCCGGTAGCGGTAGGGCAGCTGGTGCTTCCTTTCTGAGCAAAACCGGCATTAGGTCTTGCCATATAAGGATAGTTTACCCAATCGCTTTTGTAGGTCCATCCGCAGCCATGAGCTCCGATGATGAGCGAATAATTCAGGGCTTCAGCACGGCGTTTCACCTCATTCAGAATCTCTGCAAATCCTTCTGCTGTAGTATATGTAGCTTCATCGTATGTTTTCAAAGTGTCGCGAATTACGGTTTTTGTATTGCCGTCATATTGAAGATCTATAAGATAGCTCTTCCTGTAATTCTGGCTCATGAAGACCATTACACGCGAATTATTCAAGCCTTTCTTGGCAACAATACCTTCGCAGATACTGTCAACGTTGTTTTCCAAAAAACTTGTGAGACCGGAAGTGTTGGTTCCACCCGTCCAAGGATAGAAGACGAAGATAGTCTGCTTATTGACGCTTTCTACATCAATAGCTTCATCGCCACAACTGGTGAAAGTTGCTGCTAGAGATAGCGTACATATAAATAAGGTGAAAAGCTTCTTGATCATGTTTCTCTTGAAAATATGAAATGTTAAGTGTGAAATGCTAAGTTCTTACACTTAACATTCCGCACTTAACATGATAAATATTAAACTATTATTTCTTCTTTAGTTCCTCGATGGTTGCCTTGAGGGCAGCAATTTTCTCAACAGAGTCGCTTTCCTTCTTGCGCTCCAGGGCTACTACCTTCTCAGGTGCGTGAGCTACGAAGTTCTCGTTGCTGAGCTTCTTGCGTACGCCCATCAGGAAGCCTTCCAAGTGCTTGAGCTGAGCCTCTGCCTTCTCAATCTCGGCAGCTACGTCGATCAGGTCGCCCAATGGTACGGCAAACTCGTCGGTACCTACCATGAAGCTTGACGCATCGGCACTCTTCTCTGCGATGACCTCAATCTTATCAAGGTTCGCCATCTTCAGCGTTACGTCGTTGTAAGCCTCGAAATCGTTCTTGCCTACTACCTGGAGAGACAACTGTTCCTTCTGGGCAATGTTCTTCTGGTTGCGAACGGTACGAACACCGGCGATAATCTGCTTCACAGCCTCAATGTCGGCTGCCAACTTCTGCTCCTCGGTTGTAGGTGCAGGAATATCCAGCTTCTCGCGCATGATGCTCTCGCCATCCTTGCGGTCGTAGATGTGCTGCCACAATTCCTCGGTGATGAATGGCATGAATGGATGCAACATCTTCAGGAGGGCATCGAAGAAGCGGAGGGTAGCGTCGTAGCTCTTCTGGTCGATAGGCTGGCCGTAAGCTGGCTTCACCATCTCCAGGTACCAGGATGAGAACTCATCCCAGAACAGCTTATATACAGTCATCAATGCCTCAGAGATACGGTAGTCCTTAAACTGCTTCTGCATCTCCTCGTTCACCTCCTTGAGCTTGGCATCAAACCACTTCACGGCGATTTCTGCACTCTTAGGCTGCTCGATATCTGCAGTTTCCCAACCCTTCACGAGGCGGAAGGCATTCCAGATCTTATTGTTGAAGTTACGTCCCTGCTCGCAGAGGCTCTCGTCGAAGAGAATGTCGTTGCCTGCTGGAGCACTGAGCATCATACCCATACGAACACCATCGGCACCAAACTTGTCAATCAGAACCAGTGGGTCTGGTGAGTTACCGAGACTCTTGCTCATCTTGCGGCCGAGCTTATCGCGAACGATACCTGTGAAATATACGTGCTTGAATGGCATCTTGCCACGATACTCGTAGCCAGCCATGATCATACGTGCTACCCAGAAGAAGATGATATCCGGACCAGTTACGAGGTCGGAAGTAGGGTAGTAGTAGTTGATCTCCTCATTGTCAGGATGCTCGATACCATCAAACAGAGAGATAGGCCACAACCATGAAGAGAACCAGGTGTCGAGGCAGTCGCTCTCCTGCTCAAGATCCTCTGCCTTGATCTTGGCATTCTTCTCCTGAGCGAGTTTCAGAGCCTCCTCTGCAGTCTCAGCTACCACGAAATCCTTCTTGCCGGCATTGTCGAAGTAGTAAGCTGGGATGCGGTGACCCCACCAGAGCTGACGGCTGATACACCAGTCCTTGATGTTCTCCAACCAGTGGCGATAGGTGTTCTTATACTTCTTAGGATAGAACTCGATATCATCGTCCATTACTGGAGGAAGGGCGATGTCGGCAAAGTGCTGCATCTTGAGGAACCACTGTGTAGAGAGCTTTGGCTCGATAGGCACATTGGTACGCTCAGAGAAGCCCACCTTATTATTATAGTCCTCAATCTTCTCCATCAGACCGGCGTTCTGAAGGTCGATGGAAATCTGCTTGCGCACATCCATGCGATCCATACCTACATAGAGACCTGCTGCCTCGCTGATGGTACCATTGTCGTTGAAGATATCGATGGTTTCCAAACCGTGCTTCAAACCGAGGGCGTGGTCGTTGATATCGTGAGCTGGAGTTACCTTCAAGCAACCAGTACCGAACTCGATATCTACGTATGTATCCTCGATGACAGGAATCTCGCGGTTTACGAGAGGCACGATAACGTGCTTACCCTTCAGCCAGGTATTCTTCTTATCCTCTGGGTTGATACACATGGCAGAGTCGCCCATGATGGTCTCAGGACGGGTGGTTGCTACTACTGCATAGTATCCCTTCTCATCCTTGTGCATCACGTTCTCCTCATCCACCTGCTGGCAGTCCTGTTCTACTACATAATACTTCAAGTGGTAGAGCTTAGAGTGCTCGTCCTTGTAGATAACCTCCTCGTCAGAGAGTGCAGTCTGAGCCTTAGGGTCCCAGTTAACCATGCGCACGCCACGATAGATGAGTCCCTTCTGGTAAAGGTCGCAGAATACGTGGATGACGGCACGAGAGCGGGTCTCGTCCATGGTGAATGCTGTGCGGTCCCAATCGCAGCTGGCACCGAGTTTGCGGAGCTGTTTGAGGATGATGCCACCATGCTCGTGAGTCCAGTCCCAAGCGTGCTTGAGGAACTCCTCGCGGGTAAGGTCGGTCTTCTTGATGCCCTGCTGAGCGAGGCGGTTTACAACCTTTGCCTCGGTAGCGATACTGGCATGGTCGGTACCTGGTACCCAACATGCGTTCTTGCCCTCCATGCGAGCACGGCGAACGAGAATATCCTGGATAGTATTGTTGAGCATGTGTCCCATGTGGAGCACACCCGTTACGTTTGGTGGTGGGATAACCACTGTATAAGGTTCACGACCATCTGGCTTAGAACTGAAAAGCTTGTTGTCGAGCCAGTACTGATACCATTTACTTTCCACTGCTTGTGGATCGTATTTACTTGCTAATTCCATTGTTTATATCTAATTTTTATTCTTTTTCTTTCTTTTTCTTTAAAAAACGGTGCAAAGATACTAATTTTTGGGCGAAAAATACTATCTTTGCATCAAAATTATTAATTTTTGCACAAAACGATGGTTAGTAATACAGGAAAAGGACATACGAAAGAAGAAAAACTGGCGGCGTTCAGCCGCTTGCTGGATGTGCAGGACCGTTTGCGCCTGCAGTGTCCATGGGATAAAAAGCAGACATTCGAGAGTCTTCGTCCGAATACGATCGAGGAGACTTTCGAGCTTTGTGACGCCTTGATGAAGCGCGATTACAAGGATATCAAGAAGGAGTTGGGCGATGTGTTGGAGCACGTGATGTTCTATAGCATCATCGGCAGAGAAGACGGCGAGTTCGATATTTGCGATGTTTGCAATCAGGAGGCAGATAAATTGATGTTCCGCCATCCTTTCATTAACTGGAAGGAAGAGGGAAATTGGACGGTTTCGAATCCTGATATGTATATCAACGATGAAGGACAGGTTGTCTATAAGGAGTCAGATGCAGGGAATGGAGAAGCAGGAACTGCCAGTTCGGAAGAAACCTTAGCTCTTGGCGCCAGCAAGCCGAAAACTGCTACTTCTGTTGAGAAAACCTGGGAACAGATCAAGCAGCAGGAGAAGGATGGAAATGAGCGGGTGTTGAGCGGTGTCCCTAATTCTCTTCCGTCTCTTATCAAGGCTTATCGCATTCAGGACAAGGCTAGAAATGTAGGCTTCGACTGGAACGAAAAAGAAGATGTGTGGGACAAAGTGCAGGAGGAACTGGAAGAACTCAAGGTGGAACTGGCTAAAGGCGACAAAGAGAATTCTACCCGGGAATTGGGCGATTTCATCTTCTCAGTAATCAATGCAGCATGTCTCTATAAACTCAATCCGGATAATGCGCTGGAGAAAACCAACCAGAAATTTATCCGCCGTTTCAACTACGTAGAAGATCATAGCTTAAAGCAAGGTAAAAACTTGAAAGATATGAGCTTAGAAGAAATGGATAAACTATGGGATGAAGCAAAACTTCAGGAGAAAAAGGATGATAAATAACGGTGAATCAGATAATCTTATCAACTCATCAATATAATAATAAAAACTAAAGTGTTATGAAAAAATTAGTTTATGTAACAATAGCTTTGGTGGCGCTTTTCGCAGCCAACAGTTGTAAGAACAAAAATAATGTTCCTGTTATCAGTGCAGCAGATTCGGTAGAGGTAGAGGATGCAATGAACGATTCTACCATCTATGGTGTATGCGGTGAGGGAACCTCTATGCATAGCCTGGAGCTGATTTCTGATGATGGTGACACCCTTTCGGTGTTTATTGACGATGAGAATCCTGATGTTGTTCAGGGAGGATTGCTGGCTGGCGACCGTATTGCTCTTATCGGTTATAAGGCAGAGGATGGAGAGATGATGGCCCAGAAGATTATCAACCTGACATCCCTCTTGGGTAAATGGACTTCTCTGGATAAGAATTTTGATATCTTGGAAGGTGGAGAGGTGAAGAACAATGTGAAGGCTGAAACTAATCCTTGGACTAGCTGGAAGATACTCAATGGTAAACTTTTGCTGAATAAGGATACTTTTGCCATTGACAAATTGGGTTCTGACAGTCTTATGTTGGAGAATACTCAGGGTATCTTTGTTTTCAAGCGTCAAGAGTAAGGTCATCATGTTGAACCTGTAAATTATGATTTAGTTTTGGAACCATTTAAAGTACATATATTGGGGTGTGGCAGTGCTTTGCCCACCCTTCAGCATTGTGCCTCGGCCCAGATTATTGAGATGCGTGGCAAATGCTTTATGATGGATTGTGGCGAGGGTGCCCAGATGCAGTTCCGTCGCACTCATGTTCACTTTGCTAAGATAAATGCTATCTTTATTTCGCATCTTCATGGTGATCATTGCTTTGGCTTGCTGGGACTTCTTTCTACCTTAGGTATGCTGGGCAGAACGGCTAAGTTAAAAGTTTATGCACCAGAAAGTTACGGAGATTTGTTTAAGCGTCAGATTGATTTCTTCATGCAGGGAATGGAATATGAAATTGAATTTGTTCCTGTAGATACCGAGAAGTCGCAAGTAGTATATGAAGATCATTCTGTAACCGTAGAAACCGTTCCTCTGCAGCATCGTGTGCCTTGTTGTGGGTACATCTTCAGAGAGAAACCGACATTGCCTCATATCCGTCGTGATATGATAGATTATTACGAGATTCCTGTAAGCCAGATTAACAATATCAAGAATGGAGCTGACTGGACAACGAAGGAGGGGGATGTAATACCTAATGGCAGATTGGTAATGCCTGCCGCTACTCCCCGCAGTTATGCTTATTGCAGTGATACCCGGTTTGTTCCGGGGTTGGCAGAAAAGGTAAAGGGGGTTACGGTGCTTTATCATGAGAGCACCTATACTTCGGAGAATGAGGACAGGGCTAAACTCTATTATCACAGTACGGCTCGACAGGCTGCAACTATAGCCAGAAATGCGGGTGTAGGCAAACTTCTTCTGGGACATTATAGTGCAAGATATAATAATGAAGAGGTATTGTTGAATGAAGCTAAAGAGGTGTTTACGGAAAGTTATCTTACTCAGGAAGGTAAAGTGTTCTCTATAGAATAATATAGAAACAGGGCTTGAATGTACCGGGAAACAAGGTGCAGAATAGCCTTTGATCTATATAAAAATATAAAAAAAAAAGTGCCTTGCGCCAAAAAAAGTTCATTTTTGATGCAAGGTTTTCTCTTTATATCGTTTAATCTTTAAAAAGGATTTGAAATTGGAATCGGAAAAGGATCTCTTAGACGACATCAATAGCGGCAGTCGGGCAGCCATGCACAGATTGTACGAACGCTATGTGGGGTATGCCATGGCCGTAGCGCTGAGGTATATCCCTATGCGCGATGATGCTGAAGATGTAGTGCAAGATAGTTTTATAAAAGTCTTTTCCGGCATTTCAAAGTTTGAATATCGGGGTGAGGGCGCTCTTCAGGCTTGGCTCTTGCGGATAGTGACAAATGAAGCTGTCAACTTTGTAAGGCAGCAAAAGCGCTTCACTATCGTGGACGAAGTTCCCGATGATATTGAGGATGAAGAGTCTGAAGTAGAAAGAGTTCCGCCTGCAGAACTGACAAGAATGATAGGAGAATTGCCTGATGGGTACAGACTGGTTCTTAACATGTTTGTTTTTGAACAGAAAAGCCATAAAGAAATTGCACAGCTGTTAGGCATCAAAGAAAGCAGTTCTGCTTCACAATATTTGCGGGCGAAAAAGCTGTTGGGCAAAAAGGTGAAAGATTATCTGAGCCAGGCAGATTGTAGTGATAATAAAGAGTTGAATCATATAAATGAGAAAAGTAATGAGTAACGATTGGACAAATAAACTTCGAGATCAGTTGGCTGACTACCAAGAGCCTGTCAGCCACGACTTGTGGGCTGAGATAGAACAATCGCTTGCTCAGTCTAAAAAGGTTGGTGATGAGGAAACTGATGTAAAGAAGAGACCACAGACTCGTTATGTTGTCTTGAAAAGATGGTCAGTAGCTGCAGCGATTGCTTTATTGGGAGTAGGAGGCAGTTATGTTTATCTGCATGATGATGAATCGGGACAGGCTAACTTAGCTGTTCAGAGTTCTTTCTCTACAGCATCAGGTTCAAGCAGGACTTCTTCTGCTGTTCGTGCAGAAGCACAATCGGCAGGAAGTGAAAATGCTATCTTGCTTGCTGAAAACAATGCATCTGCACATCAGGTGAATCGCCATTCATCGGGGCGTCAATTGAACCATAGTAAATCTGCTGTCTCTTTCCAGGAGAGGACTGTTGCTGCTGATAATGAAGTAATGTTTGCAGCAGAGGTAGAAATGCCAGAACAGTCTGTTAATGCAGAGGTAAATGGTCGGGAATTATCTGTTTTGCAAAAGCAAAATGAGGATTCTGAAAGACAGATGGCCGTTTCTTCTAATCATGCAACCAAGCCGTTGGAAGCAGATGGTGGGCAGAAGCTTTATGCAGGCAGGGCGCAGGATGGTCATTTTGAACGCAGTTATAAGGACAAGTATGAACAGAACTGGACCATGAACCTGTATGCAGAGAATGTAAGTCTGGGCTCTGGCAGTGATGGAATGTCAAACGGCATGTATGCGTCTTCAGATCCTCTTGCTGGTGGTGGCTTTGCTGATCATGGCGTTTTCCTGGCTGCTGCTTCTCTTTTAAGATATGCAATACCGAAATATGTTGAAGCGAAACATCATGCTCCTTTGGCTATAGGTGCTCAGGTTGGTATCGGACTTGCGCCTCGTTTGTCTTTGAGTACCGGTGTCGTATATACGCGTGTTGCTTCTGATTTCAAATCTTATGGTGTTTCAGAATTTGATACACATCAGGTTTTGCATTATGTGGGTGTTCCACTTGGTTTAAACTATGAGGTTTGGAGCACGGGAGGCTTTCATGCGTACGTAATGGCGGGTGGAGAAGCCGATTTCAACGTAAAGAATGATACAAAGGTTTCTGGTCATAAAGAGGACGTGAAACGTGATGGCGTTCAGTTCTCGGGTAAGGCTTCGCTTGGTGCACAGTATGATGTTACACCACAAGTGGGCTTCTATATTGAGCCAGGTGCAAAATATTATTTTGATAATGGCAGCGAAATAGAAAATACGTTTAAAGATAAGAAGTGGAATTTTAATCTCCAGTTCGGACTCCGTATTAATCTGAAATAGTGTTTGAGTCCAATTATTAATAAACATATGTACGAACTACATTTCATTTTATAACATTACATACGAGAAAAGGAAAGGGCAGTCTGCGTGATGCATGGCTGCCCTTTATTGTTTCCTGTTTTCTTATTTCTTATTCAATAATTTTTCGCTCATATTGAGAGCGGCCTTTCTGCCGTCTCCCATGGCAAGGATTACTGTGGCTCCTCCTCGTACGATATCGCCGCCAGCGTAGATTTCTTCGATGGAACTCTGCATCTGGTCGTTTACGGCAATGGTGTTCTTCCGGCCGAGTTCCAAGCCTTCGATACTCTGTGGAACGAGTGGATTAGGACTTACTCCTACGGCAACAATTACCTGGTCGCACTCCAGCGTGATGGTCTCTCCTGTAGCTTCTGGACGACGACGGCCGCTGGCATCAGGTTCGCCAAGCTTCATCACATCGAGGACTACAGCCTTTACTGCGCCCTTATCGTCTGCCTCATATTCTTTAGGATTGTGCAATGTAAAGAAGTTGATTCCTTCTTCCTTGGCATGCTTCACCTCTTCGAGTCGGGCAGGCATTTCTGCCTCCGAACGGCGATATACCAAGGTTACGTCTGCTCCGAGTCGTTTTGCAGTACGGCAACTGTCCATAGCTGTATTTCCGCCGCCTACAACAACCACCTTCTTACCCAAGTTGATAGGGGTGTCGCTATGAGGATTGGCTGCATCCATCAGGTTTACACGGGTAAGATATTCGTTAGAAGACATGATGTTCAAGGCATTCTCTCCAGGAATATTCATGAAGTTGGGCAGACCCGCACCTGAGCCAACGAAGATTCCCTTGAATCCTTGTTCTTCCAGATCTTTTACGGAAATGGTCTTGCCAACGATGCAGTCTGTAATGAACTTTACGCCCATCTTCTGAAGATTCTTAATCTCTACATCTACGATAGCATTAGGCAAACGGAATTCAGGAATACCATATTTCAATACACCGCCAATCTCGTGTAATGCTTCAAAGACGGTAACGTCGAATCCCTTCTTTGCCATATCGCCTGCAAAACTCAATCCGGAAGGTCCTGAACCAACTACGGCTATCTTGATGCCATTAGGTTCATCGCACTTTGGTACAGAGATGTTTCCACTCTGGCGTTCGTAATCGGCAGCAAAACGCTCCAGGTATCCGATAGCTACAGCAGGCTCGTTCATCTTGAGATGTACACACTTGCTTTCACATTGCTTTTCCTGTGGACAAACTCGTCCGCAAATGGCAGGTAGGGCAGAGGTGTTCTTTAAAACCTTGGCTGCGGCAAGGAACTGGCCTCGCTCAATATTCTTGATGAAGGAAGGAATGTTGATGCTTACCGGACAACCTTCCATACAGGTAGGCTTAGGACAGTCGAGACAGCGCTTGGCTTCGGTCAAAGCCATTTCCTTGGTTAAACCGATATTTACCTCTTCCGTACGGGTTGTGGCACGATAAAGAGGGTCAAGTTCTGGCATCTTTACGCGCTCTATAGCTGTACGTTCTTTTGCTTTCATCGAAGCGCGTAACTCCTTGCGCCACTCAGCGTTACGGTCGGTCAACTCTTCGATGCTCGCATCTGTAGGTTCTACGTCCATGATTACATCCGTAGTTTCTTTCTTCTTTTCTGCGTCTACAGTTGCAAGGTGCTCTTCGAAGTGTTCCATCTCTTCGCGTTCAACATCCTTGAAAGTGCCCATGCGCTTGAACATCTCGTCCCAATCTACCAGAGCGCCGTCAAACTCAGGACCGTCGATGCAGACAAACTTGGTCTTGCCACCGATGGTCAGGCGGCAGGCACCGCACATACCGGTTCCATCCACCATGATGGTATTGAGCGAAACGTCTGTGGAAAGATTATATTTCTGGGTCAGGAGACAGCAGAACTTCATCATGATAGGAGGACCGATGGCGAAAACCTTATCGATATGCTCCTGATTGATAAACTTCTCGATTCCTACGGTTACAACACCCTTCTCGCCGTAACTTCCGTCATCGGTCATGATGATGAGTTCATCGCTAGATGCACGCACTTCATCTTCCATAATCACGAGGTCTTTGTTCCTACCCGCAATTACGGAAAGGACTCTGTTTCCTGCGGCTTTCAGTGCCTTGATGATAGGGAGCATAGGAGCTACGCCTACACCACCTCCGGCACAAATGACTGTGCCGAAGTTCTCGATATGTGTAGGATTTCCAAGTGGTCCCACCACATCGTGAATCTCATCGCCTTCATTCAATGCACAGAGTTTGGTAGATGAAAGACCTACCTTCTGCACGACCAGTGTGATGGTTCCTTTCTCAATGTCAGCATCAGCGATGGTCAGCGGCATGCGCTCGCTGTTGTTGTCTACACGGATGATAACAAAGTTACCTGCCTTTCGGCTCTTGGCTATAAGCGGTGCTTCTACATCGAAGCGGAATACTTTCTCTGAGTATTGTACTTTCTTGATAATCTTGTTCATGGGCTATTAAATTTCTTAATGCTGATATATTAATTTTTCTGGTTAGCTGTTTAGAGTTTGCTTCATGGTACATAAAAATGCAAAAGGATAACATCGGCTACCTTTGTGGCAGTCGAAGTTATCCTCGTACAATATATGTTATTTTTGTTTTTCGAATGTTTTGTATAATCGAGAAAAACTGAAAGTCTTACCGATACTTCAAATTAATCGAAATTTTTGTCATCAAGCATCTCGAAACCACAGTATGGAACCAATACCTTAGGTACGCGGATTCCTTCTGGGGTCTGATTGTTCTCCAAGATGGTTGCTACGATACGTGGCAAAGCAAGAGCTGAACCATTCAATGTGTGGCAAAGTTCAATCTTCTTGTCATCTGTATGGCGATAGCGGCAGTGGAGACGGTTAGCCTGATAGCTCTCGAAGTTAGATACTGATGAAACTTCCAACCAGCGACCCTGTGCAGCACTCCATGTCTCGAAGTCGTAGCAGATAGAAGAGGTGAAGCTCATATCACCACCGCAGAGACGGAGGATATGGTATGGCAATTCCAACTTCTTCAAAAGACCTTCAACATGGTCGAGCATCTCGTTCAAACTCTCGTAAGAGTGACCTGGCTTATCGATGCGAACAATCTCTACCTTGTCGAACTGGTGCAGGCGGTTCAAACCGCGAACGTCCTTACCATAGCTACCTGCTTCACGACGGAAACAAGCTGAGTAAGCACAACGCTTGATAGGGAGATCTTTCTCATCGAGAATAACATCGCGGAAGATGTTGGTTACAGGGACCTCAGCAGTAGGGATAAGGAAGAGATTATCCAGATTAGCATGATACATCTGACCTTCCTTGTCTGGCAACTGACCGGTACCACGGCCTGAGTCCTCGTTTACTACGTAAGGAGGTTGAATCTCCAGATATCCGCTCTTGCGAGCCTCATCGAGGAAGAATGCCTCAAGTGCACGCTGGAAACGAGCCATCTTGCCGATATATACAGGGAAACCTGCGCCAGTAATCTTAACGCCGAGGTCGAAATCTACAAGATTATACTTCTTCAAGAGATCCCAATGGCAGAGAGCATCCTCGCCGAGGTTTGGCTTTTCGCCGCCTTCTTTCACAACAACGTTGTCGGCTGCGTCCTTACCTTCAGGAACCTGCTCGCAAGGGATGTTAGGAATTTCGAGCAACTGGTTGGTCATATCGTTCTGTGCTTTCTCCATGATCTCTTCAAGAGCCTTAGCGTCTGCCTTGAGCATAGCTACCTGAGCCTTTGCGCTCTCAGCTTCCTCTTTCTTACCTTCCTTCATAAGGGCACCAATCTGCTTAGCAAACTGGTTTGCCTGCTGCTTGTTGTTATCCAACTTCTGCTGAGCTTCACGACGAATCTTGTCGTACTCCAAAACTTTCTCTACGGCCTCACGAGCATTTGGAAAATGCTTCTTTTCGAGACCCTTAACTACACGTTCAGTTTCCTCACTGATAAGTTTAAGTGTAAGCATAAAATGTCTTTTAATTAAATAATTTACTATTTGTAGGCAAAAGTACAAAAAATATTTGTGATAGCGTAAAAAAATGCTGACTTTTTTACAGGGAAGGGTAGAATTAAAGTTTTTTTGTGGTTTTATAGGGTTAAGGAGCTTAGAAAGGGGGTGGTGTAATCCTTGCCTAAAAACTTATATAAACGAAGAAAGCCTGCTCTAGGTATGAGCAGGCTTCTATGTTGTTTGTTTGGAATAGTTTTTTCTAAAACTTTAAAAATTAAGCGTCAGCTTTTTTGGTCTTCTCAGCGTAAACCTCTGGAGAGAGAACAGAAACTGTACTCTTGTCCTTGCGGCCCTTGTGGAAGTAAACGATACCATCTGCCAAAGCATACAATGTATCATCCTTACCCTGAGCTACATTCTCACCTGGGAAGTGCTTGTTACCACGCTGGCGAACGATGATGTTACCTGCGATGATGCTCTGACCACCCCAGATCTTAACGCCTAATCTTTGTGAAGCTGATTCACGGCCGTTCTTAGAACTACCAACACCTTTCTTATGTGCCATTTTCTAATTCCTCCTAATTTTAAGCGATTACAGATTTGATTGATACTTCAGTGAACTGAGTACGATGACCGTTCTTCTTGCGATAGTCCTTGCGGCGCTTCATCTTGAAGACGATTACCTTGTCACCCTTTACGAGTGGGTTCACTACTTCTACTACTACTTTTGCACCCTCTACAGCTGGTGCACCGACAGTGATTGAGCCGTCTTTGTCAACGAGCAAAACCTTGTCGAACTCAACAGTCTGACCTGCCTCAACATCCTTGATGTGATGTACGAAGAGCTTCTTGCCCTCCTCAGCCTTGAACTGCTGACCGTTAATTTCTACAATTGCGTACATTAAATTAATTATATAAACGGGTTTCTTCGGGAGGCGTCCTGCATTGTGCCGGATCTTCTTTGAGCCCCTTCGAACTAAACTTTTCTGTAACATTTGCCCAATCCATGAGCATTCGGGGTGCAAAATTACAAATTATCTTTGATATGAACAAAATGTTGGGGAAATAAAGATTGTTTTTTAGAAAGATTTAACAGAAAAGCCTGTTTTTTATAAGAATACCGATTATTTGCTACCAGATAAGGGACTCGTGAATAGTATAATGTTCTTTATTGGGTTCAATAATATACTTCCTTAGGTTCAATAATATACTTCTTTAGGTTCAATGATATGTCTTCTCTGGTTCAAGGAGATGTCTTCTTAGGTTTAAGGATACGACTTCTTTGGTTCAAGAAGATACCTTCGTTAAAGTTATGACTAGTGTCAGCAGCTCTGCTGAGCCTAGTCAGCAGGTCTGCTCACTATAGTCGACAGGTCTGCTGACTGCAGTCAGCAAGTCTTCCGACTCAAGTGATATTACCTTTTAATTGTATACTTTCTTCTTGGGACAATATATGCTATATGCTATTTGATGGAGGAGGTGTATAAAAAGAAAAAAGCGATGACCTTCACAGGCTACCGCTCCAAATCTTCAATAGGTATTAGTTTCCATTAAGGTAAAAAGATTGTTTTCAGGATAACTGGCTGCAAAGGTACATGATATTTTTCAAATCACCAAATATTTATTTGATTATTTTTGTTATAATTCTATTGTGTGGGCGCACAATGGCATAAATTAACTTATTTTAGTGAGAAAGGCTGCGTAATCGATTGCAATTCTGTTGTTTTTTTGTTTAGATATCTTCAAAAGTATAAAGAGACGAACTTTCGAGACGAGTAGTGAAGAAGAGAAAATAAAAACAGGTTGGCGCAGAAGTGCCAACCTGTTTATGGAAGATACTATTATCTTATTCTGTTTGTTTGAATCAGGAAAAAGAAGTGATTACTTCTGCTTCTTGATTTTCTCTACATAAGCATCAATGACAGCTACTGCTGTGATGTTTACGATATCCTGTACACTACTTTCTGAGTCAGTGAAGTGGATAGGCTTATTCAATCCCATCTGGATAGGGCCGATAATCTCAGCTTCAGGATTCAAACCCTGGAGAAGTTTGTATGCACCATTGGCGCTACTCAAGTTAGGGAACACCAAAGTGTTGACGTCTTTGCCCTTGAGGCGGGAGAATGGATACTTCTCATCGCGCAGATCCTTGTTGAGTGCATAGTTTACCTGCATTTCACCATCGATAGCGAGTTCCGGGAACTCCTTCTGCATCTCAGCAACGGCTTTCTTTACCTTAACAGGTGAGCCAATATTGTCTGTACCGAAGTTAGAGTAGCTTAACATGGCCATAACCGGCTCTTCGTTGAAGAACTTCACTGTACCTGCAGACAGCTTGGCAACATCAATCAGCACATCTTCGTCTGGGTGGCGGTTGATGAGCGTATCTGCGATATAATAAATACCCTTCTGGGTGTTAAGGATATGCATGGTACCGAAAGTCTTATATGGCTCACGAATTCCAATTACATCTTTTGCCACCTTAATAGTATTGCTGTACTTTGTGTAAAGACCAGTGATGAATGCGTCAGCATCACCCTGTTCTACCATTGACATACCGAAGTAGTTGCGCTCGTACATTTTGTCATAAGCTTCCTCGAAGCTGTAGCCCTCGCGAGCACGCTTCTCTGCCAGATGCTTGGCAAACTTTGCACGGCGGCCCTGTTCGTTATCGGCACGCATATCTACAATCTCAATATCTGAAAGGTCAAGTTTCAAACGGCTAGCAACACGGTTCAGACGGTCTGGGTTACCCAACAGGATTGGCTGGCAGATACCCTCTTGCTTTGCCTGGACTGCAGCCTTCAGCATAGTTGGGTTGCCACCTTCTGCGAATACTACACGCTGTGGGTGAAGGCGCGCTGTATCGTGGAGTTTGCGGGTCAGTTTGGTCTCCTGACCAAGCAGCTGGCGCAAATCCTGCTTGTACTTCTCCCAGTCTGTGATAGGGGTGCGAGCCACACCACTTTCCATTGCAGCCTTAGCTACGGCAGCAGAAACTTCTGTAATCAAACGTGGATCTACAGGTTTCGGAATGAAGTATTTAGGACCGAATGTAAGGTCGTTAACGTGGTAAACATCGTTTACCACATCAGGAACCGGCTGCTTAGCCAAATCGGCAATTGCATGAACAGCAGCCATCTTCATTTCTTCGTTGATAGCGCGGGCGTGAACATCGAGTGCACCACGGAAGATGTATGGGAAACCGATTACATTGTTAATCTGGTTAGGATAATCTGAACGGCCAGTTGACATCAATACGTCAGGGCGGCTGTCCATAGCGTCCTCGTAGCTGATCTCAGGTACTGGATTGGCAAGAGCGAAAACGATAGGGTTGTCTGCCATAGAGCGAATCATATCCTTGGAGAGCACGTTACCCTTGCTGAGGCCTACGAATACATCGGCGCCTTTCACAGCCTCTTCGAGTGTATGGACATCGCGGCGGTCTGTTGCAAAGAGCTTTTTCTGCTCTGTCAGATTTTCGCGGTCGCTGGTAATGACACCCTTAGAGTCGAGCATAACGATGTTCTTTACCTGTGCGCCAAGTGCAACGTAGAGTTTTGTACAGCTGATAGCAGCTGCACCAGCACCATTTACGACAATCTTCACATCGGCAATGTTCTTGCCAGCTACCTCAAGAGCGTTCTTCAAACCTGCTGCAGAGATGATAGCAGTACCATGCTGGTCATCGTGCATTACAGGGATATCGAGAGTTCTTTTCAGGCGCTCCTCGATGTAGAAACATTGAGGTGCCTTGATGTCCTCCAAGTTGATTCCACCAAATGTAGGAGCGATTTTCTCTACGGTTTCACAGAACTTTTCTGGGTCTTTTTCATCGATTTCAATATCGAAGACATCCACACCGCCGTAAATCTTGAAAAGCAATCCCTTACCTTCCATCACTGGCTTTCCGCTCATGGCACCGATATCGCCAAGTCCGAGCACTGCTGTACCATTACTGATAACAGCAACCAGGTTACCCTTGTCAGTATACTTGTATGCATCGTCTGGGTTCTGCTGGATCTCAAGACATGGGAATGCCACGCCAGGAGAATAAGCAAGGCTCAGATCCGTTTGTGTGTGATAAGGTTTTGTTGGCTTAACCTCAATCTTGCCAGGACGACCAGTCTCGTGATAACTTAAAGCCGCCTCTTTTGTAATTTTTACCATAACGATATATTGGTTTAGAGTTTATTTTTCTTTCATATTCGTGGATTTTTCGCACGAAATTTAAAAGTTTGTGCAAAGGTACAAAAAAACTTAGTAAAAAAGAATGGTTTTTTGATTTTTTTTGTATCTTTGCACAAAAATAGTCTTCAAACAAGTAAAATGACAGAAATCAATCAATATAGACAAGAACTGAAAGACAGAATTATCTCTTATGCGATGCCTGAATTCTATAAGCGTGGTGTAAAAGCTGTTAAGATGGATGAAATCTCACAGGGACTTCATGTATCTAAGAGAACTGTGTACGAGATTTTTGGTGACAAAGAAGAATTGTTGCTTGCTGGTATGATGCGTCAGCTAGAAGAAAATCGTTCGAAGTTAGAGAATTTCGCCAAGACCCAAGCGAAGAATGTGATAGATATTATCAGCTATGTCTATAAATTGCAGATGGAGCGCAATGGGATGGTGGGCGTTCTTTTTTATGAGGAGGTTCATAAGATGCCTCGTGTAGTGAAATTCTTCCAGGAAAATCATGCTCATGAACGGGAGGAGAGTGTACGTTTCTTTGAGGCTGGTGTAAAGGAGGGGCTTTTCCGTAAGGATGTAGACTTCAATGTTGTTATGGACGTAGGACATGTGATGATGGAGGAAATCATGCACCATCAGCTCTATCGTGTTCATTCGATGCAGGAGATATACGACAATTATATTTTGTGCCTGATTCGTGGATTCTGTACAGAGCGCGGCTTGGAGCAGCTTGACCGTGCTTTGAAAGAGTAGAGGCGTTGGCTTTAATATACAAAATGTACTTTTTGAGCGTATGTGTAATTATGCTTAAAAAAGAGAAAGAGGTTTCGGAGATGCTTTATATAGGCTCACGGAACCTCTTCTCCTTACTCCTTGTATAGCCAGTGGAGAAGCGGGTTTATAACTTTTGGATAGAAGCGGAACCAGCGAAACTTGGTAACAGGTTTGCCTCCGAAACCGAGAATGAATTCACGGTAGAGATTACTCTTAAGCGGAAGTCCTGCGTCCATAAAGTGGAGGTGTTGGGCATCCTGCTCCTGTGCATCAGAGAGTGCTTGCCAGATGGTCATTGTGTTCGGATGCAGATGGATGTAAGTCTTTCTCTTGAATGCAGAAAACCAAAGAAAGGCATTGCCTTGGTTGTAGATGCAGGTATAGCCGCCAATCACTTTGTCCTTATAGGTGATGATGACGTTTCTGGCATTGCTACTTGTACTCAGTTTCTGAAAGAATGTTTCGTCAGGAACAAAACGGCGAAGTTTCAGCCGATAATAATTTTTGAGCAACTGGTGATAACGATGGATGTCTTCGGGTGAAGTTGCCTCTCTACAACTTATTCCCTTTTTCTTCATTTTTTCAATCATAGCAATTTGTTTGTCTGAGAGTCGCTCTTGGGGAAGTTTGCTGTGTAGGGAGTTATGTATCTCTTGCCAGGCAATAGGTACATAGCCCAATTTTCTGAATTCCCGGTAACCCAGCATCTTTTTGCTCATTCGGGAGAACTCGATGTAAAAGCAGAGTCGTTTGTGTAAGTGAATAGTTATGCTGCGGAGTAACAATGGGAAAATAGCATTCCGTTCAGCATCGGGTGCATAAAGTCCCTCTCCGTACGCGTGTGCGTGCGTATATAAATAAGGTGGGAATAATGATTTGCGGTGATAGAGGATGACGAGCATTTGTCCTACTACCTTGTTCTCCTGTGTGGCGACAGCCATAAAAGGGGTTATGCCGGGTGTTTTTTCAAGAATCTGAAAAAGCTCCAAGCTATGAAAAAAGTCGCCTTCCAATAAATGCGGCATTTCTTCCAGTTTACCATATATTTCTACATCATATTTTCTCACGAAGGCAAAAATAATAAATTTATCATAAAAAAGCAAGAAAAAGGGCTTCTCTATCGTTATTTTTTAGTATTTTTGCATAAAAAGTAAAACTTTAAACAAAATTACGTATGAAAATAGTGTTTATTGGGGCAGGTAATCTTGCTACCAATCTTGCGCTCGAAATATCGCAATCAGAACATCAGATTGTGCAAGTCTTCAGTAGAACTAGGGAGTCGGCCTCTCTATTGGCTGAGAAGGTGAATTGTGAGCCTGTCAATGAGATGAGTAAGGTGGTCTGTGATGCAGATTTGTACATAGTTTCAGTGAAGGATGATGCGCTTGAAATGCTTATTCCTGAACTATGCAAAGGAAGAGAAGATAAGATGTTTGTTCATACAGCTGGTTCCATGCCGATGGATGTTTTCAAAGATTATGCCCGTCATTATGGCGTATTTTATCCGATGCAGACATTTACGAAAGATAAAAAGGTTGCATTCGAAAATATTCCTATTTTCATTGAGGGGTGTGGTGCTTCCGAAACTTCTTTCCTGAAGAGGTTGGCAGAACAGATTTCTCGTAGTGTCTATGAATTGGATTCTGATAATCGTAAGTATCTGCACCTGTCAGCTGTTTTTGCTTGTAATTTTGCGAATCATTGCGTAGCTATAGGCCAGCAGATTCTCGAAAATCATCATATTCCTGGCAGTGTTCTCCGTCCTCTGGTTATGGAAACTATGGACAAGGCTTCTTCGCATTCGGCAGCTGAAGTGCAGACAGGACCGGCTATTCGTGATGATCGGAACGTAATGGAGAAACAAATGCAACTCCTTGAAAAACAGCCAGAACTACAGCAGATTTATGAAATGATGAGCAAAAGCATATTCAAGTTCAAAAATAAAACGGTTGTCGGTTTAAGTTTGCAGTTAAGAATTTAAGTTCTAAAAACAGAAATAAATATGATAAATTACGATTTAAATAAGATAAAAGCAATCATCTTTGATGTTGATGGAGTACTTTCAAGACAGACCATCACGCTTTCCAGTGCCGGCGAACCTTTGCGTACTGTTAATATCAAAGATGGCTATGCCATTCAGCTGGCTCAGAAGAAAGGTGTTCGTATCGTAATTCTGACAGGCGGTAATTCTCATGCCATACAGGTACGCTATGAAAATCTTGGTGTAGAGGATATCTTCATGGGGTGTTCTGTAAAGATAAAGACTTATGAGGAGTTCAAGCAGAAATATTCAATTACAGATGAGGAAATAATATATGTAGGTGATGATATTCCTGATTATGAGATAATGCATCGTTGCGGATGTCCATGTTGCCCAGCAGATGCATGCTCCGATATTAAAGAAATTTCTACTTATATCTCGGCTTGTAACGGAGGTGATGGTGTGGGACGTGACGTCGTAGAACAGGTACTGAGAGCCAAGGGTTTATGGCTTTCAGATGCTAAGGCGTTTGGCTGGTAGAATTTAGTTAATAGTTGAAAGTTGATAGTTTGTAGTAGAAAGTTTGCAACTGAATTTTAATCATAAAGTTCAAAGAAATAAGGTTTAAAATAGATGAATTATACGATCATTTTGGCGAGTAATTCGCCTCGTCGCAAGGAACTTCTGGCAGGTTTGGATATTCCTTTTGAGGTGAAGGTGATTAGTGGTATTGATGAAAGTTATCCTGCTGACCTCGATGCTTATCAGGTGGCAGAATTCATTTGCAAGAAAAAGGCTGAGGCTTATCGTCCGCTTTTGAACGGAAATAATAGTGTTGAAGAGTTGGACGAGTCAGAAACTTTGATTCTTACAGCAGATACGGTTGTGATTGCGCCAACAGCTGGCGAACAGAATGACCAGGAAGGAAAGGGAGTCATTCTCGGGAAGCCTCGTGATGCTGAAGATGCCAGACGAATGCTGAAGATGTTGAGCGGAAAGACGCATCATGTAGTTACAGGTGTTTGTCTTACTACCCAGCATAAGCAGCGTTCCTTTTCAGTAACAACAGAAGTGACGTTCAAACCGCTTTCTGATGATGAAATCAGTTATTATATAAATCATTATCAGCCGTTTGACAAAGCTGGCGCCTATGGTATTCAGGAATGGATTGGTTACATAGGTTGTACGGGGTTGAAGGGGAGTTATTTTAATGTGATGGGGCTTCCGGTTCAGCGTATCTATGAGGAATTGAGGCAAATTTAGATTTTTTAAAATTAAATATTGTTCTATGTCGTAGATAATGAGTATCTTTGTGCGTTTTATGTAACTAACAAGGATTATGAGTGAAGAAATTTTAGCAAAAGCTCATGAGGTTTTGGACAATTATATGGAGAGCAATCATCACCGGCGCACTCCGGAGCGTTCCACTATCCTCGACACCATTTATTCTATGGGAGAGCATTTCTCGATAGAAGATTTGGGCAGAGAGCTACTGAAAAAGAATTTTCGCGTTAGCAGGGCTACGCTTTATAACACATTGCATCTGTTCCTGGAACTAAGGCTTGTGGTAAAGCACAGTCTGGCAGACGGCACCAAGTATGAGGCCAGTTATAGCGAGGACAATCATGTGCATCAGGTTTGCACGATTTGTGGCAAGGTAACCGAAATTGTAGCACCGCAGGTTACGGCAGCTGTGAAGGATATCAGGATGCAGCGCTTTCGTAAAGATGCTTATGCTCTTTACATCTATGGCGTATGCAGCGGCTGTCAAAGCAAGATGACTCGCAAACGCAAAAAAGAATAAGTATCAAGATAAAAAGATAAAAAATGAACACAGGTAAAGTAGATGTCCTGCTGGGTTTGCAGTGGGGCGATGAAGGTAAAGGTAAGGTGGTTGACGTGTTGACCCCTAAGTATGATGTTATTGCTCGTTTCCAGGGTGGTCCTAATGCTGGACATACATTGGAGTTTGAGGGCGAGAAGTATGTGCTTCGCTCTATCCCTTCTGGTATTTTCCAGGGTGGTAAGGTGAACATCATCGGCAATGGTGTGGTTTTGGCTCCAGACCTCTTTATGGGTGAGGCTAAGGATCTTGAGAAGAGCGGTCATGATTTGAAGAGCCGTCTTTACATCTCTAAGAAGGCACATCTCATCATGCCTACTCACCGTGTACTCGATGCTGCTATCGAGGCTTCTAAGGGAAAGAACAAGGTAGGTACTACTGGTAAGGGTATCGGTCCTACTTATACTGACAAGGTTAGCCGTACCGGTCTTCGCGTAGGCGATATCCTTGACAATTTCGAGGAGAAGTATGCTGCTCACAAGGCTGCTCATCTCAAAACCATCGCAAGTCTCGGTTATACCGACTTCGATATTACAGAGGTTGAGAAGACCTGGATGGAGGGCATCGAATACTTGAAGCAGTTCAAACTTATTGATAGCGAGGTAGAAATCAATAAGGTGCTCCGTTCTGGCAAGGATATCCTCTGCGAGGGTGCGCAGGGTACTATGCTCGATGTTGATTTCGGTTCTTATCCATTCGTTACTTCTTCTAATACTATCTGTGCAGGTGCCTGCATAGGTCTGGGTATCGGCCCTAACCGCATCGGCAATGTTTATGGTATCATGAAGGCTTACTGTACACGTGTTGGTGCAGGTCCATTCCCTACAGAGCTTTTCGATGAGACTGGTGACAAGATCCGTGACCTCGGTCATGAGTATGGTGCTGTTACCGGTCGTGAGCGTCGTTGTGGCTGGTGCGATCTTGTACAGCTCAAGTATTCTGTCATGGTGAATGGTGTTACCGAGCTTATCATGATGAAGAGCGACGTGCTCGATGGCTTCGATACCATCAAGGCATGCGTGGCATATAAGTTGAAGGATGGTTCTGTTACAACAGATTTCCCATACGAAATCGATGATGTAGAACCTGTTTACAAGGAGTTCAAGGGCTGGAAGACAGATATGACTAAGTTCACATCTGAAGATCAGTTCCCACAGGAGTTCAAGGATTATATTGCTTTCGTAGAAGAGTTCCTTGAGACTAAGATCGGTATCATTTCTATCGGTCCAGACCGTGCTCAGACTATTGTACGCAAGTAATTTATATAGTGTTTAATGTTTAGTGTTTAATGTTTACTTTGAGGGGTTTACATGGCGCTAGACATTAAACATTTAACATTCATATTAAACATTAATAAATGGCTCAGAAACCAAGTATACCAAAGGGCACGAGAGATTTTGGTCCTGTTGAGATGGCGAAACGCAACTATATCTTCAACACCATCAAGGAAGTGTATGCTCTTTATGGATTCCAGCAGATTGAAACCCCTGCCATGGAAACCCTTCAGACTTTGATGGGCAAGTATGGTGAAGAGGGTGATAAACTGCTTTTTAAGATATTGAATTCAGGCGACTATATGAATAAGGTGAGCGATGAGGATATTCATTCTCTTGGATCACTCAAATTAGCAGCGAAACTTTGTGAGAAGGGTCTTCGTTATGACCTGACAGTTCCTTTCGCACGTTACGTAGTGCAGCACCGCGAGGAGTTGCAGATGCCTTTCAAACGTTATCAGATTCAGCCAGTATGGCGTGCAGACCGCCCTCAGAAGGGACGTTACCGTGAGTTCTATCAGTGTGATGCCGATGTGGTTGGCTCTGATTCTCTCCTGAATGAGGTCGAGTTGATGCAGATTGTTGATACCGTGTTCACTAAGTTTGGTGTTCGTGTATGCATCAAGATTAATAACCGCAAGATTCTTACCGGTATTGCAGAGGTTATCGGCGAGGCTGAGAAGATTGTAGATATCACAGTGGCCATCGATAAGCTTGATAAAATCGGACTTGACAATGTAAACGAAGAGTTGCGTAATGACGGCATTTCAGAAGATGCCATTGAGAAGTTGCAGCCAATCATCTCATTGTCAGGAACTAATGATGAGAAACTTGAAGTGATAGCGAAGGTTCTCGGAGGTTCAGAAGTTGGTTTGAAGGGTGTAGAGGAAACCAAGTTTATCCTCGATACCTTGAAGACTCTTGGCTTGAACAACGAGATAGAACTGGATCTCACTCTGGCTCGTGGCTTGAACTATTATACGGGTGCAATCTTCGAGGTGAAGGCGCTTGATACTCCAATGGGAAGTATTACAGGTGGTGGTCGTTATGACAACCTTACCGGCATTTTCGGTTTGCCAGGTTTGAGCGGTGTTGGTATCAGTTTTGGTGCTGACCGTATTTATGATGTGTTAGGTGCGCTCGACCTTTATCCGAAGGAGGCTGTAAATGCTACTCAGGTACTGTTTATCAACTTCGGTGAAAAGGAGACAGCTTACTGCCTGCCTATAGTAAGTGCAGCTCGTGCAGCCGGTATCCGTACCGAAATCTTCCCTGATAAGGCGAAGATGAAGAAGCAGATGAGCTATGCCAATGCCAAGAATATTCCGTTTGTGGTGCTTGCAGGTGAGAATGAGATGGCTCAGGGCAAGGTTACGCTTAAGAATATGGAAACTGGCGAACAAACCTTGGTTACTGCCGAGGAATTGATAGCCAAAGTAAATAAATAATACTCTCTTTCTCGTCCTCTCGTGCTCGTATATGTGAATATGCAGTGCGGCAGGGCGAGAGCTTTTTATGTGTTAGCGTGTATGCCTAACTATAATTTTAGTAACTTCTAAAAACTACAGACAAATGAAAAAAATAAAAGCTATTTTGTGTGCATTCATACTGGCGTCGCTGATGACATCCAGCACAAAGACAACAACGATTTTTGTAATAGGTGATTCTACTGCAGCCGAGAAAGGCGGTTTTAGAAATAGTCCAGAGCGAGGATGGGGGATGGTATTGCAAGGCTTTTTTGATGACAAGGTGATTGTTGACAATCATGCTGTTAATGGTCGTTCTTCTTTGAGCTTTATCAATGAAGGAAGATGGAAAAAGGTTTTGGATAGAATAAAGCCAGGTGATTATGTGTTTATCCAGTTTGGGCATAACGATGAGAAGTCAATGCCTGACCGTCATACTGATCCGGGATCTACTTTTGATGCAAACCTTGCCAGATATGTAAATGAGACCCGTGCCAAGGGTGGCATTCCTGTACTGTTCAATGCGGTGGTTCGTCGCTGCTATTATTCTGCAGAATTGAAGAATGATGATGACGAGAAGCTTCGCAATAAAGTATATGATGGAAAGGAGCAGATTAATAGCGATACGCTTATCGACACCCACGGAGCTTATGTGATAGCTCCCCGCAATGTAGCAAAGCTGCTGAATGTTCCGTTTGTTGATGCTACCAAGATTACCCACGATATAGAAACGGGCATGGGTATTGAAGGCAGCCGCAAATTACATATGTGGTTTATGCCTGGCGAGAATCCGCAGGTTCCTAAGGGTAAGAAAGATAATACCCATTATAATGTATATGGTGCACGTGTGGTTGCCGGTGCGCTTGCTGATGCTGTAGCTGAGCAGGTGCCAGCGCTGAAGTCTCATGTCTGCCATTATGATTATGTAGTCTCTGCAGAAGGTCGAGGCAATTTCATGGATTTGCAGAAGGCTGTAGATGCGGTTCCTGTAGGCAAGAAGGCTGTTATCCGTATTTTGGGTGGTGAATGGAAGAAGCCAATCATCGCAAAAGGCAAGAAGATTAAGTTTGTAAAGTCATTTGGTGCTAAAATCAAATAGTAACAGGCTTTTTTAAAACTCCCGATATCTTTGAAATTACATGGCGATGTAGAAGTCTGTGCGTCGTGACATAGAACAAAATGCA
>ERZ779697.182-NODE-182-length-34714-cov-4.23538_pt1 | contig 34714 bp, 27 predicted proteins | sample MGYA00511881_ERZ779697 | MGnify/ENA primary metagenome ERZ779697 (study PRJEB29588, sample SAMEA2148105) | human gut metagenome | biome: human gut; feature: human-associated habitat; material: faeces | place: Denmark | collected 2008/2010 ... | reverse complement strand
AACGACCCCGAGATTACAAATCACGTGCTCTGGCCAACTGAGCTAAAGAGGCAACGTTAAGCAGCCGTTAGGCGCTTGTTGTAAGGACGTGTCCTAAAACGGCTGCAAAGATAGGCATTATTTTTTAATCTCCAAAACTTTTCGCGATTTTTTTTATCTATTGCGCATTTTTTCTTTAAATTTCGCCAATTGGACCTTCAAAGAGTCCACACAGAGGTCAATTCCCTCCTCAAACGTATCGCACACTTTTTCTACAAAAAGACGTGAACCAGGCACCATAACTGTAATACTTGTTTCCTTATTCATGGCAGTGGCAGGCTTAACAACTTTAAGTTGTACCTCTACAGTTTGAATATCCTCATAAGATTTTTCCAACTTGGCAGTTTTCTTTTCGATAAATGCCTTCAATTGTTCAGTAGCGTCAAAATGGATTGACTGAATTTTAACTTCCATAGTTACCTCCTTGTAATTTTAAGGGTTAAGCCCGTGGATGGGCAGATTTGTAAACTTTCTTAAGCTGTTCAAACGTGGTATGAGTATATATCTCAGTAGTTGTCAGCTCCTGATGTCCCAAAAGCTTCTTTACGCTCTCCAGCCCCGCGCCGTGATTAAGCATGGCCGTGGCAAATGTGTGGCGCAGCACGTGGGGGCTGCGTTTTTTTAGCGAACTTACACGAGCGAGATTGTCCGACACGGCCTTTCTCACCTGACTGTAAGTAAGGCGGCGGCCTTTGTCCGACACAAACAGCGCAGGCGAAAGCCGCGCCACAGTCTTGTCTCTAAGTTCGATATATGCCGACAGCGCGCCGCGCAGTTCTTCGCCGAACGGGATTACACGCTGTTTGTCTCTCTTGCCAGTGACCTTAAGCTGACAGGCCTCCAGGTCAACCATCGCGTCGTCGAGCCCTATCAGCTCAGCCACACGCACACCTGTTTCATAAAAAGTCATTATAATAGTACGCGCGCACGCATCTTTATAGTCAGAGAGATTCCACATTCTGCAGTCCAGCAGCCTGTCCATCTCACTTTCTTTTACGAATTGCGGCAATGGTTTGTCTTTCTTCGGGCCGGTCACGCCATGGGCCGGATCTGAGTTAACAAGGTTTCGGGAAAGGGCAAAACGAAAAAAGGAACGCAATGCGCTCAATCGTCTGTTGATTGACGACGCAATGTTTCCTTTATCCATCATACTCTCCATCCAGTCACGGATTACATCAGAGTCTACCGACTCCCATGAGAGATGAGCATCCAAATTTTTGAAGTACAGTTCAAACTCTTTCAAGTCTGCTCCGTATTCCTTCACGGTTCTCGCGGAGTAGTTCCGTTCAAACTGGAGGTAGTTCAAAAATTCTCTTATCATCATAAATATCGTTGCTCAAACCATGTTATTCGGCAACGAATTTACGAAAATAAAATCGAACCACCAAATTTTCAGGGAGTTTTTTTACTCCTCTGTAGCTCTCAGTTTCTGTACGTAAATAGCGCGTTCCATCTTGAGCCTCTTCAAGACAGACGGCTTATCGAACTGCTGACGTGCACGAAGTTCCTTTACGACACCTGTCTTTTCAAATTTTCTTTTGAATTTCTTCAATGCTCTTTCGATGTTCTCGCCATCTTTAACTGGTACAATGATCATTTTTTGTCTTAAAATTTTATATGTTAAACTTATTTTTTAATTTCATGCTATTATTAGCGGCTGCAAAATTACATCTTATTTTTGTATCTTCCAAATATTCAGAGGGTTTTTAAGCAAAAAGTATTTATTTTTCACATCTGCCTGACTTTCAGCGGTTAATTTGCCCATGTAAAACGTTTTATTGAGCATATGAAACGTAGTTCGGCGTAGCCAATTATGAATTGTGAATTGTGAATTATGAATTGTGAATTGTGACTACAGCTACGGGTTAAAGCCCCAGTCTGTAGCCGAGTGTCAGCGTGAAAGCCGAAGAACGCTTCAATCTGCCGTTAAGGAGGTAATACTCCAGAAAATAGCTGGTTCCGTCGGTCGAAAGATTCTTCGCCACAATTTCGTCATCTTTTATGTCGAGCAGTCCAAATTCATATCTTGCATCAAGTACGAAACGTTTGTATTCATACGAGAGTCCCAGAGGTATGGTAACATCAACCTTACGGCAACGGTCTTTTATGTCTGTATATTTGCCGTCCCACGGTTGTCCGTCAAATATCTCTTTGTATCCCCTTGGATATTTTGCGCTCAGCATGAAGTCTACCTGCACTCCGGCTTTAACGGCGAGACCTTTATATATATAAAAGTTAGCCATTACAGGCACACTGAGGTAAGAAAGCTTCACTTTATGCCCGTCTCCATCTTCTTGCCAGAATTTAAGTTCTTTATCATACATGTCATCGTCTATTTGTCCGGTTCCGGGATCCTCCAAAGGCCCTTTAAGATAAGCATATCCCCAGGTAAACTTGTCGAAACCGCATCCGCGCTCCGAATAATCAAGCCCTAAAGTTACTCCGAGCCATTTTGTAGCCATATATTCGGCCTCCACTCCTGCCTTTATCCCGGATTTATACGCAGTATTGTCAATGCCACTTACATCAGAAAAAGTTATTCCTATCTTTGGCTGCAAAGAAAATTCGCCTGCCTGACGCTGCGCAAACATCGTCAGAGGCATAAGAAAGATTGCAATTGAAGCAAAAAGTTTTTTCATACTATTTTTTTATAATGTTTAAAATTCCTCAACACATAGTCTGACAAAATCAGATATTTAGCAAAACGCCTCTCATATTTAAAGAGGTTGAAGCAATATCACTTCAGCTCACGTATAGCAAACTTGTCGGTTTTTATCTTGCTCACAATATCTTCTGGTATAAACACCCAGCCCAAATTGTAATGGCGATAGCGTTTGCGAAGCAAGCCAATATTCTTTGACTCACAGTTTATTTGCCACACAAACCATCTAAAAGATCTTGTCATACGAGAAAAGTCGCCCTCATCAAATAATCTGAACATAGTCTTATCAGGCTCTCCCAGGTTAGCACTTTTACCTACCTTGTACCAAGTGCCGTCCTCTATACCTACACGAAGAATTATGTGCGCACAAAAATGCTCCTCATCCTGCACAATCTCCTCTATTTCTGGGACATAATCCATTGGATAATGCTTTTTGAACACACGTATCACCGAACTATTGAGCCAAGCTCTGTCATTGGCAACATACTGGAAGAAACATTTGTATTCGTTGTCGATTTCGACACAAAATACATCGCCTATCTTTGTAACTATTCGTTTTGCCATAGTATTTTTTGATTTAAAGTATAAAACAAGACCACTCTTCACACTCATTTCCCCTTTCGCGTTGCTCATTTGACATTTTTATGAGGCTATATTCGGTATCGTTCACGGGGTCAGATTTTCATTTAAGATAGATTCCGACTGCAGATTTAGTAATATTTTACAAAAATAAGAATATTTTTTATTTCATCAAAACTTTAAACACACTATTTCTTTATTTGTCAGCATACCCATATATCAGCTTGGCAACAAAACTTTACGTAGGAAGAAAATCAGGACAAATCACATTGCTGAATAAAAACGAACTTAGCTTCCTTTTTGATTTCCTTTGACGCTCTCATACTGCGATATTTGAAAATTAAAATCAGTTGGACGAAAATTCGGGCAGTTTTCATGTGTAAATGTAATTCTCTGTATTACAGACAGTTAAGAAGTTCAGCAGCCGTTTGTGCAATCTTTTTTGTCCCATTTCGGACAAAAAAGCTATTATTTCAATAAAAAAACAGGTCGGTTTTCGCCTTAAAAGCGGGGCATTTGCCACTAAAAAGTGGCCGAGTTATTTTTCAAAAGCATGCCTTTTGCATGATAATGTAAATATGCTTTACCGATGCAAGCCATAACAGCGCTATTCTTTTTCTATTTCGACAGAAAATCCGAACATTTTTGTGATGACACTTTGAGCGGTAAGATGCCTGATGAGCTGACAATGATAAAAATCATTAGCACCTGCCTTATGCCATACATTTTATAAAAATAAAATAAGCGGAAGTCGCCCAAGGTATTCCTTAGAGGACGACTTCCGCTTATAAAACGCTGAAAAATAATAGCCTACAAGGTGCTGTTTCACACACTTTAGCCTGTAAACTTATAAAAAATCACACTATCGGAATCAGATTTCGGCACAAGCCGATGCCAGCCACTCGCGGTCTTCGCCTTCAAGCAGCGGCGAAAGGCGGTCGTAGACGGTGCGGTGATATTCGTTGAGCCACTCGTTTTCTTCAGGCAGCAGCATATCTTTCTTAACCGGGGAAAGGTCTATCGGACAAAGCGTCAACGGCTCGAAGCCGAGGAACGAGCCAAACTCGGTGTTCTTATATGGCACTATTAGCAGCGTGTTCTCTGTCCTTACACCAAAACGGCCGGCAAGATACAGGCCCGGCTCATCGGTTACGGTCATACCTTCAACGAGCGGTGCGGGCTTATACTCCATGCGTATTTGGTGAGGACCTTCGTGAACATTGAGATAAGAGCCTACGCCGTGGCCCGTGCCGTGCATGTAGTTAAGGCCGTAGCGCCACATGTCTTTGCGGGCGAGCGCGTCGAGCTGTGTGCCGCTGGCGCCGCGCGGAAACTTGCAAAGTTCCAGCTGTATGTGGCCTTTCAGCACAAGCGTGTAGACTGTTTTCTGCTCCTCGGTTACATTGCCCAGGGCTATGGTGCGCGTTATGTCGGTGGTTCCGTCAAGATACTGCGCGCCGGAGTCGATAAGAATAAGTCCTTCGGGACGCAACGGCACATCGGTTTCGGGCGTTGCCTCATAGTGAACAATGGCTCCGTGCTCCTGATAGGCGGCAATGGTGTCAAACGATATGTCCTTAAACAGTTTCTGCTCGGCGCGCAGCGATGTCAGCTTGCGGTCTATGCTTATCTCGGTTTCGCCTCCCGCCTCAACGGCAGGCTTAAGCCAGCGCAAAAACTTAACCAAAGCCACACCGTCGCGCAGCATTGCGTTGTGGAAACCTTCTATCTCGGTGCTGTTCTTCACCGTCTTCATATATGGTATGGGCGACGGCAGCGTAACCTTCTCGCATCTGACGGCACTGAACAGCGTATGGTTTATCTCGCAAGGGTCGAGCAGTATGTTATATTCAGAATATGCATCCAGAGCGTCTTTCACCTTATTATAATTATTAGTGTCTACGCCCTCGCCTTTCAGATACTCACGCACACTGTCGTCAAGTTTGCTGTCGTCAACAAACAGGGTTGCACGTTCGGGAGTTATCAACAGATAAGACACAAACACGGGATTACAGTGAACGTCTGTTCCGCGCAGGTTCAATGTCCATGCAATGTCGTCGAGCGCGGCGGCAAGCATTCCGCAGGCATGCATATCCTTCAACCTTGCGCGTATGCGCGCCAGTTTCGACGCGCACGACTCTCCGGCATATTCAAGCGGATGAATGCTAATCTTGTTTTGCGGCACCGGCGGACGGTCGGTCCATATACGCTCCAGCGGATCAAAGTTGGTTCTTACGGTTATTCCGCCTTCAGCCCTCAGTCCGGCAATGAGTTCGGCAACCGACGCCTCAGAGTTAACCATGCCGTCTACACCCACAACGGGACTCGAAACGAACGACAGTTTCATGCCGAGCCACTTTATTATCGACGGCGTGCCCTCCATGCGCTCCTTCATGAGCTTAAACTCCGTACCCTCAAGCTGCTCGGCGGCAGCAAGAAAATAGCGCGAGTCGGTCCACAGGGCAGCGGCGTCCATCGTAACCACGGCAGTGCCTGCCGAGCCGTTGAAGCCCGAAATCCACTTTCTGCCCTCCCAGTGCTCGGGCACATATTCGCCGTTGTGCGGGTCGGTTGAAGGAAAAATAAATGCGTCGATACTCTCCTGTTTCATCACGTCGCGCAGGGCGGCGAGTCTTTTTTCTATAATAGTGTTCGTCATAATGAATAAGATTTTGCAAAATAGACATTACAAAGATACGTCTTTTTAAATTTAATAACAAACTAAAATGAGAATAAATATTTTATATCCATTCTTTTTACTAACTTTGCAGAAGATAACATTAAGGACAATTGAATGTCTTAACAATAAAACACAGGTTATTATGAAATTCTTAACTAACGAAAAACTGACAATCGTCGGCGCAGCCGGAATGATTGGTTCTAACATGGTTCAAACAGCCCTGACAATGGGTCTTACAAACGACATCTGCCTTTATGATGTATTCTCACCGGAAGGCGTTGCAGAGGAAATGCGCCAGAGCGGTTTTGGCGATGTGAAAATCACTGCTACAACAGATGCTAAAGAAGCTTTCACAAACGCTAAGTACATCATCTCTTCTGGTGGTGCTCCACGTAAGGCTGGCATGACACGCGAGGACCTTCTGAAAGGTAACTGCGAGATTGCAGAAGGACTTGGCAAGAACATCAAAGAATACTGCCCTGACGTTAAGCACGTTGTTATTATCTTCAACCCGGCTGACCTTACAGGTCTTGTAACACTGCTGTACTCTGGTTTGAAACCATCACAGGTTACAACTCTTGCTGCTCTTGACTCTACTCGTCTGCAGAGCGCACTGGCTAAGAAGTTCAACGTAATGCAGAGCGAAATCAAGGGTTGCGCTACATACGGCGGTCACGGAGAGCAGATGGCTGTATTCGGCTCACACGTAACTGTTGACGGCAAACCTCTGACTGAAATCATCGGCACACCTGAGTTCACTAACGAGGAGTGGGAGCAGATGAAGGTTGACGTTACTAAAGGTGGCGCTAAGATCATAGAGCTCCGCGGACGTTCTTCATTCCAGAGCCCGGCTTATCTGTCAGTTGAAATGATTCGTGCCGTGATGGGTGGCGAGCCGTTCAAGTATCCTGTTGGAACTTATGTTTCTAACGAGAAGTACAACCACATCATGATGGCTATGAAGACTACTCTCGACACAACAGGCGCTCACTATGAGATGCCGCAGGGAACTGCTGAGGAGAACGCTAAACTCGACGCAAGCTACGAGCACCTCTGCAAGATGCGCGACGAGCTGGTTACTCTGAACATCGTTCCTGAAATCTCTGAGTGGAACAAGATTAACCCGAACCTGTAATTTATACACAAAAAAAGTCCCGGCCAAAAGCCGGGATTTTTTTGTCTAATTGAGAATGGAGAATTGAGAATGGATAATTATGATTACACTTTATGATTAGGAATGAGTTTAAATCATCAGTTCCAATTATGAATTGTGAATTATGAACTATGAATTAAAATCAGCATTTCCAATTATGAATTATGAATTGTGAATTATGAATTACATTCTATATATTTCCTCCAACTTCAATTCTTTTATCTTTCCGTATTTTGAAAGTTTTTGAATGTCGAGTTTCGACTTGTCGCCTACAATAATCAGGATGTAGGGACGGCCTTTCACATTTTTATTATAATAGTTGTAGACATCATTATCGGTGATGGTTTTCAGCGACTTTATCATGTCGGCGTCAGGGTCGGCCTTGTAGCCTTGCGCACGATACAGGGCTATGGTCTGACCTATGTCGCGGAACGACGGATAACTGTTGTTTATGCCGTTGAGCATCGAACGGCGGGCATCACTCATGTTCTTGTCGCGCACGGGCATGCAGGCAAACAGACTGTCGAGCGTAGCCACGGCATCCATTGTCTTGTCGGCCTGAGTGCCCATAATTGTCATAAATGCCGTGGGGGCGTCGGCATGTAGCACGGGCGACGGCACTTCGGCTGTGCCGGAAGCGTAATAGGCAAACGAGCGCAACTCGCGCAAATCCTGAAACATTACCGACGACATGCCACTGCCGAAATAACTGCCCCACAGCTTCAGGCAGGTGCGCTCGTCTTGCTCAGGCACAGGGGCGAGCGGCGTGTATGTGGCAACTACAGTCTGGCGCGCCTTGGGATTGTCGAAGATATACACAGCCGGGGCGTCATACCGCATCAGCGGCTTATAGGTGTCGGTGTATGGCTCACGGGCTTTGTCAACAGGCAACAGACGGCTTACCTCCTGCCCCACCGACTCAGCGTCGCGACTGCCGCAATAAACGACAGACAGCTGCACGTTCTGAAGACTGTCAAACAGACTTACAAGCTCTTCGGGCTTCATCTTTTTGACATCACCAACAGACACGCGGTTGAGATAAGCCGACTTGCTGCCGTAGGCTATCTTTGACAGCGCAGCATTAGCAATGCTCGAATTGTCTTTCACAAACGCCATGTCGTTAAGGCGCCACGCACGTTTCAGTTCAGACATCTGTGTCTTGTCAGGCTTTACTGACGAGAGGAAATGGCCCAGCAGCCTCAACGAAGGCTCAAGGTTGCGCTCAAAGCCCTGCATGGATATGATGAACGAATTGTTGCCGGCACTGAAACTGAGCGTAGAACCGACGTTCTGCAGGGCACGGCGCAGCTGCTGACTTGTAAGCGAGTCGGTGCCGAGCGCGTCGATATACGATTCGAGCACCTCCAGACGCGGGTCGGCAATCTTTCCCTTGTGATAGATAAGCTGCAGGGTGAACACGTCGTTGACGTTATTCTTGACGGCATAAAGCTCTGCCATACGGCCGAGACTTATGCGAGATGCGTCACGGTCGAAGTCGATTATGCGCGGATCAACATCATTGTGCCCCATGGAATCGAGCATGGCGGCATAAGCCGACTGCGCCATTATGTTCTTTGCAGGCATGGGCTTATATCCCGGCTGCGACACCTTGTCGGAAGGATAGCTGCCGTATTTCTTAACGAAGTCCATATATTCGTTGTTGAAATATTTGCGCGCCACACGCATCACATCGTCACGGCTCACATTCTCAACAGCCAGTTCACGGTCAATATATTCAGCCCACGAGTCTTCGCCGTTGCCGTAAGCCTCAACCATCATCCATCCACGCTTGTCGGCATCTTCCAGCTTGCGTTTAAGCTCGCGCCCGGATTCCATCTTCAGCGCCTGCAGGTCGCTGTCGCCGAAGTCGCCGTTCTTCACCTTGTCCACCTGCTCCATGCACCTGCGCATAAGTTTCTTGCGCGAGCCGAACGGCAGACTCGGCACTCCTGCCACAAACGTTATGCCGGCATCCTTCAGCGCCGCCGTTGTTGCTTATAGAGTCGAGCTTGCCCGAACCGAAGTTGTTAGTCAGCAGTCTCACGGCTATATCGAGCGCAGCCTCGTCGGCATGTCCGTGCGACGGAGTGCGGAATGCCATAAGCTCGCCCTTAACTATGGGATAAGGTATGCGCAGTCTGACTTCCGGCCGCGACGCGAGCGACACGGGCTTAAACTCGCTGCGCGCCGGAGCCTCGCCTGCCCTTATCCGTCCGAACGTGCGCTCAAGCAGCGGTTTAATAGAGTCGGCGCACACATCGCCGGCAAGTATCAGCGCCATGTTTCCTGCCACATAATAACGGTCGTAGAAGTTGCGCATCTCGCTCAGACGCGGATTCTTCAGGCTTTCGGTGCTGCCCACTATCGGATAAGCGTAAGGCGTTCCGCCGAAGAAGTTTTCCATCACACGTTCGTATGCGCTCATAAGCACATTGTCGGCATACATGTTTTTCTCTTCATACACGGTTTCGAGTTCGCTCTGAAACAGGCGGAACACAGGACTGATGAGACGCTCGCTGTTGAGCGACGCCCACTGGTCTATATACTGCGGCAGAAACGTGTTGAAATATACTGTATAATCGAGGCTCGTGGCGGCGTTAAGTCCCGAACCACCGTAGCGCGACACAAGGTTGCTGAACTCGTTGGGTATGGCATATTCGGCAGCCTTTGCGCCCAGCCGGTTTATGTCGGCTTGTATCTGCCGGCGCATGGTCTCGTCTTTGGTCTGTGCCAGCTGGTCGTATTTGGCAGAAATAGAATCGAGCCACGGCCGTTCCTTCTCATAGTCAACCGTACCAATCTTGTCGGTGCCCTTAAACATTATATGTTCAAAATAGTGTGCAATGCCGGTGTTGGGGCAGTCGGCTGCTCCTGCCTTCACCACCACGGCACCGAACACTCTCGGCAGCGCATGGTCTTCATTGATCCACACTGTAAGTCCGTTACTCAGTTTCATTTCTTTCACCTTCATGGCATTGTCGTCATATCCGGCAGCATGAGCCGTGATGCCCGAAAGTGCTATGAGGCATATAAGCAAGGCTGTATGTTTAATCATATCATCATAGTGTATGTGGCGCGCCGACACAGATAAACGCTGCGGCACGCCTGTGTTTAACGTTTCCACAAAAATAAATAAAATTAGTCTTTCAGCTGCCCTTACTCACATCAAAACGCATTGTCTTTAACGTCATTTTAGCTTTTTATCATTTCACAGACAGCAATCAACAGCACAAACATTAACAGCACATGGAACATCTCAAAACTTTAAACCTGCAAATGATTCACGAAGATATAGCCTTGCAAAATCAGCCGATAAAAATCTACCAACAGGCAAAATTCACCCACAATTTTACGATTTTGTTATAAATCTATTTCAAAAGCATCTTTTTATTCTATTTGTTATACCCCATTTAAAATATATCTATATATTTGCAAAATAGAAATAGAACACTTATAACGACTTTTGAACAACAATCAATAATCGCTACTTGTATAAATGATTTTTATCGACTAACTTATAATACTTTTATGAAAAATTTTACACACAAAAAAAGAAATGGATTGGCACTTTGGCTGCTAACCCTTATGTGCTTGGCCTCAGTAAATGTATGGGGACAAGAGACTGTTTACTCCTATGAATTAAAACAAAAGACATGGGATGGCAACGGAAGTAAAACACTTAACGGAATTACATGGTCATTAGATGCTCCTGGTGCCGGATATTGGGGATATGACAACGCAAAAGGTCAACAAATCGGCTCAGGTGGTGCCCCCGCTACTTCTATAAACCTTTCAACAGAAGATTTTAATGGTACAATTAAATCTGTTGAAATAGAAACAAGTGGTGCTAAAAGTATCAATGCTACAATTCAAGTTAAAGTTGGAAACGTTGATTATGGAAATGCAACAAAAATAACAACGACAAACACACCTTATAGATTTGAAGGCCAATCATCAGGAAAAGTAGAAGTAATATGGACAAATAATAGCGAAAAAGCCATTTACTTAAAAAAGATAACTGTAACTTATGAAGAAGGTGCTACCACTCAATGCTCTGCCCCGACATTCAGTCCTGCATCAGGCACATCGTTCGCAAACACATTGACCGTTACAGCCTCAACAGCCACTGAAGGCGGAAAGATTGTTTATACGACAGACCCGGAGGCTACACTCGACGCCAACTCGCCAGAGTTTCCAAGCGAAGGACTTACTATAGACGCTACAACAACAATACGCGCCATAACGGTTGATCCTAACGGAGCTTTGGAAAACAGCGGTGAGGCATCAGCCACATATACAAAGATTGATGCGCTGAACGGACTTGCCGAACTGCGCGCCAAGATAAGAGAAGACAACGTAACAGACCAAGGTTACGCTAAAGAATATATTGTAAGCCTGAACAATGCCGTTGTAACAAAGGTAAGCGGCAACAAAGCATTCATAGAAGAAAATGGAACAGGTATACAATATTTCAATTATAACAACAGCTTTAAGGAAGGTCAGGTTATCAACGGCACAGCCACTGTAAAAGGCTTTATGTATAGCAACTGGGCCGAACTGACAAGCATCGAAGGAGATATAACTATAACAGACGGAGGAGCAGTAGCTCCGACAGAGGTTACTCTTGAAGAACTTACAAACAACTACGACAAATATGAATCACGCCTTGTTAAAGTAACCGCAACTGAAGTAACTTCGGCTTTCAGCAGTCAAAACGGCGAAATATCACAAAACGGATTTAAATTTGCCGTAAGAGCAAACGACGAGTCAATCTCAATGACATTGGGAGAAACAATAGACATCATTGGAGTACCCGGAATTTACTTCGACACGAAGCAGTTGAACGTCTTTTCACAGGACGACATAACAAAAGACGAAAATGCTAAAACATTCTCATGGACAGCAACATCGGCTGAAATAGATATCAACAACGGCGACATAACCGCTCTGCCTACTCTTACTAACACATACGAGGGAGCAGTAAACTACGACAGCTCAAACAAGGGCGTTGCCACTATCGGTGAGACTGACGGACAGATAACCATCGTAGGCGCAGGAACAACCACAATAACCGCCACACTGGCATCTGACCCTGAGGTTAAATCTTCGTATGAACTTACGGTAAACAAGACCACCGCAACACTCGAATTTGAACAGTCATCATATACAATGAACTTTGATGAGATAATTACTCTTAAAGCCGTATCAAACAATCCGGATGCACAGATAACTTATTCTACTACAGACGGCGACTGGTATATAGATGAAAAATCAGGCGAATTCTTGGCAGGCACTACAGCCGGAAGCGTAACCGTTACTGCAACACTGGCAGAAAGCGACAAATATACAGGCGCAACTGCAACATGCACGGTGAATATAGTTGACCCGAACCAGCAGGTTTATAAAAAAGTAACATCACAAGAAGACATTACCGACGGAGACACTTATCTTATTATTTCAGAAGAATATAATAAGGCATTGAGCGAAATAAATGTATCAGATACAAGAGGCATTGCCGTTGATGTAACTATAGCAGATGATATATATAGCAATCAGGCAAATGCAGAAGGACTACCATATGAATATACAATTTCTGCTACAGGAGATGGAAAATATAGTATTAAAAGCACACAAGGCTATCTTGCCATAATAAAAGGAGATAAGACAGATTTAACCGTATCAGAAACAGAAACAGAAAATTGTCATTGGACAATAACATATCAAGACGGAAAAGTCTTATTAAAAGGCAATGCCGGAGAAAGAATTCTTGGATATAACAGTAATGAGAATGCAAACTGCTTCAGATATTATGATCCAAAAAATTACAACAACATTACACTTTACAAGAAAGTAACTTCTACCACCGGTTCATTCTCAATCACCGATGCCGGCTTCGCCACATACTACACCGACAAGGCATTTGTAATGCCGGAGAATGTGCAGGGCGGAATTGTAACTAAAGCCAACAAGGAGACAAACCAGCTCACCATAAGCTACAACTATCAGCCGGGCACTGTTGTTCCTGCAAAGACTCCTATCGTGCTTAAAGGCGAGAAAGGCGACTACACCGTAAACTACACTACATCTGAAGAAACTGCTCCTGCCGGCAACATGCTCTATGGCGCAGAAAACGTTGACGCAGACGGAATGACATTTGTTAAGGGAACCAACGTTAAATACTACAAGCTTGCACTTGACAACGACGGCAAATGCGGATTCTACTGGGGCGCAACCGACGGCGCAGCATTTGAATACACAGCCAACCGCGCATTCCTTGCCATCGACATAACAGACGCATCACAGGCTCCGGCAAGCTTCTCACTCGACGGCGACGGCAGCACAACAGCCATTAACGGCATTATGAACGGCAACGACGACAGCCTGAAGATTTACACCGTAACCGGCGTTTATGCAGGCAAGAGCCTCAACAACCTGCCCAAAGGCATATATATTGTAGGCGGAAAGAAAGTGGCTGTTAAATAAAAAAAATATAAACAATAAAATAAATAATAAGGAGAACAAATTATGAAAAAGTATATTAAACCTGAATGTGACATAATAGAAGTAAAGTTTGAAAGTAACCTGATGCAGACCTCTACTATTCCCGCGGTATCAGATACCGACCTTGGCATAAACGACGAAGTCAGCTCAGGTCCGATGCTCACTCCTGAAAGGAAAAGCATTTGGGGCGAAGAAGACTAAAAAAATGTTTTATAATTCGACTATATACAGAGGGACATGCGTCAAGGCGCTTGCCCCTCTGTTTTTTTATGCCTGCCTACATTATGCCAAACAAAACTAAATAGCCAAAAGCCCATATATAGTTTTATGTACGACTGATGACAAACAATACAAAACACGGCATTTTGCATTGCGAAAGGTATGCTTTTGCATCATAAAACGTGGCCTTTCAGATTATAAAAGGTATGCTTTTGCAGCGGCATGACACAACAAAAAAAGCTGTTTGCTTAATTTAGCTTATAGGATAATTGACCAAACTGCATTATTCATATAAAACTAAAAAATTTTCTTTTTAACTCGTCACTCGTCACAACAGGCTTTAAAGCACTGCAAATCAACAACTTGCAGTGTGATGAGTTGTCGGCGCAACTCATCACGCAACAATCGACAAAGGCATCTGTGATGAGTTCAAAAAACAACTCATCACACTTTAATGGTCTGTGTTTCAGCTCATTAGAGCGAAATGTGACGAGTGATGAGTTTTATGCGAAAACTTTTTTAGTTAAGCCCAAACCTATATAGTATTAGGATTCGGTCCGGATTTTTGCTTCATATTGAGCAAACAAAAAGACGGCTGAAAGCATGAATGCACAAGAAACAGGAACAATACACACGGCGAAACGCACGGCAACGGAACACAAACAGGCTCAACCCTAAATCTTTATACCAAAAAACATGCGGGCGCGCCATTTGGTGTTGTTAAGCAGCAAGATGTCACGGTCGCCAAGCTGCGACGTGTTCACAACGGCAGTAAAGCCGGCAAAATAACGGCCGAAATGCCTTACAACAGCCATGCGCCCCACGGCTATTATGTTGGGAAACCTGTAAGGCATATTTGTGCGGCTGCCGTCCGTGGTTATGTGGCAATGGCTATAGACGACAATTTCGGGCAGTGCCGACAGATGGATGAGCCATCCGTGACGCAAGACAAGATTGTAGCCATAGCCTACGCCGATGCCTACACACGCTATGCTGATTCTTGATTCAGGATTGTCTATCACCTCATCGTGACGTGCCTTGAGCACTCCGCCCATAAACGAGACGCCAAACATGAGACTGCCGCAGCTGCGCTTCTGAAGCCACGACTGGCTGAAGGCTGCCGGATAAGAGAAGCGACGGCCGTTGAGGGCATAATAGGCATTGAGCGTAAGCATGTTCTGACTTATCATTCCGGCAGGTATGCCGGTGTCGCCGTGAGAAGTATGCACGCTGCCCTCAAAGGTCTTTGCCGAATGGAATATCACATCGGCGCCAAACTTGTTGCCGTATGCGTTCATGTTCAGTTCATAGTCTTTCTTCTTGCCTGCAAGATGCGCCGGATTTAAGGCAACGCTGAGCGACAGTCCACGGTAAGACGCGCTAAGGCTTACGGCGTATTTGTTCTGTGCCCTCATCTCCGTGCTAAACTTTCCGTCGGCATTTACGCCCCGCGTGTCGATGTCAGAGCCCGAAACATTCAACGTCAGTTTGAAGCGCAGACGCTGCGGCACGCGCTCCAGATAGGCAGAGTCAATACTGCTGTGTGCCCGGCTGTCGCGCATATCGAGTATCTTGTCAATCTCGCGCTTAGCCCGGTAAGCCTCCGCCTTGATTCTTTCTTTGGCATCAATGCTGTCAGCAGCAACAGAGGCGCTGTCGTGTGGCACAGCCGTCATTGCGGCCGCAAGCAATAGTGTAAGCATCTGTAATATAAGAACGCTGCAACACCGTTTTTATTTCATTTCATGCAACAATGATTTGCACAAATGTCTCAACGGCTGCCATGCGCAAACTGAATTACAGATTTGCAACACGTTTGTCAGTCTTTCATAACACGGCGTTAACCTCATTGCAACATGCCCCATATAACTTTGCAACCGTAAACGATAGAAAGCATTTCAAAGTATGACTAAAAGGTTAAGATTGGCCGCGGCGCTGATATTTATCATCACAACATTCAGGGCGTATGCGGCAGACATTAAGGGTAAAGTTACAGACAGTACGACAGGCGAACCGCTCATAGGAGCAACCATACAGATTGACGGAACGCCTAAGGCAACGGCAACAGACATTGACGGTCTGTTCGCATTCAGCGGACTTGACGAAAACGCAAATTATACTTTAACCATAAAATACATCTCTTACAAGACTAAAAAAATTGACGGGGTTCGGGCTGAAGCTCAGCCACAGGTGATAGAGATTAAACTTACACCTGACGAACAGACACTGAACGAGGTCACGGTTACCGGCGTAGCAAGGAAGAATACAGAGATTGCGGTAATACAAATGACCAAGAGCAGTCCCGTCATAGTGAGCAACGTATCGGCACAGGAAATAACAAAGACACAGGACACAAACGCAGGAGAGGTGATACGCCGAGTGCCGGGCGTGAGCCTCATTGACGACAAGTTTGTCATGGTGCGCGGACTTTCTCAGCGCTACAACAACGTTTGGATCAACGGAGGAGCAGTGCCGAGTTCGGAAGCCGACTCAAGGGCTTTCTCTTTCGACCTTATTCCAAGTTCACAGATTGACAACATGCAGATTGTGAAGACTCCGTCGCCTGAATATCCGGCTGACTATACGGGCGGATTTATCACCATAACGACAAAGGACATTCCGGCGGAGAACACGGCTGAGCTGTCTGTCGGCGGCAACTGGAACGACATAACTTCGTTCTCTGACTTTAAATACGCCAAAGGCTCGGGCACCGACTTCCTGGGATTTGACAGCGGAATGCGCGGACTTAACGGAGGCATAAACTCTACGCTTAACAGCATTGCCGGCAACGGTGTTGACCTGCTGAACAACCATCTGAACAACGACTGGCGCGTGAGAAACATGAACCCCGTAGGCGACCTGAAGCTATCGGGCTCACTGGGACGAAGCTGGAAACTCGGCGACCGCCAACTCGGAATGATTGCAGCCTTCAACTACAGCAACGAATACCGCAAGTATGAGGACATGCAAAATAACCTCTTTGGTGTGTACGATGCAGACAAAGACCAGTCGAACTATCTGCGCTACTCTGTAGACGACCAGTATAACCACAACGTGCGACTGGGAGCCATGCTCAACTTCACTCTCCTTTCTGCCGACGGCAACAGCAAGTATCAGCTGAAGAATATCTTCAACCAGATTGGCAACGACCGCTACACATGGCGCGAGGGACTGAGCGCACAGTCGGACAACGAGAACTCGGCTGAATATTACTACCGCAGCCGCACCACATACAACGGACAGATAACCGGAAAGCACACCTTTGCGCTTGACGAACTTGACTGGAGCGCAAGCTACTCTTATGCCAACCGCAACGTGCCCGACCGCCGCCGCTATCTCATCAACGACGCACTGGAGCCGGGAGTTATGCAGCTGACAAGCCCCAACGACATATCACGCGAATGGACAAAGCTCGACGAGCACATCGTTTCGGCAGCAGTGAACGACAAGCACGACTTTAAGTTCGGCTCATTCACACCGTCGCTCAAGTTTGGAGCCTACGGCGAATACCGCACACGTAAATACACCACGCGCGACTTTATCTACAACTGGAACGCTGCCAGCAACACTCTGCCCGACGGATTCCGCCAGTTTGACCTTTCTGAGATGCTCAGCGACGAGAGCTATTTCGGTGCCGACCGCCTGTATCTGCTCGAGGAACAGCACATGCGCAACAACTATAAGGGCAACAACTATCTCGGTGCAGGATATTTTGCAGCCAACATTCCGCTCGGCAACTTCAACATCTATGCCGGACTGCGCTACGAGTATGACCACATGGAGCTGATAACCAACACTCGCGACAACGCTGAAAGTCCGTTCAGCCACAACTATGAATACAACGACCTGTTCCCGTCGGTGAACACCACATACAAGATTAACGACCAGCATCAGCTGCGCCTGTCATACGGAAAGACGGTTAACCGTCCTGAGTTCCGCGAGGTGTCGCCGTCAGTGTTCTACGACTTCGACCTGGCTTCAAACGTACAGGGTAACACCGACCTGAAGCCGTGTTACATACAGAACGTCGACTTCCGCTACGAGTTCTATCCCTCTAAGGGCGAGCTTATCTCAATAGCGGCATTCTACAAATACTTCGACTCACCAATAGAATGGACCTACACCGTTACAGGCGGAACCAGCTTGGTCTACTCTTACATGAACGCGCAGCGCGCCAACAACTACGGTATAGAGCTTGACATACGCAAAGACCTCTCGTTCATAGGTCTGCCGGGATTCAGCTGGTCGTTCAACGGCGCACTGATTAAGAGCCGCGTTAAGTTTGAAGCAGGCTCTAAAGAAGAAGACCGCCCGATGCAGGGCCAGTCGCCTTACCTCGTCAACACCGGACTATTCTATAAGAACGACAAACTGCAGCTCGACGTAGCCCTGCTCTACAACCGCATAGGTAAACGAATTATCGGAGTAGGACGCAGCGAAGGAACAACAAGCGGCAACGAGGCACTGAGAGTGCCCGACAGCTACGAGATGCCGCGCGACGTGATCGACCTTTCGGCATCGAAGAAATTCGGCAACCACTGGGAACTGAAACTAAGCATACGCGACCTGCTTGCACAGAAGGTTTACTACAAACAGTTTGCCGACGTTCACTACTCAAACGGAACAAGCCGAGAGGTAGAACAGATAACAAGGGCATACAAACCGGGACGCAACATAGGAGTGAGCGCAGTATATAAATTCTGACAAGGGATAAAGCAGAATATCTGCCCCATTACTCCCATCTCTCCCATCAAAAAAAGAAATAAATTATTCACCATAAGATTTTTAACAAAAGATGAAAATGGACAAATTTAAACTTTACGGATGCTTAGGCATCATGGCAATGGCGCTCACAATGAGCTCTTGCAGCGACGATGAAAATTCAGACACCACACAGAGCGGTGTCAATTGGACTACCAACGGCGGTATCAAAGCCTGCGACCACTTGCTGTTTACAGCTGACGGCGACGCCAACGTAAACGACAACGGAACTCAGATTGGAAACGGTGATCAGGAGTTTGTATTCACTGGAAAGCAGACTCTGAAAAAAGGTACATATATTCTTAAAGGTTGGGTTTACATCGCTGACGGAGCTGAGCTTACTATAGAGCCGGGAACCATCATCAAAGGCGACAAGCAGACTAAGGCTTCGCTCATAGCTGAGCGCGGAGGTAAACTCATAGCACAGGGTACGGCAACAGAGCCTATCGTATTTACATCTGAAGAGGCTAAAGGCAACCGCCGTCCGGGCGACTGGGGTGGCATCATCCTCTGCGGTAAGGCAAAGAACAACAAGAGCGAAATACAGATTGAGGGCGGCCCGCGCACAAAGCACGGCGGCAACGACGACGCCGACAACTCTGGTGTACTGAGCTATGTACGTATAGAGTTCGCCGGTTATCCTTTCCAGACAGACCAGGAGATCAACGGTCTTACACTCGGATCTGTAGGTAGCGGCACAAAGATCGACCACGTACAGGTTTCTTACTCTAACGACGACTCTTACGAGTGGTTCGGCGGAACAGTTAACTGCAAATACCTCATTGCATACAAAGGATGGGACGACGACTTCGATACAGATAACGGATTCAGCGGAAAAGTTCAGTTCGGTCTGTCAGTCCGCGACTCTAAACTCGCCGACGTATCACAGAGCAACAGCTTTGAGAGCGACAACAACGCCGACGGTTCTAACAGCGAGCCTCACACATCAGCCGTATTCTCTAACATGACATTCATCGGTCCGAAAGCTGTTGACGCTTCTTTCGTAAACGATGCTTCTTACATCACTGGCGGCAGCTATTATCCTAACAACGGTTCAAGCCTCGGCAAGTTCCAGTCAGCTATGCACATCCGCCGCGACTCTCACCTCAACTGCTTCAACTCTGTTGTAGTAGGCTGGCCTATAGGTCTTATCCTCGACAACGAGAAGGGCGACACTCAGGGCGCAGCAACAGCAGGCAACCTGAAACTGGAGAACATCTGGATGGCTAACGTTGACGCTGTTGGTACTGACTTCAACAAGATTTATGTTGACGGACTTTACAACTACGAGACAAAGCAGGTTGACCAGACCAAGCCTTCATTCTCAAGCACATTCTTCAAGGCTCAGAGCGGCAACCAGGTTTATGACGCAGCTACAGGCTGGTTCGACACAACAGGTTATATTCCTACATCAGGCAGCCCACTGCTCAGCGCAGCAGCATTCACTAACTCTCTGCTCTCAAGCGGTTTCGACAAGGTTGCTTACATCGGAGCTTTCGCAGCAGGCGACACATGGCTCAACGGATGGACTAACTTTGATCCTCAGAACGCAGACTATTAATTTCTTGATTTAAAGATCCAATAAGACAATGACGCCCCGCGGGAACTGTTCCTGCGGGGCGTCTGTTTTTTGTATTTTATTCAGATATTACTTTTATCGTCGCCACGGCATGCACATCATAGCATCAGCCTCAACAGCCGGTAAACGGCACGACACGGCAGCGACAAAGGCTGTTATTCTTCCTCAAGATACCACTTAGAGTATTCCACATAATGCTTGGCAAAGCTCTCTGCCTGATCGGGACGTGTCTTCTTGATAAACTTGGCAGGCACTCCGCCCCATATCTCGTGCTGACCTATCTTTGTGCCCTGCAGCACCAGCGCGCCGGCAGCAACTATCGCGCCCTCGCCTATCTCGGCATTGTCGAGCACGGTTGCGCCCATGCCTATCAGCGCTCCGCGGCGTATGGTGCAGGCATGCACGGTGGCGTTGTGGCCTATGGTTACGTCGTCTTCAATCAGCACTGGACCTGTGGTGTTGGTTACATGCACGCACGAGCCGTCCTGCACGTTAACGCGGTTGCCCATAGTTATCGGAGCGACATCGCCGCGCACAACAGCGTTGAACCATATTGAGCATTCATCGCCCATAGTAACCTCGCCAACAATAGTGGCGTTCTCGCTGAAATAGCAGTCCTTGCCCCATTTGGGCGTCAGACCTTTTATTGATTTTATTAATGCCATAATGTTATTATCTTTTTTATGTTCATTCTGCAAAGTTAGTTTATTTTATATTGCAAAGCAAAAAATCGGCACTTAATAGCTTGCACGTAAAGTAAAGATTATGTATTTTTGAACATTAAAAATAAAATCATCTATAATAATTATGTTGGAAACAGGACTTACACACACAAGCAGCCTTACGGTGACCGAAGCGCTCACCGCCAAGGCAATGGGTTCGGGCGACTTGCCCGTGTTGGCTACGCCGGCAATGATGGCGCTGATGGAGAACGCCGCCATGACAGCCGTTGCCCCCGAACTGCCCGAAGGAAGCACCACCGTAGGCGGACACATGGAGTCGTCGCACCTGAAGCCTACACCCGTAGGTGCCGAGGTTAAAGCTGAAGCCACGCTGACAAAGGTAGACGGCCGCAAGCTGTATTTCACCGTCAAAGCCATGCAGGGCGACACAGTAATAGGCGAAGGCACTCACCTGCGCTTCATCGTTGACCGCGAGAAGTTTATGAGTAAGCTGTAAAAAGCTACAGCCGAAAGGCATAAATAACAAAACAACAAGACTAAAACTTTTTTGTTGACAACAATAAGAATGTCACGCGCACCACATATTGCGTAACGACAAAGGATAATGGGCAACAAGAAGGTTTTAGTCTTTATTTGTCTACGACATTTCAACACAGACTGTGTAACATGTATTCACCTAAAGAAATTTATATTTTATCAAATACTGGTACATAAATTTCATTTCAAAAATATCATTATGGACAAGTAAGCTACAAAGAATTTAAACGTCCATGACATTTCCAATAAGGCATACCACTTCCACAAGGACAAGGATCTTCAATATCAACTTTATCACATGTAGAGTTACAAAGCAATGAGTTACTATAGAAATCAGTTGTCACATTATTGTTTTTAATATTTTCGTTTACTGGCAATGTTGCCGAAAGCAATGTCTGTTTTAGCCTCTCCTGAGCTAATGTAAATACTTTCTTATATTTTGTTTCATATTCTGTCTTTTGTATTAAAGGATTATTGATTCCATTTAGAAAGCCAAACCATATTTCATCTATAGTAGAAAGCAATATTTGTCGTTCAAAATCATCACCAATAGATGAGCCATGAGTTGCCATAGCTTTTCTGAAATTACAAATTACATTGAAAATTTTTCCATTAATTATGAAAGGTAATGGAGCACATGCATCAACACTCGCACTATTAAGCAAAGTTCTTTCAACTATAGGCATAGCCTTCTCTTCAAAATTTTTCTTATGACTTTCATAATTGGAAATAAAAACAGGATCATTCCAAAAACCAAACAAATCATTGCCTATTACTGCCGATTTTGATGTTTGGCGAAGTAGCTGCATTCTTGCTCCATACAATCGTAAACGTAACGGTGCTATGATATCGTCACGTTTAATTGTTTCCATACGATCGTTTCTATCCTCTTCCTCTTTATTACGTTGTGCTAAAAGGAATAGGTTAATAATTCTATTATCTATTATTTCTCCACTTTCTAAGTCTGCATGAGATGCAAGTCGCTCTAATTCATTCTTATCATCACCAGAAAGGAATCCTATAATTTTATCTTCACAAGAAACAAAAAATTGTGATGAGCCAGGATTTCCTTGTCGCCCGGTACGTCCCATAAACTGTTTGTCTATGCGCTGTGAATCTGCTATACCTAAACCTATAACAGCCAATCCTCCCACATTCAATGCCTCATCCGCAGGTTTGATGTCTGTTCCTCTTCCAGCTACATTAGTTGCTACCGTTATGGAATCAAGATTTCCTGCCATAGCAATAATATACGCTTCTTGACTAAGAGTTTTTGCATTCAACAATTGAGGTTTCAGTCCTTTACTATTTAGAAATTCTGTAATGTGTTCAGATTGCTTAATAGTATAAGTTCCAATAAGAATAGGGCGTCGTTCTTTATGTAATTTTATCACCTCTTGTAACATAGCTACAAGGGCCTGTTTACTCGTTGCAAAAACTCTTAAAGGATTATCTTTACGAATAACCGGCTTATGCGTAGGAATAACTGCAACCTCAAGACCATAAACATCAAGCCAATCATTAGTTGTTGTAATAGCAGTGCCAGTCATACCAGATATTTTTTTATAAAGCGAGAGATAATTTCTCACCGTAATACTGCCTATTATATTTTCAATCTCCATATCAGGTGAAAGATGCTCTTTGGCCATAATTGCCTCATGAAGACCATATTCCCATCTATAAGATGGTTTTAATCGCCCTGTATTCGGATCGACAATAACAATACTATTTCCAGATACAATATAGTCAACATCCTTTTCATATACCGTAAAAGCTGTCAATAGTCGGTATAATACATCTTGCATTTTTAATTGTGCTGAGCGTTGGTTTCGCTCAGCCGCAATCATACCTATTTTTTGATTTTCTGTTAATGAATTATTTGCATCTATAAGTTTTATTCTTTCAGTATACAAATTATTATCGAAAAGTGTTGCACAACCACAAGCATTTGCCAACCACTTTTTACCCTGTTCGGTTAGAGACACATTTTTTCTTAGTGTATCGGTTTTATACAGTTCAAGTGTATCTATCTCTGTCATCCGTTTTACAAGTGACATATATTTTTTATACGGGTTTTCATTATTATTTATATATGTGTGTATGTCTCCTGACAATATATGTGGTGTATTTGCTTCATCTATCATAACCGAATCTGCTTCGTCTATAATCGCGACACCAAATTTATTCTGTACACACTGTGAAGCCTTCTTAGCCGTATTATCATGAAGATAGTCGAAGACAAAACCTGATGTAGTTCCAAAAGTTATATCACAATCGTAAGCCTCTTTACGTCTACTACTGTGAATTGCTTTACCTTCAATACATCCTACCGAAAATCCAAGGAAAGAATAAATAGGACGAGTAATCTCAAAATCTCTTTTTGAAAGATACTCGTTCACAGTCATTAAATGTACGCCTTTACCATTCATTGCATTAAGGACTACAGGAGCAACTGCAACCAAAGTTTTACCTTCACCTGTAGCCATCTGCAATATTCGTCCATTATGAATTTCTATACCACCTTGCAGCTGTTCATCATAAGGAACCATATTCCAAATAAATTTTTCACCAAGAACATTCCAACGATGCTGATATAAGGCATTACCCTCAGTATCACTAAATACGAAATCATAACATTTAGCCAATGTTATATCTTTTTGAGTAGCCTTAACCTTTATGCTTCCAAGGGTAAAACGTCTCATAGTTTCTTTTACTATGGCAAATACATCCACTAAGACATCATCTATATTAGCCTCCCCTTCAGATACACGTGAACGGATTGAATTAAACTTAATTCTTAAATCATCACAAGATAATCCTGAAAGCGTGTTGAAAGTATCGTTTATAGCCTTAATAGTAGTCTGAATATTATTGTTTATCATTAGTTTGATCACCAATTAATTGAAACAGCACAAATTTTCCATTTATATATAATCTAAAATCTATTTTTCCTTCACTACTTACTGTTGCCAATAATGGATTATTAGTATCGACATCTTTACTTTCTGCTATTTTCTCTATATATTGGATTTCTGTTTCAAGTGGCAGGTTACCGATATGTGAACCTACACAAACATTGCCTATATAATCGATTATTCCATTAGAAAGTTTACGAATTCTGCCAACCATCTCATTAAACTCCAATTGGCTGATGGCAGATGTAACATAAATAACATCTCTATTGGTGTTATATCCTCCCAACAGATAGCCCATATTCCCATTACGAAACACAGGCAGTTGTCTCATTTTAATAATGGAACTCTTGGGTACAAGCATAGTTATCTGACTATGGTCTAATTGATATCGACAAAATGTGTCTGCAACGATATTATCGCCACTATAATGCCAAATAGTTGAAGAAACATACCCTTGTTTCTGAATTTGCCGATGAATACTACGTACACAAAGGTTAACAAGAGACTGAATGTCACAACTAGTGGCAAGGAATGTTGGAGAATAACATCCTGTACCCTCAACATAAAAATTATCAGTGTCTTGTTCTATTGACGCAAGCAAATGCTTTCTCATCTCAAAAGGATTTCCATCATGATTTGATAAACAAAGCATATGCGTCGCTTTATTCGTAATGCACAAACTCAGTAAATCAACATCAGTCGCAGCATAACTGAGAAAATGCAATAGTTCATTGCTTGCAGTACAATCAATCACAATATCATATTCATGCAACGTATCTAAAAACTCTTTTTGTGAATTATAATTGACATTTCCATAGAAATTTCCACCAATATAACTACATTCATCCGTATAATCCGAATCATACCAACAACCTTTAGGGATAACATTGCAAAATGGCGAAATACGTTTGATATGCACAGAAAGTGCCTGTGCCTTCGCATTGCCTATATCTGCATTATCATATACAGAACGACATATATTTCCTGCTTCTACTATATCTCCATCCCAAAGTGTGAGGTATTTGGCACCTCCTCTGGCAAGTGCTTCAGCAATTGGCGAACCTATTGCACCTAATCCTACTATCGCTATCTTCTTATCTGACAATGATGAGTGCAACTCTCCACGGCCAAAGATTTCTTTTCGTCCTATTATATTAGAATACGAAATTCTCAACTTGACATCTATTGTTTCTTTTATTTTACAACTATACCGCACAAGGTCATAATTATATTCATCAAATACTCTATGTTGCAAGTTCGTACTCACAAGAAACCAACTTATATCATCATCAAAGGCAATACCTATAGCAAAATAATATAATTTATTGATACTTTTATAATATTCCTCCTCTGGATCATCAGCCTCTTCAATATCATAAATACTTCCAATCGGTTGATCAAGATATTCACAATATTTGCGATTTTTCTTGGTCATCTCGTCCACTTCCTTTCGTAAGGCTTCTTTATGAGTTTGAGGAACATTTATTTTTGAAAGTTCACCTATTAAAAATTGTTGGTCTCTTTCTATTTCTTCATCAGAAATATTCTGAAAAAAACTTTTTTGTACACGTTCCAAATTCACATAAGCTATTTCTTTCCAATTAAAATTTGGAAGCAATACATCGCAAAGTTTTTTATCCCATTTAAACTCATCAACCCATGATGCAAATCTGTACAAATCCGCAGGCATGTGGTTTACCAATACGTATGGCAATTTTTCATTTGTTCCTTCTTTTTCTTTAAACACGCTAAATTTTCCACTTGGATGCTTCACAACATACAAATAGCCAAAGGTTTCATTGAAATTCTCGCTATTGACAGCAAAATCACCAACAAACGTCAAACTACTTTTCTCAGATAATTCATTTATTTCATCAGGATTATTCCCTTCATAAGCATTGAATATCTGCAATGCAGTTTGTGTCGTACTATTTTTTATATGACGTGGCAAATCTGCTCGCAAATTATTGCGTAGCCATCCACGAAGACGAGAAAACTCTTCGTCAAGCTGTGCCTTTGGATTTTCCGCAAAAGCTGTATTCAGACAAAACCAATTTCCTTTTTGCGGATTATTTCTGTCGAATGGTATCAAATGCGGATAACCCGAAAGGCTACACGTTACAAACAACATCTTATTGTGAGGAAACGTATGCGGAATATGTACTTCTATCTCTATTGGATAAATAGTATCATTAGTAGCTATCTTTCCAACATACTCATTATCTACACTCTCAAAATATTCCAATAAAATGAAATCTTTAAGATTCGAACAATAATCGTTATAAAAATCCTTTCCCTCGTATTTAATTATTGATTTAGGCATATCCTCGGCTTGATGGTGTAGTTTTTGGTTCTGATTGGGTTGATATATTCTGTATTTCTTTTTGTTTTTCGGCTTCAACACTATGTTGGCAACCTGTATCTGATGGTGCACGATGAGGGCTAGCATCATCTTTTACTTGACTTAAACGTGTACAATATATTCCTGAACTTTGTTGTTTACCCTGTTGTTCTTTATGCTTTAAAATATTGTTTTCAATCTCTCGCCCATGAGAGTAATCAAATATAACATCAAGTTTTCTTTCCTCAGACTGTTCGATGAATCTGTTAATACCAAGCAATGTCTCGCGTTTTCTTTCCGATGCCATTCTTTCAGCGCAATCCTTATCCCACATAGGACACATTCTAATGTCACAAACGGCAGCAAGATTATGAGGCATCTTAATTGACGTATCCATATCATGCAACAGTTTATAAACATACTTCAAACAAGATTGTGGTTGTTTATATACTTGTGTCTCAGAAAAACGTATAACAGTCCAGCCTCGCTCGGTAAAATAATCATTGCGCTTATCGTCAACCGTATAATCTCCTATCGTATAATGTATCGGCTTTCGTTCTAAACCTGAATAAGGCTCATCTATCTCTATATCGATAAAGATACCCTTTTTAGCATCTATATAAGCTAAATCAGGTTCATAACGGGAACAACGGTCTATCACAAAAAGCGAAAGATTATCATAAAAGCCGAAAAGGTTAAGTTTCTCTATTTCCTCGCATAATTTCTGCTCACAAACGCCCCTCTTACCACAACGGCCACGTACTGGCAATTTTATCTCGCAACCTTTTTTAGGTGCACGTATTATTGGAAACTCCATAACACGTGAATCTGAGATAGAATAATTTACTATATATCTTCCATTGTAATCTAAATCCAACTCTGATTTTAAAAATGGTATAACTTGTACAGTATACAGCTTAATTGTATGTATAGGATGTTCATTTGTTTTATTCACATTATTGGTAGGATTATTGTTTCCTTCATGATGGTTTTCATCTTTGTTGTCTGCTTTTATAGGTGTAGTGACGTTTCCTAAAGATGATTCATGATTCAGACCTTGACCTTTGCCATCATCGTGAACTAAATTAGTCACTTTATCTATAGAATTATTATTTCCATTATGATGATCTTCATCTTTGTTGCCTATTTTTATATGTGTAGTGACATTTCCTGAAGATGATTCATGATTCGGACCTTGACATTTATTGTCATCGTTCGTTTTTTTTAATGAATTATGTTTATGAAAAAAATCATTAAAAAATTTAAGAAAATATTTTATTAGATTCATAAGCAAAATATTTTATATTATAGAACTAATAATACCATTAACACAATGCAAACCAAATGCAAATATACAAATTTCTATTTTATATAAATGATTTGTTATGTAGATTCTGTCTAAGTATATTAATTGTTTACCTATTTATTATCTTTTGTATTTTCGCGCTGTTTCAGTTCGTCCATAAACTCCTGATACAAAGCTACGGCACCATAATGCCATAGTTTTGTTGATTCATCTGCCAGTCTTTTATATGTGTCAGAAAGATAAAAACGTTTTAATGCCTCTAACAACGGTAGGTTGTATTCATGGGCATAAATTTGCACCACCCTGCTAACCTTACCGGGTAAAAGCAGATACAAATTCTTATCGGTTACTTCCAGATTCATAAAATTACCTCCTTAGCCTCTTTAAATTTAAGACAACATAATGAGCGTTCTGTATGAAATAATAATTGGTCAACAAGAACATAAGTTTTCAATTCTCTTATAAGTCCCTGCTTATCTAACAGATTGCTTTCATACAAAGCAAAAGCAGCATATACACGATCATTTGCCACAGGTCCCCAAACGATGTCATAATCATGCTTGAAATTCTTATCAGAACGGTTTGCCATGACAAAGTCAAGCCATGATTCTGTTGGTTTTGAAAAATGGAGCATCTTTAAACTCTTTATATATTCTTCATCAATCTCATAAACATTAACATATCCTGTACCTCCAGTTTTTCCTAGCTTCCTTTTAACCCAAAGTGTAGCCTGCACTTCGGATGTTGTCGTATAAAATCCATTCCCATAATCAAGTGTACGATTTGCATTTCTTATTTCCGGCTTATCCACCCTTTCAAGACTACCATGATACAATATCATTTTCTAATTTTTTCGGTTATTTATAAATTCGTCTATTTCTTCAATTATCCACTGATAGCTTTGAGTGTGGATAACTTCGAAATTGTTTTCCAAATAAGTCAACACACCATATTTTTCGAAAAGTGAAACAACATCCTCTGTACTGACATGGTGCTTATTCTTATATTGCTCTATGCAGAAAGACAGAAAATATGTTATGTCAAGTTCTTTATCACCCATAATACTGTATTTTAAGAGCCTAAATATACAACAATTTTTTATTTTGAGACACGAAAAGACTTAAATTTTGTCTTTAATAAAAATAAATGGATAAATTTGAAATTCTATAACTAATGTTACTGCATCATGCTTGATTTACAATCTTACCCCAAACCTGTCGTTGATTTACCAACTACCGGTTTGGGGTAAATATCATATATAGATAAAACCTCCAAATAATTTAAATTTATAAACCTTACCTTTCGATTTATTACATGACATTAAATTGCATCACTCCCTATTCAGAATACCAGAATCCTTATCCTTATTCTGTATTTTCAATTTAGCTCCGGATTTAGACTTGCCAAATGAGATATTGTAAACAAGATTTACATATACCATATTGGCATTGTTTACAATTCTTTCAGTTTCCGTACGTTGCAGAAGTGATGTCCCAGATACAGACTTAACCTGTTTCCATGAATCATAGAAAGGATATCTTATGCCACCCGTGACTGTCAAATTTTTTATCGGTTTATAAGACAATTCTACCGATGCCATACTTGGTATATTTTTCGTGGTCTGTCCTATAAGAGATTTTTTCTGAGTCTGATAAAACACCTGAAATCCCCATTTATTATATGCAAGATATATTGAAGGTATTATTGAATAGCCTGTATGATTCCATTCCGAGTTTCCAAGTTTATTTTTCTGATGGAATACTTCTGAGTACAGCCTCAACCTAAGAATATTATCTGAGAATGGATACCACTGTAGAAATAAGCTGGCTTTCATGTTCTGTGCATTGTCCAGATTGCTGTATGTCTCAATGATGTTTGTGTCATCAGATTGAAAAACCGGTGCAATGGCATCTTTGGAATATGAGTATTCCATCATTGCATTAATAACAAACTTTTTGAAACCTTTGAAATAGGACAACGAGAACTCATGATTATTGCTTGGTGACAAATTTGGATTTCCTGTGAATATATAATTCGGATCCTTATAATACGGATTATAAGTCAATGAAGATACTGACGGATTTTCTGTATTAACTTCATAATTGAACATCAATTCCGAACTCCGATCAATAAAATATCCCAGTCTTACCTGAGGGCGAAAATAAGTGAAGTTGTACGTTTCGTTTTCAATTGTTGTAAAAATATTGTTGTTCACGCCGGCGCTTATGCTGTAATTGAATTTTTCACCCAGCATCCCGGTTATTCCCAAATAAGAATAGAGTTCATTGGTTGTTATTTTATTATTTGAAGGCAAATTGTTCTGAGTGCTGTTGTTATACATATACCTTGTTCCAACATATAGATTAGCCTTTTTCATTTTATAATTATACAATGCCTCTCCGATAACAGAATACTTGTCAGTGTTTATCACAGTTGCTGTTTCAAAATCTTTTTTTTCATCCATCATTTCCTTGTACTCATAATAATAGTCAGATTTATAGTATGTGCCGACAATATTCATTATAAGCTCATGTCTTGAGCCGAATTGCTTGCTGAAATACATATCCAAAACCGGACTTATATACTTATCCCTGTCAGAGCTTTCGCCTATCTTGTCAGACTCCATTCCATTGATTCTCGATATTATGTCTTGTTTCGACGAACGTCTACGGTTTAATGAATTGAAAGACAGTTTCGCACTGAACAGATAGTTGTCAATCTTTGAATTGTTGAAACTGATTTCAGCCATCTGCTGTTCATAGGCATACGGACTATTATGACCGCTTTTTATTTTTTCATAATTTATCCCTCCGACCGAATATGTCATATTCTCATCCAAGATTCTCTTGTTGTAGTTTCTGTAATTGATATTGTAAGTCACACCAATCTGTGAATTGCCCCAATTATACTTAAAATTAACAACATTGTTGCCGAAACCTGTTGTAACAGCATTCTGGGTGTTTATACCAACAGAGCCTCCTGTTTGTTTTTCTTTGGTTACAACATTTATTACCGAACCCAATCCCATATTAGAGTATTGTATTGGAGGCTGCGTGTAATAGTCGATTTTTAAAATATTTTCTGGAGATATGACAGACAGGTCTGCCGGAGTTGACGGGACACCGTTAATCAGAATCTTTACAGCCTTACCATCTACAGACGAAACATTTTGATCAAGGACCTGAATCTTAGGCAGAAATTCTAAAGCCGACAAAGCGCTGCTGTATTGCTTCTTCTCTGCATTAGTTAATTTATATTCTTTCCTATCGGCGAACCTTTTTACCATGCTGGCTGTTACAACAACTTCGTCAATGTTTAAAGACTTTTCTTGTAGATGAATTATTCCCAAATCCATAGTCTTGTTCAATTTCAAATTCTGATGATGATTTAAATATCCCAAAAATGAAATTTCAAGAATATAGTCTCCTGACGCAAGTCCTTCTATAGCAAATTGTCCTTCTCCGTCAGTGGTGCATCCTTTATAATAAAGAGAATCTGTTTTGGATTTAATTACTACAGAGGCTCCAATTATAAACTGTTCCTTAGAATCTTTCACAATACCCTTTATGGTATGTTGGGCCGATGTGGATATTGTACACATTAAACCGCAAAGCAGTAGAAAAATAAATTTCAATTTTCTCATAACTAATAGCTGATTTTAATTTTGCAAAAATAAAGTTTGACAAAAAAATTCAGCTATAAAACAACTGACATTTTACTGACATTATCCCGACAACCTGCTGATAATCACTTGTTTCGCGGTTTAAGCGAATGAATCTTTCCGTTAAGTTTCCTATTAGTCAATAAAAAGATATGAGTTGCGGATCGTAGATCCTTATATTCATCGCTGTCAGATTACAAATCTGACAGAACATTAGCTTTGTTGCCTTATTACTTCCATAAATACCAACAAGACTAATGTGCCGGCTGATTTGTAATCTGCCGGAATTAAATATTAGAACTGAAAGTCAGCGAAGCTAATTTGTGATCCGATAACTTCCAATAATATATACCCATTAAAAACTCAAACAAGTCATTTTACCTTGTTGCCATTCCCTTAATAAACATCTAATTTCGTTCCTTTACTTTTAATATCACATTACGTCTCTCCTATTCCATCAGAATCCTTGAAAAAAGACTATGAGTTAGGCTTGAAAAGTGGGCCACTTTTGCATAAAAAGTGGCCGAGTTACGATGCGTAACTCGGCCACTAACAGTTCGAAAGTAAATAGATAAATATTCCTTAATGGATAGGCTTATTTTATGGCTTAAACGTCTAATCTGAAAGGAAAAACCATATAAAATGTTACGATTTTCAGGGGCTTTTTCTGACGACGGCTATTTGCGCCCATTTATCGTTGCCACAACATACTCTGAACAGGTGCCTATGCGGAACTTGCCGCCCCAGACGCCAAGGCCAGAACTTACATAATATTTCGTGTTGCCGCGCTGCCACGGGCCGTAAGCACATTCGTATATGCCGTCGGTTATCCACGATATTGGCCAGAGCTGGCCGTGATGGGTGTGGCCGCTAAGCTGAAAGTCAACACCGGCACGCTCGGCGCGGTCAAGATGATAGGGCTGATGGTCGAGCAGAATGGTGTACTTGCTTCTGTCGGCACAGCGCATAAGCTCCGCCACGCTGCGGCGATGCAGACTGCTGCGGTCGTCGCGGCCTATGATGCACAGCTGCCCCACGTTGGCCATGCTGTCGCGCAGCAGCGTTATGCCGGCGTCGGCAAAGAACTTCTGCGCCTGCGGCTCGCCGCTGAAATACTCATGATTGCCAAGACAGGCGTACACGGGAGCGTTAAGACGGCGCAGCTCTGACGCCATGTTCTCCTCGATGAGCGGACGCATGCTGCCGTCTATTATGTCGCCGGCAATGAGTATCAGGTCGGCATGCTCGGCGTTAATCATGTCCACCCATCGTGCAAGCTCCTGGCGGCGGTTGTGATAACCGATGTGAAGGTCGCTCATCATGACCACCTTAACAGGGCGTTCGAGATGCTTGTCGGTGGTTAGTTCTATAGTGCGGCGCACCTTATAATTATACCTTATGTTGCCGCCTATGAACAAAGCCGCCATGACTGCAAACAGCACTGTAGCCGTAATCCAGTTGGAAAAGAGCCATGAGCGCGGCACGAGGTGAAGGAGCCGCCCGAGGTCGAGCAGCAGGAAGGCGATGACAAGATAAAGAAGGATGAATATGGATGAATTGCCCACCTCATAACACGCCGAAGCAAGATTGAGGGGAAAGCCGTCGATGGCATGCGAAAAGTTAAGAAACAGGGTGAGAAATGCCGCGATGCATAAGCCCACCACGGTCCAGCGCCAGCCGGCTGACAACGGCAGGAGACACCACACATGCCACAGCACGTAAGCCAGCCCTATGAACGGCAGCACGAAGAAAAGAACGAACCACATTGTCTTCATTGTTTTAAGTATTGATGCAAAGTTACATTTTTCAGCGCACTTTAGGTCTGTATGACGCATGAAAAATGGGATAATGGTTATTTTTTCGGTAAACGATATACAAGTGCAGCAAATAAAAAGGATGGCGGCAGAAGAATTATACCGGACACATATAAAACAAATTTACAAAAGAACTTATCACTCTGTTATGCCTACATTACCGAATAAGAAGCCTAAAAAGTGGCTCATACAGGTCTTTGCATGACTTAAAGAACACTATTGTCTACTTTTAGATAGTTGCACTCTTTCAGTTAATGCCTATCTTTGTCCACAAAAAACAAATTAAGGCAACTTATGACAGTAAATAAACTCAAAGTCAACATTGAATCAATTGTCAATGAAGCCAAGACAGACTATCATGATGGTGATATAGTGGTGATGGATAACCTGAAAGACATTCCGGTTACCCCCGACATGTGCCAAATGGAGATGCTGCTGATTGTCTATTGTGCCAAAGGACATGCCAACTGCCGTATAAACGAATCGACATACAGGCTGGAAGAAGGCAACATTCTGCTGTGTCTTCCACATACATTTATCACCAACATGAACGCATCGGACGACATTGAGCTGAAAATTCTCGGACTGTCGAACAATGCTCTCTACCGGAGCATGGATATGAGCAAAGACTTCTGGAACATTATATTATATGCCTCGCAAAACCCTCTGATATGCCTAAACAACGAGAAGCGGATTCTGCTGAACAAGTTTCACGACCTGCTGCATTTTAAACTGAGCAATGCTCACGGAATGTTTCATAAGGAGATTATGCACTCGCTGTTCCAGTGTGCGTTCTACGAACTTGCCGACGCGCTCGTTTCATGTAACGACAACAAACGGTTCAACGGAGTGATAAGGCAGGGCGACCTGCTGTTCAGGCGATACATTGAGCTGCTGACCGAGAGCGGAGGCATGGAGCGCTCGGTTAAGGCTTATGCCGAAAAGCTGTGCATAACGCCAAAATACCTGTCGTCGCTGTGCAAGAAAGTGAGCGGAAAGACAGCACTTAACTGGATTCACCAGTTTACGATAGACTCTATAATAAAACGCCTGAAATACTCGAACATGACAATAAAAGAAATATCCGACTCGATGAACTTTCCAAACATATCTTTCTTCGGAAAGTTTGTAAAGTCGCAGACAGGCATGTCGCCGAGCGAATACAGAAAGAGAATGTGCTCGACAGACAGCATAAAAAAGCATGATGAAACCGTGCCGACTAAAGAACAGGCAGAATAAGCAACGCAAAAAAAGACAACAGCGCGCCGCCGTAATAACGGCCGG
>ERZ779697.176-NODE-176-length-35410-cov-3.74844_pt1 | contig 35410 bp, 24 predicted proteins | sample MGYA00511881_ERZ779697 | MGnify/ENA primary metagenome ERZ779697 (study PRJEB29588, sample SAMEA2148105) | human gut metagenome | biome: human gut; feature: human-associated habitat; material: faeces | place: Denmark | collected 2008/2010 ... | reverse complement strand
CGAGAACTATTGACACACAGCTTGCATTATTCTAAATTCGTCGAACTCACGTTAAATAGAATAGTTATGGATTTATATGCTAACGATTTGACAGACTATATCTATCAGGAAAATGACATGAAGAAGAAACGGGCTTTACTATGTGAATTGGAAGCGGAAATCAAGAGATTAATGAACAGACAAGATAAAGGGAATCTTGATTTGAGACATATCAGTGCTACACAAATAGAAAAGATACAAGACCTGATAGGTACGCGGAGTTTGATTCTCAATCGGATGTTTCAAGCTACGCCGCAAGAAATCGAACACTTTGAAACAGTAAATCGATTGCTTTATGGATTAACCAACAAAATGTACCATCGTATGGCAAATCTTTACCGTATATTGATTGATAGTCCTAAAGATATGCCTTTCGATGATGACTATGTGATTCGTGGCACACTGAAAATAATGGAGATGATTCCATTCTAGAATTACCAGAGGATAGCTATTATGGTTCCGATTTTGCTTACATGATTGAATTGATTTACAATTTGCTTGAAGACGGTTATGACAGACTTGTCGAAATTGAAGAATGTTCCTGTGATTACTCGCCTAAAAACACAGTTGATATGACGGATGAGCTGTTGGGATGTGTGAATTTCCTGGATGACGGTGAGATATGAGCAGAAGGACATTTACACCGTCCGGAATTGGAACACCTTGTCGTATGCTATGCTGTACATGACATTTGTACGCACAAGCCTTATTCCATCCCGGACTTGTTGCGGTTAAATGATTTCTGGGTGGAAGCCCATTTGATATGCCAACATATTATTGACCAAAATGGGAAACGTTATCGTTCAGACTGAAACGCCCTTTATTATATAATGTCTGAAAAAATCTTCCAGTCAGTTTTCATGAAAGTTAGATACGACGACACTGTCCAAAATTTTGTGTAAATGCAAACAGACGCTTCAATTTATAATCTACTATCATCGGTTTAATAATAAAGTTCAATTACAAGTTAAAATTCCGGTTTCTTAACAGGTTTATATCACACCATTTATTTTTATAAGTCATACCTAAAAAACACTGACCGGCTATTTCGGACGGTTTTGTAAGTGGCAGCATCATCCATCCTTCTTTCTCTGCCACTTCTACAGGCGTTGCTAACCATTCACTCCATGACATATGAACATCTTCTATGTCTTGTGGAGAGTAATCAGCGTTTCCTAAATTATATTCGCCATGAACCCAACCATTGCTGACAATTTTCCATTTGCTGTCAGTGTTGGTTTTGTCTACTTGCATAGAACAAATTTTAGCAAAAGCCTGATGGTATTTTTCCCATGTATGTATTTTCCCACTGGTTATACCGTTTTTCACTTCTTCCTTGATGTCTTTCCAATTGCTGCATCGCATATAGTAAGCCAAATTCAGGTGAAGTTTTTCAAAAGAGTCTTTTGAAATAGCATTCACTTCACGACCATCATTTCTCTTTAACAAATCATCAAGGAAACCATATTGGTCAGGAAACAATGTGGTATTTTGGATACAAATGTGGAGCAATGCCGAGTATCGTGGATGCCAATCCAAACGGGTCAACGGATTGTCCGAGCAGTCAAGCTGGATAAGACGATTGTTCTTTCGGATGTTCAATGTTTGTAATCGATTGCCACGACACACCAGGCGTTTCATCCTTGGATTTTTAGAAACATCCAAACGTCTCAACCCTTGATTGACGCAATATAGGTCTGTCAGTATCGGGCATTGTGTCACATCCAATGCTTTAAGTATGCATATCTCGCAGGTATAATGAAAAGAAGTGACAGTATGGGTCTCATCGCTTCTTAGGTAGATGTTCCATTTTCCCTGTCCGGCATACATATGTTCCATATGGAGTTCTTCTCCTTTCTCATTGCGGATTTCCTCTACTTGCCCATCACCCCAATCAATTATAAAAAGACAATTACCATAACTTGTGAACGAGAATCTGCAAACGGATTCCGGTTCTTTCGTGACAATAGTCAATTTTATCTCATCTTTTTGTGCGAACAGAATCTTCTTTAAACGACGGAATGCACGGCGAGTAGATAAAATTTCTTCTTTCCATTTCTCTGAGCCAGATTCATAGATTTCTCTATCAACGATTTTATAATAGCATTCAAAAGCCTTTTGCAAATTCTTTTCCACACCGATGCCCTGTTCATACATTCGTCCCATATTGTAGTAGTCCTTCGCTTCCCCGTAATAATAAAATGCTTTCTCGACATCAGGTGCAGCACCTTCGCCTCGCTCATACATCTCACCGAGTATATAAAAATTTTTCCCTGCTAAGTAGCATTCCAAAGCTTTCTCATATTCTTGATATTCATAATGGATATCCCCAGCCCAGCAAGCTACTAAGCCACCGACCTGCAACCCTATATTCGTCAATATATCCAAGGCTTCCCGGTCGCCTTTCTTTGCGAAATCATCCAATAATCTTATCGCATTCTCTTTATGTTCTCCCCTTTTCTGACATTCGACTTCATAATTCAATAATGCGAAAAACCAATCCGCATGAAGCAAATCCTTCTGTGTCAGATGAAGAATATCCGGTACTCTATCAGGACATCTGAAATGCCACAACCATTCATTAAGCAAATGATATGCCGCATCACAATTTCCTTTTCGGGCAAGAACCAACACAGTCTGCATAACTTCATTTTTCATATCGACTGTAGCAGTCACGGAGTGGAACAGATTAGATAATGAGCAGGAATAAGCCCATAATCGATCTCCTTTTTCAGAAGCTTGCACAAAATAAGATAACGACTTGCTTAAGTCTGTTTGCAGCGTAAATGTAGGAGATTGTTTCGCACTCCTCATGCAAGCATCCCAAGTTCCGGGAAAGTACAGCTCTCCAAGAGCTTCCATTGCTTTGGCACACCCTTGTTTAGCAGCCTCTTCATACCAATAGACTACTTTCTCTATGCCTGTATAGTCTTTTTTGTCTCTCATGATATCAAAAAGCAGTTTCCCTAATTGGTATTGTGCATTGTGATTACCTTCTTGCGCAATAGATTCAAGCTGTATTGCGGCTTCTTCAAGTTGCCCATTACGTATCAATTCCTTTAAATGCTTTTGCAAGCGTTTGCTTACCACCTTGCTTTTCTTTTCCATATTCTTCAGGCTTTTAGTTGTATATAGGAAAGACGAAACCTCACCTTTCCATTCATTCGAATGCAAAGATGAGGTTTGGTTGTGCCAAAGCGATTCACAAGTTATTCTTTCTTTAATAGTTGGTCGATGTTTTCTTTGATATCCTTAAGAATGGCATCGTAAAGTTTCCAATGAAAGTCATTGGCTTTTTCCCCTTTGGGCATATATCCCGGATGATGAGTCAGATATGCCAGCTTGACACCCTCAATTTGTAACTTCTCCACATCATTGGTGGATAGGCCAGAGATAGCAATTGGCTCACCTATAATATTGAAATTTTCTCTGATATAGTCGCAATACTTTGTCTCTTTAGGTCCGGTAAGGAATACAATGATATCGGGCTTCAATATTTTAATTTCTTCTGGAATGACATGAAAACATCTTTTCTCAATATCATGTTCAAAAGCATTGACAGCTTCTCCTCCTTCTCCTTTTCGTTTAGATAGCTTGGAAATTTCATTCCATATTAATGAAACCCGTTTCCCGGGGAAATCTTTTAATAAATCCCTAATGCCTGACATTATTCCATTAACCCCAAAAAGAAGAAATCTATTTCTATGGTCTATTCCTTCTTTATAAAAATGTGCATCAGTAACATTATAATTATCATCAAGATAATCCTCATATACTGCCATAACTTTGCCTACATCAGCAGGGTCTTCATCTTCTTCATTATATCTCACCCACCAATTTGGTTCTCTCCCGAAAAACATAATTTTTATGTCTGCTTTGGTATACCATTCTTCATGCCTAGCATCGGCTTTTTTTGCATACCAATCAGCATCGGTTGCTTGTGCTTTCTCTCTTTCTTCCCTTTCTTGTCCTGAGAGATATAGAGAAATCAAGAACGGACATTGCAATTTGTCTCGTAAGCCGTTGGCTTCAAGTTGTTCCATCAAACCATTCCACTTGCATTCGTAAAGCCTGGTTAGTTGTTCTGATAATGTATTCATAATTAATCGTTTTAGGGTTATACAATTCTAATGTAAAAATAGCAAAAATCTTTTATTCCCAGAAGAGAATCCAAGAGTTTTATGCAAACAAAGTTATATCAAAGATATGCTGTACCAAAGCACAAGATAAAAGAATTTACAGTCGCGCTTTATATTGGCCCAACCTTCACTCAACTTTGCCTAAAACAGATGAATATATGGAAAATGAATTTTCAATAGAAGAATTAATATGCCTGCACTTTATGATTTAAGTCTATTTTTTCGTCTTCTGGCACCAAAGCCACACGGTCTTTGTATCCCTGCTTTTCCGGGCTCCAATGGTTGGAATTAATGGAAAGCTCATTTGCTGCTTTGATGTCCTTTTTCCCGTCACGCAGACGGAAATAGATGGTCGCTTTGGTACCTAAATATTTCTTCTTTGCCATTTTCCGTATGAATGCAGTCACTTTCATAAGCTTCAATTTTATTTTTGGATTGAATATTGCAAAGATAGCGAATTGTTCCCCAGTTGTTCCCATTTATCCTAAATTTATTTCAACCTAATTAAATTGAATTGGTTCTTTGCTGTTTTATAATCAGTTTAGTTTAAACTTCATCGTTTTTCTATTTAAACTGATTAGTCTATATTTAATAATTCAAACGCGGCTCTGGGTACACAAATGGTACTTCCTTATAGGAATTCCGTTTTTTATTATTCTGACGTACAGCATTTTATCACCATAACCAATGCAAACAACAAAAAGAGGCAGGCCATAAAGACCCGCCCCGCTAAACGATAAAATTATTTTTAACACATACAATCCGGCTACGCCGAACGAACAAAGCCAATGAAACATCATTTGATGCTGCCGTCAAGTATCCCCTCATAATAGGCTCTTACGTCAGCCCATTTATAATACGGAAACATATTTGTCTTAACTGGTATATGCACTTCGCGCTCATTATGCAGAAACTTGACAATAACATCACCGGCAGCATTCTTATAGAACACAATCTGCACATTGGCAGCCATAGGCGTAGCCTTAAAGTCGCACCATACCTTATACACATCGGCAGGAGCCGAAACAGCCACGTTGAAATTCTCAATACGCAAAATGGCCAAGAGCGGAATGACATTGCCGTCGTGACCAAACCGCAGAGTAGCAGCAATGTCGCCCGACGATATAGCCTCGTCGGCACTGCTGATGATGTTGCGTAACAGATTCTTTGCATTAGCAACAACAATACCGTTGCCGGCAGCATGGTTTGCATTGCCTACATAAAACCTATAGTTAACACACTGCCACAAGTCAAACAACTTAGAAGGTTCAAACACATCATAAAAGCTGATGTCGGTGTCAATGTCCTGCATGTCAACGGCTATCCAGTAAAAGCCCCACATAAGCTCGGCCGGACTGACATGATTCTTAACAAACGAGCTGTCGGTAAAAAGAGCCTTCATAAGTCTCTGCGGACGCACGTTCTGCTTTTCAAAAGCATTATACTCAGCCACCCACGGGCCAGTCTTCTGGTCGGTAAACGCATTCGACTCTGGCGTATGATAGTTAAGATAACTCATGTACTTCTCGCTTGCCTCATAGCTTATGTCAAGCCCCGGAGCAAGTCCCTTCAGCCTGTCGCCAAAAGCTGCCATGCTCATTGCGCAGCGGAGCGACACTGTAGAGCGGGCTGAAACCTTGCGCCCGGCAGTAAAAACCTCGGGATAATTGGCATACATACGCTCTGCTATACCCTGATGCTGGCGCACGCCTACAGAACTCAAGTCGCCTCCGCATCCCTCTACGGCAGGCCAAAGGCGCTCAAGACGTGACAGGGCCGACTTACCTAAAGGCGTAAGCACGTCAAGACTGTCGGCACTTTTAAGCAAATCCATAACCCATCGGTAATCCCAGTCGCCAAGAAGATAACGTGAGCCGTGGCGTCCGTAATGGCTTATATAAAAAGGCTTATAACCCTCAGGAGCCGGCGACGGAGATGTCGCCGGTGCCTGATAGGCAAGATATACGCCTCCGGCCCTGTTCAGGTCAGCATAGACTTCCTTGCGCGTTGTCTGTGCGCTTATCCCTGTAAGGACAAGAAGTAATAATACTACAAAACTTGTTCTTCTCATATTGTCATGCAAAGTTTAATATCCTTCGTTCTGTATCAAATTCGGATTGTTAGTAAGTTCCGTTTCCGGTATAGGGAACAGGTTATAATGGTCGTCAACGTCAGCTCCTGTGCGCACATCGTTTTTCCAGTCCCAGTTACGCCCTTTGGTAAACTTTCCGAAGCGTATCAGGTCTGTACGGCGCACGAGTTCTGACGCAAGTTCACGCTGACGCTCGGCAAGGATAAAGTCAAGAGTAAGCTCCGAGTCAGTAATGTCGCCCGAAACATCCGACCTTACGCCCGGCTGTGCATACTTGCCGCTCATATATGCGCGTTCGCGTATCTCGTTTACATATCCCAAGGCCTCTGCCCTAGTGCCTCCCTCGGCACCTCTCAGAATAGCCTCTGCCGCAATAAGGTAAGCCTCGCCTGTGCGGAACATAGGGAAGTCTATCGAAACATAAGCCTCGCCCTGCTGCGGTATCTCATCGTTCACCGTCACATTACGCCATTTAATATATCCGTAGCCATAGGTGAACAGACTTGTCATATTCATATTCTCGTCCCATGTTTCCTTCTTCTGGTTAGGCAGTGCTGTCATAAACTGGGCACGTTTATCCTTCTTCTGATTGCCCCATGTGTCATTTACGTCAAACATCACATCGTCAGCATCAAAAGCATCAACAAGAGTAGTCTTAGCACGCACGTTGCCCCATCCGCGAGATCCTACGCCGGTCTTGTACAGCTCATCCATCGGACCATTAACAAAGGCCTTGACATAGAAGTTTGTTCCTGCCGAACTTTGTGCATGCAGGCCGTCCTGAACAAGAGGCCATATTATCTCTGAACATTTGTCATTGTCGGCAAGGAATATCTGCCTATAGTCAGGAGCAAGATTATAGCCTCCTTCGTTTATCACCTTTTTTGCATACGTAAGGGCATCAGTATAGCGGTTTTCGCCTGTCCATACTTCAGCATTAAGATACATGCGTGCCAACAGGAACCACTCTGCCACACGGTCAACTCTTCCGTAAACATTGGCATGATGAGCCTTCAAAAGCGTGTCGATGCTCTTCAGCTCGCTTTCGGCATACTCAAAAATCTGCTTGCGGGTATATTGCACGGGAATGTCTTTCACGCCCGTATTTTCATCTATATAAGGAACAGAACCAAAGAGGTCGCAAAGCGACACATAGCAATAAGCACGCAGGAACCGGGCCTCAGCACGATAGCTGTCGCACTCTGATCCGAGTTCGTCCCACAGTCCGCGCTGTCTGAGCTTGTCCTCAGTACATTCACGCAAAATCTCGTTACAGTAGGCAATAGTCATGTAAAGGCGCTGATATGTCCATGTAATGACTGAAGCATTAGAGGCGTCCCACTGCAGGTTAAGGCATTTGCGCAGTCCGTTTGAAGATGACGGCATAAGGAAATTGTCGGTGTCGAGTTCCTGAAGATAGAACATCAGACGCACATATCCCGAATATCCCTCGTTTGCACCTTCGAGGTCGCCGTCGCCTCCGTCGCCGCCTTTCTGTCCGGTAAGTATCAATGAAGCGTAACACTTGGCCAGCATACCGGTATATCCGTCGGCCGTACTGTAAACTTTTTCGCTCACCAGCTGGTTGTCGTCCAGCGGCATAGTGTCGAGGTCGCTAAAACATGAGGTGAGTCCGATGCAAGAAAAAATCAATATTATTGACTTGATAAATATCTTTTTCATGATGAATTTATTTAAGATTTAGAAGTTAAGGTTAGCACTTAATGAGAATGTGCGCGGACGCGGATAAACATCACGGTCGATACCGTCGGACAATTCAGGGTCAACGCCTGAATATCCTGTTATAGTAAATACATTCTGTACGGCAAACGCAAGGCGAAGGCTGCTGTCGCTGTTCCAAAGTTTCTTGAAGGTATAGCCAAGCGTAATGTTGTCGAGACGGAAGAAATCTGCGCTCTCAAGGAAATAGTCTGAATAAAGCTGCTGTGTCTCAAATCCGAGGTCGCGTGTAGAAGGCAGAATGTTAGAGAAGCTGCCCTGATCGCTGTAGACCGACTGCAGGTATTGGTCGGCACGCACATAATTATATACGTAAGCTCCGAATGAACCGTGTGCGTTGATTCCCAGATACCAGTTCTTGTAAGTAAGCGAAGTGTTAAATCCGATATACGACTTAGGCAGGGCACTCTTGTTGGTTGCATATCTTGTCTCTGTCGACGACATGCTGCCGTCCGGCTGTACATACATACCCTCCATAGGCTTTCCGTTTTCATCGTATGCCTGCTTTGCAAGATAGAAGGTATAAGGACGCTTGCCCACCATGAACACCTGAACATACTTGCCAGTGCCTGATATAGAACCAGTCTGCACAAAGTTTGACTCAGAGTCGAACGTATTGAGTTTGGTTATCTTTGACGTGCTCCATGTATAGTTGAAGCCCAGATCCCACTTGAAGTCCTTTGTCTGCACCGGCACTGCGTTAATTGAGAACTCTACACCTTCGTTGTCCATCTCGCCGATGTTTGTGGTGAGTACTGACGAATAGTTTGTTCCAGATATGACATTGATGGTGTTGAGCAGGTCTTTGGTATGACGCTTGTAAACATCAACAGAACCATAGATACGGTTGTCAAGGAATCCATAATCGAGACCTGCATTCCATGTTATTGTCGTTTCCCATTTAATGTCATTGTCATAAGCGTTTGGCCTGTATGTATTGTACCATGTGTCGCCGAAGAGATAGCTCGACTCGGGATACGAAACGGTGAACGTAGTCATGTAAGGATAATCGTTGAGGATATCCTGCTGACCGGTCTGTCCATAGCTGAGGCGTAATTTCAGGTTTGAAACAACCTTATTGTTCTTCAGGAAATTCTCCTCAGAAATGCGCCATCCAAGAGCCACTGACGGGAAATAGCCCCAGCGGTTGTCCTTAGAGAAGCGTGAAGAGGCATCAGCACGCAGCGTGGCAGTAAACATATACTTGTCGGCATAGGTGTAGTTGATTCGTCCGTACAGAGAGAGCAGATAATATTCTGTTTCATAATGATACGGAGAGAAAAGCTCCTCACCCTCAGGCGAAAGAGTTGTGTCGTCATACTTCTTCCAGAAATGCTGCCATCCGTAACCGGCCATTACACTGAAGTCGTGTTTTTCGGCAAATGTGTGTGCATAGTTTGCGTAGAAGTCGAGCAAAGAGTTCTTTTTCTTCTGCACTCCGTCATAGTCAAGTCCTGTGCCGTCTTTCATGTTAGATGTATACATCGTACCTGCAAAGTCGGGCACATCCTTTGTATAGTCGCTCTTTAGATAGTCCATGCCGAGGTTGAGGTTAAACTGCAGGTCCTCAAATCCGTGTACCTTATATAATATGTTTGCGCTGCCGATAAAGCGTCCCACCTTGTTGCGGAAGTTCTGCAATTCGAGCTGTGCCACAGGGTTGTCGGTCTGTATGGCCATAGGATAATTGCCGTTCATCCATATAAAATATCCCAGTCCGGGGTCAGTGTCCGATGTTGGGCTGCCTGTCTTAACCGGGCGTGTAGGGTCATATCTCAAAGCGTTGCCGACCACGCTGCCGTCAACAAGGCGGTTGTTCTCTGACGAGAGTTTGGCGTTGAGCGCTATGGTAAGATGGTCGTCGAGAAGCGAAGGAGTTATGCCGCCGTCGAAGGTATAGCGCTTATAGCTGTTTGTCTTGATGATACCTTGCTGGTCGGTATATCCGAGCGACACGCGATAAGGTGCCTTTTTAAGCAGATTGCCCGACATCGACAGGTTGTGCTCGGTGCTTATAGCCGTGCGGAATATTTCGTCCTGCCAGTCGGTGTTGCTTGTTCCGAACTCTACTCCGCTTGGAACGCCTGTCACAGTAGGAACAAACGAGCGGAACTCGTCGGCCGTAAGTGGCTCAAGTCTTTTGGCAACAGAGCTGAGCGAAACGTTTCCGCTGTAATTAAACTTTATCTTGCCGTCGGTTCCCTTCTTTGTAGTTATAACTATTACACCGTTTGAAGCTCTCGAACCATAGATGGCCGTTGCCGAGGCATCCTTTAAAACGGTGAACGTTTCGATGTCGTTAGGATTTATGGCACCTATGATGTTGCCGCCACCCTCTATGTCTGAATTGTCCACAGGCACTCCGTCGATTACTATCAGCGGGTCGTTGCTTGCCGAGAGAGAAGCACCGCTGCGGATACGTATCGTAGCGCCCGAACCTGGAGCACCTGAACTGCTCACCACGTTGACACCGGCAATCTTGCCCACAAGAGCATCCTGAGCCGTGCTCTGCACGCCCTTGTTAAGTTCGTCGGGCTTTATGGCAGTTACAGAACCTGTAAGGTCTTTTTTCTTTACCTGTCCGTAACCAATGACAACAAGCTCGTTAAGCGTGTTCGACTCTTCCGACATACTTACGACATAAGTGTTTCTTCCGTCAACTTTAATTTTCTGCTGGTTGTATCCTATAAACGTAACAACAAGCTCGCTGCCTTCGCTTGCGTTGATAGAGAAGTTTCCGTCAATGTCGGTAACAGTGCCCTGACCGTTGTTACCGCTAACCATCACCGTTGCTCCGGGCAGCGGCTCGCCGTTAGCGTCTTTTACGGTTCCTCTTACAATTTTTGGCTGTCCCTTGGCCTTACTGACGTGTCTGCGCCCGTCGCTGACAGACACCTGCCGTCCTGAGATAGAATAGTCAAGGCGTGCCTTCTCGCACAGTTCCTTGATGATGTCGTTAACAGTCTTGCCTTGTGTTGAAATATCTATCACTTCCTGGAGGCGGCTTTTGACCGACTGGTCATAGACAAAAACATAGTTGCTGTTTTTCTCTATATAATTAAACACATCCCCGATTGTTGTCTTCTCGACGCTTAGTGTGTAGACACCCCTCGAGAAATTCAACGATACATATTGAGCCGCATAAGCCGCTCCATAAGAGGAAAGAATGCCTGACAGCAATATCACGCCGGCTCTCTTTCCAAGATTAAATCTTGATAGGTTAATCATAAGGTTTTTATTTTTTAATTAAAACATAAAGGTTTAACAACGTTATTTTATCTGGTAATGCTTATGGTATTATCTGTCTTTCTAAATTTTGTGCCCGACAATCGTGTTATCACTTTAAGCACATCAGTTACATCTTTCTTCAATTCAAGTTTTCCGTAAAGCCGCACATCCGATAGCGAAGGAGCGCAGACTATGCTTATGCCGTAAAAATTTTCAATGCGTGACGCTGTCTGAACTATTGTCTCGCCGTCGAGCACTATTATGCCGTCAATCCAGCTCGTGCAGTCAGACGTGTCAACGCTCGTCAGCGAATCTATGTTACCGTCGCTGAGCAAGAGCTGCTCGTCAGGCCGCATGTTAACCTTATTGCTCTTGCCCGTGGTAACCTCAACCGAGCCGCTCAGCAGCACTATGCGTGCCTGCTTGCCACGATAGTTATTAACGTTGAAACGTGTGCCTAGCACCTTCAGCGCGAACCCGTCGCCATGCACGATAAACGGCTTGGAGGCATTGTGAGCCACGTCGAAATAGGCTTCGCCGTCCACATAAACTTCACGTGTGGAACCACTAAATGTCTTGGGATAAAGTATCCTTGAACGTGAGTTGGCTATTATCTTTGTTCCGTCAGACAGCACGAGCGTGCGTGTCTGTCCAACCGGTACCACAAACTTCTCAAGCTTTTCGCTGCTCTTGGCCACGGCATTTTCTCCCGAAGCCAAAGGCGATGTAGAAGCCACACGACTGTTATACAGACACACAGCCACAACAAAAGCCAACAGCAGACAGGCTGCCGCCGACACCGTCCTTACAATAATTCGCCTGCGCTGCATTTTTCTGTCATACTCGTGTATCTTGCGATATGTACGCAGCTTTATTTTGTCGGTGTTGATTTCAAACGGCGTACAGTTGTCCAAAAAGAAATTCAGCTTCATGTCGGCATCATTCTCTTCATGAGTACCATACGGTGTCTTGTCTTGCATATTATCAGTTGTTCTGTTCATAATTAGTCACGCGTTTTAAAACGTTTTTTAAGAGTAGCGAGCGCATAAGCCACATGATAGTTGACCGTTGCAATCGAAATGTCAAGCAGCTGCGCTATGTCGGCATACGGCATCTGTTCGATCTTGGCAAGAAAGAACACATGCTTGCATCGAGGCGGCAAATATTTTATTGCCTTGTTAAGTTCCTGACGTTCTTCCTTCGTGATTATGCTTTCGAGAGGCGACTGGTTCTTCGGAAAGAAGAAATCAGGAAGGTCATCTATAGACAAACTGCTGTTATGCACTTCTGAGCGCACAGCATTAAGGGCCTTGTGAAAAGCTATTGTGTTAAGCCAGCTTACCATATTGGTTATCTTCATGAGATTTTTGCGATGCTGCCATACTTCAAAGAACACATCACTGACCACTTCTTCTGCTATTTCCTTATTGCCCACGATGCCGTAGACATGATAAAATATCCGGGCCGAATAACGGTCCATAAAGGAATCGAAGGCAAGCTCGTTGCCTTGTGATATGTGGTATATTTCAGTAATGTCGCCTTCCATAAAGACCTTTTATTAATCGAGTTCTGTTTATATGACACACTAAAACAAAAAACATATAGGATAAGAAGGTAATTTTTTTTTATTTTTTCGAAGAAAATTTAAATTAGCCATTTTGTGGCACAATATAAGACTTAAAAAATACCACAACAAAAAATTGTGTTTACATTTATGTTAATTTTAACTATAAATGCAATGGAAGAACATCTTACATGGTTCTAAGTATAAGTGTGCAAACAAATAAATTTATTATTTTATGCTAATTAAAAAATCGCTCAAAAATCCTGCATTATTAAAAAGCACAAAAAACTGTAACCAAAAGGCACGATTATTATTAATAAAAAAGCAAAAAGCAATCATTACAAACACGAGTTGTAAGCAAAATAATACATAAATGTTTCAAATCATTAACCTATCGTTTACGCATTGTAACTCGGCCACTTTTGATGCAAAAGTGGCCGAGTTTTTAACCTCAAACAATAGAGTTATTTTTGAGAAATGAACGGATTACTGAAAAAATACTGTTTATGCAATCTGAACCTTCAGTGACGTCACCAAGATAAGACTCATCACTCTGTGAAGCCGGCCAAGGCGCATTAACCATAAACAATGAATGAAATATCGACAACATACGCCTTATATGCTTATTTACTCCGGCAGACTTTTCTTACAGTGTAAAGTCATATCATTGAGATGAACTCTTTATCTTGACTGCCAAGACACAAAAAAAGGAGCGATTCTTGTTATTTAATCGCTCCTTTTCTTAGGTCATGTTTAATAATAGTATAAAATTATGCTGTTGTCATTATTTCTTACCGGTAACTTCAAACGGCTTTGTTGCCGTGGCGTTGCCATACTGGATGTATAGCTGATATTTGCCGGGCTTCAAGTCGGTTACGTCGATCAGGTAAGGCGCTACATATTTCACAGCCTTAACCACATGTTCCTTGCTGTCGAAGATCACTACCTTTGCCTGATCCTGTGTAGGCAGAGTGAGACGTATGCCCGAACGATTGGGATTGAACGTGACGCGGGCGTCATCAAGAGCCTTGACATAATTTACAGGAAGCGACGAGATGTCTTTTGGCGAGAATTTTACCATTACCTTGAGCGGACTTCCCTTCAGTCCATCGTCCGGCATGACATATACCGGAATTTTAGAGCCCGGCTCGAGCTGCATCATGTTAAGCTCAACGTTGAGCGAACCGTTGTTGGACGGGTCGAAGCCGAGTTTGGTGTTCTCAAACACAAAGGTAACCTCAACAGGCTTGTTATCGGGGTTGTCGGCCGAACGCGACACGCCCATTATGTAGCCTTTGTTCTTTATAACATTGTCCGAAGCAAGCTTTGTCCATGCTGTCTTAGACGGCTGCTCTGCACGCGAACGTGTGTTATACTCGCACAGATAGAACGCCTTCTGAGAGCCGTTGAGAGTATAGCCGAGCGAGTTGAGATTGCTTATCAGAGAAAGGCTCGCATTGGCAGGGAACGAGATGAAGTTCCATTCGCCAGGATTGAAAGTATATTTCAGTATAAGCTTATTAACGCTTGCAAAGCCGTTGTTGACAACCACCTGTCCGCGCGAAGAAGGATTGGCATAAACGGTTAGTTCATCAACTTCATCACCATTGTTAAGCACAAGTTTGCCATCGGCAGGCACGGTCTTGTCATTAACGACATAGAAACGGCATGTTGACAAGGGCGATGTCAGATATTCGTCGGTACCGGGCTGCACGGCTGCCACCTCAATATAGGCAGAATCGTCTGTAGGTATTGTGTGCACATTAAGCACGTTGCCTTCGATAGTGGCATACTCGCTGCCTGACGTTATATAGTAAAGCCCTGTTCCTCCTGATGTGAATCCGGCGTCAAGCGTGTGCTTGAAAGGCTTGCCGTAAGCGAGAATCTCGGTTGCGGGCCATGTGGCTTCCTGCTCCTTTCTGACATCCTTTTTAAGATAAAGGCGTCCCAGAGGAAAATTCATGTGGTCCTGATTAATGTCGTCTATCATATCGCCATTAATCACAATGTCGGTCTGTCCGTCGATTGCCACATCATACTTGCGCAGATATATTCCGTCAGAAGGCTTCACAGGATTATTCTTGGCATACATGGTGTGCGTATCCTTCAGCTCACCGTTAACAGTGAGGGTGAACTTTATGTCGCCGGCACTCTTGTTATCCTGTATTCCGTAATAGGTGAACAGACGCGAGTAAGGGGTATCCTCAGCAAAGTTAAACGTAAAGCTGCCTGTGGCGTGTGTGCTGAAACTCTTGTAGAAGTTTATTCCGTCCACAGGGAAAGGATTACCGCCGTCTATGCCTTGGTCATACTTTATCCTATTATCGTATCCGCTGGTGGCGGCATTCCACTTTACGTCTGCGCCGATCCATCTAAAGCGCTCAACGCCGTTGTCCTCAATCATCTCTGAGATGTAATTGTTACCGGCTTTTGACGTAAACTTAGCGCGATATGCATATCTGTCTTTTGTATCAAGAAGAGGTACGGTGAAATCACGGTCGAGAGTCTCAGGTATCGGCAACAGATAATATCCGCCAGACAGAGGTATATTGTCTGAAGTAACGGTGCTGCTGCCGTCACGCAGACTGAAGCTGACAAGCTGCACGGTACTTATTCCGGCTCCGCCGTCATCTACTTTTGCCAATATCTTACGTCCGGCCAGACTGCCGTCGGCACTTGGCACAAGTCCTATCAGCTCTATGCTCTGCGCCTGCGAATGCAGGCCGAGCAAAGAGAACAATAAAACAAATATATATCTTGCTTTCATTATCTTACGTTTATTTTGTTTGTATAATCCTTGTTAGCTGTGCGCACACGCACGATGTATGTGCCCGATGTGAGCTGATGAACAGAGCTTGACGCGCTTATCGTAGTGTAGACGCGGCGACGGCCGGCTGTGTCGAATATCTCGATGACCGACTTGTCTGTCAGTCCGTCTATGCGGCATGTGTTGCCGTTGACGCTCACTGAAGGCTTTTCGCTCTCAACAGCCTGATCTATGCCTATTGTCTCTTCGTAAACGTTAAGCACAAGCACGAAACGCGACTTGGCATCAGCTACATTATTGACATCAAACTCGTATCCGTTACCGTCGAGCAGATTCCAGCGCAGACCGGTCTGTTTGTCTAACAGCTCAGCCTTGTCTTCGAGTCCATAGCCATACGACTTTATCACACCTATACGGAACTTTCCTGTAGACGAGAGCTTAAGATTGATAGGAATCTCCACCTTATTGCCCGGCATAACGTTAACCGACAGGCTGCGGTTGCCGCATGCTGTGGCCATCTCGTTGGTCTTAGAGTTGAGTCCGCCCCACATCTTGATGGCATCCTCGCCGAGAACAAAGTCGGCAGAAGTTTCGTCCTGGAGTTTCACCTCGGTGCGGTCGGCAAGTTTCTCAGAGTCGCCAACATAGAGTCCCAGACGCAGCATCTTGTTCTCATGCAGCATATAGTGGTCGAACACCTTACGGCTTATGCTTGTGTTCTTAGCCTCCGGCGTTATCACAAGACTTGCGTCCGGCTGACGTGTCTGCACGAAGAACGGCTGGAAAGGCATCAGCTTCTGAGTTTCGTCATAATTCTCAATCATATCCCACGCCGTGTAAGTGTCGCTCTCGGGATTATACTGATAGAGATATTTCACCACCTCTTCCTCATTAAGAATAACATTATACTCCTTTGTGAGGTTTATGTTCGACAGATATGGATTGCCAATAAGGTTCCATCCTGCGTCAAGCTCGCTCTCACTTGGATAATATTCCAGCATGTCGGCATAAGCCACGTTTCCGCTGCTCAGCATGCTTCCGAGCGATGTGTTCACCAGACTGGTTACGTTGTCGTCAGTCTCAACCTTTATCTTTATGCCACCGTTAACTACTCCCTGCAGCAGTTTGGCCTTCACTCCGAACGATGCGTAAGGCGATGTTGCCTCTATCACGTTTCCGCCGTCGCCATTGTCGGCCAGCGAGAGTTCAACTATAGGCTCAAGAGCCACATTGAGTTTAAGCTCACCGTTGCCGCTCACACCCGAAAGGCTTATCGTTACAGGATTAACGGCCAGCTTGTTAAGATTATTCTTGTTGATGTTTACTACAATATCCTGCTCTGCCGAACTGTTCATATCGAGCTCCGATATGTTAGTTGAAGCATACTCCGACTCTACAGCCGAAACAAGCACCTTGCTGTTAGGATTGGCACTTATCACGCGGCTTTTTACAATAATCTTGTCAGTAGCCTCGTCAAGTATTATTGTGTCGCCCTCGGCATAGTTGTCAACCGAAAGTTTCACGTTGACAGGCATCTCGCCCGTAGTGCCGTCATACATCAGCATCATCTCGCATCCGCCGTTGAGCGTTGTTCCGTCAACGCTGAAGTTAATCCGGTCATTACCCTGACTGAGCAGAGGAACATAAGTTGCAAACGGCTCTGTTGAACCTATCGGACGCAGCGCCAGCTTGATTGCCGGACCTGAAGTCATCTGCGGCACGCTGAAGCTTATTGTGGCATTCTGTCCTGCGCTGAACACAGAAGCCTTGTCCATAGTGATTGTATAGAACGAATTGCTCAACGGCACAAGCTCTGCATGGTCGGCATTAGCATAATTATAAGGTGTTCCGTTCATCATGCTTATGCGGAAGTTGGCATTTACGCCCTGCGGAGCGGCCACATGCACTGCCTGTCCGGCCTCGGTGTCCTGGCTGTTCTGCGTGAACGATCTTGACGGATGGAACGGCATGTGAGAGAAATCCTCATTAGACGTTGTGCCGTAAAGCGTAACCGGAGCACCTGTAACCACATCATAAATTTTTCCGTCGTCGCCCTTATGATCCATGTCAACGAACGATACCAGACCAGGAGCGTCAAGACGCGGATTGTCCATCATATACTTGCGTATCTCGTCTGACGACAGCGCACGGTTCCAGAGCATAACCTGGTCAACCGCACCGTTGAACCATTTGTCGCCAAGATAGTTCTGTCCGAACATCAGTGCCGAATTGATTTTTGCGGCAGGAGTGGTTGCAGAACGTGAATACTCTGCACCATTGAGATAGACATGGAATGCGCTTGGTGTAGCCACAAGAGCCACATGCATCCAGCGTCCTACGTCAGTAGGCTTGAAATAGTGAGTGGTTGCCCATCCGTAATATCCGTCGTTCCAGTGGAAGCGCAGGTTCTTGTCGGCAAGGTGTATACCGCATACGGCACCTCCGCCACTACGGAAGAATATCAGAGGCTTGACACCAGTAAGCATATTCTCGTTGTCTATGCGCACCCATCCCATAATAGTAACATTGTTCTGTCCGTTAAGATTAGAAATAATCTGTGTCGACGAAACAGCAGCGCCACCGTTCTGGAACGTGAGAGCCTTGCCCGGATTTACGGGAAGCATCTTGTTGTTGACTGTAATCACCAGAGGCACCATGCTGTTGTCTTTGCTGACAATGGTGTCGGTAAGAGTCTTTGCTCCGCTCAGCTTGTCAATGTCGAGCTGAAGCTTAGCCACAGCCTTGCCGTTGACAAACTTCATGTTGTCGGCTATCTTGAACAGTCCTGTCTTAGAAGTTATCTCATAGAGTCCTTCAGGCTCGGCCTTTCCGCCGACAAGACGGGCACTTATACTATATGACACCTGACTTTGGTCATAGACATCTATCTCGTTGCCTTCCATACCGCCGTCGAGAGAAGGCTCCACTGCGGCCTTGTTCTGAAGCACGGCAAGAATCTTGTCGGCAAGGTCAGCCGTCTTTACTCCCTTGGCAACCATTGACGCTCCGTTATTTCCGGCCTCAAGGTCAGCCACTTTCTGCCATGACTTGGTTTCATCATAAAGTCCGCTTGCATAAAGCTGATACTGCTTGCCGCTCTGCCATGACAAAGGCAACTCTATGTTGAGAGTCTGGTTGCCGGCATCAGAGAACGGACGAATCTGGAACACTTCTGACGCAGACACATAATACTGGGAGTTGACGCCCATGCTGTCAGGATGCAGGTTAGCATAACGATAGATGCCGATTTCAGGCGACTTGTCGCCCGACGGTGTGAGATATATAGCCGTGCCGTTGCCTGTATCGTATGCAGTGCGTCCCTCCGGAGTCTTTACCTCCGACTTCACCGCACCTACAGCCACTGGCATCTTCACGTAAGAAGTGACTGCCTGTGTACGCGGAGCCATACCTGTACGAGAGAACAGCTCATGCTCCTTGCTGAGTTCTCCGGCATTGAAGTCATTATAATATACCAAAGCGTCAGACTCTGATGTGTCGTGCGAGAACATGGCGCGCTTAACATCGTTGGCATTGAGCGCACGGTTCCATATCTTAAGTTCGTCAACAGCACCCTTCATAGCCATGCTTTCAAATCCGTCGGCAAAGAGCGAGAGGTTTACTGCGCTGTTGAGCGGCGCCCACTGCACGATGCGCGGAGCCGAAGCCACCTCGCTGCCGTTGACATACAACGTTACGTTGCCGTCGCGGTCCTCGCTCAACGCTACGTGCGACCACTGTCCCTTTGTAAGCGCACTGCCAACAAGATCAGTCTGCTGTGCGTCGTTTGCATCGTAAGTCGCGCGGTCGAAGAGCTGTGCCGGAGCGTAACGGAACTTCAATATGCCCTGGTCGAGCAACAAAGCCCATCCGCGGGTGTCACGCTGAAGTTCTACGGGGCGATTGCACAGTATAACGCCATCTTTCTCGGGTTTAACCCAGAAGTCTATCGTAAAGTCATTAAAGAAGTAATCAACATTTCCAAGGTCGATGCGTCCGCTGCCGTCGCTGTAAAGAGCCTGACCAGGTTTAGGTGCATACTCTACTGCCGTGGTCTTTGAAGAAGCTGACTTGACTGTATATTCAGCCGATTCTGTGGTTACATCGGGCGACTCACGCAATGTGAGCTTCAGCTTAACCTTGTCGCCGTCTTTCAAATTATATGTCAGATACTGGTAAGGATTGTTTACGTCCTGACCATTGACATACCATGTATAGTCGTAATACAGGGGGATGGTCCATTTGGTGTCTATGCCGAATGTACGGCGTCCGTTTACGTTAGAAAGTTCTTTCAACGCGAATCCGTTACTGAAATAACGGTCGGCAGGATGTTCGAGGTCGGCCACCCACACTCCGCGTCCGTAGTCGCCGATAACCATTTCCTGTGTAGTATAATTCAATGCCACACGCTTTGCAGCAAGAGGATTATAGCCCTTGAGCCACAGGCTCCATTGCCCTGTGGTGTGGTCACGGAGATAAATGCCTGACGACGAACTGAAGAAATACAGGTCGCCCGTTCCTTCATGGAACAATATGTCATCACATGATATTGACGGCAGTCCCTCCGACAGATTCTCACTGTTACCTGTCGTCAGGTCATACTTAAGCACCTTGCCCGTCTGTCCGATATATATGACATTGCTGTTGTTCGGATCAGCGGCAATCAAGGCACCAGTGAACTTAGCAGGAACCTTAGAACCGTTAGAGCCGTTCACCATAACTGTTTCAAACGTATTGCCGTTATCGGTAGAGCGTACAATGGTATGGTTCGTGTTTATCACAAACAATGTAGGCTTGCCGCCGTCGCGAGTTATCGCAAAGTCTCGGGCACCGATACCGGTTCCACTAACGTCAACAGTATTGGCTGAAATATTTACTGTCTTGCGTCCAAAGTCATCAATGCGGAACAACGACTGGGCATTACTGCCCTGATTGTGAATCAGATACCAGCTGCCGGTACAAACGTCGGCCATGGTGTATCCTTCATACCAAGAACTGATAGAAATGCCCTCAAGACCACCGCCTCCGCCACCTGAGAAATAGCATGTGCCGGCATAAGGATTGATAAACGCCTCTGTTCCCTCGTATCCGCGCCAGTGTCCCCAACGTCCGTAGCGGTAAGTCTGTGCGTCAACGTCCTGAGTGTTGCCGAGCATTGTCTGGTCGCCAAACTCGTTCACCTTAATAGAATAGTGCAGCTGATTGCCCATCGAGCTGTTTATGTTAGTCCATTCGTAATTGTTTATATCCTTGTCCTTGACAAGCAGTCCGGCGTCAGATCCGCGGAACACTCGTCCGCTGCGGTGAGACACGATACAATGATTATCTGCATTATGACGCGCACTTGTCGTAGAATAATACTTTCCGTCGTCAGCCAAAGCTTTCAGGCGGTTGCCCCATGCAAATTCCTTGAAAGTATGTCCGCCGTCGCTGCTTATGGCAGAACTCATAGAGCATCCGTAGAGCCACTGCGGGTCTTGGAAGTTTACACCGAATCCTCCGAGCCATCCCCATGGCGACTCGTTTCCGAAAGCAAGTCCACTGCCTATGCCGTTTATAGGCTCTTGCAGCGTGCGCCATGTCTTGCCGCCGTCGTCTGAGCGGTAAACGGCTGAATATACGCCATAACTTACGTTACGCGAAGCCGTTGCGAACCACATCTGCAGAGGGTTGTTAGGATTAACCTCAAGGAATCCCTGAGTTGTAGCCTTAAACGGAAACTCGTTAACCTGCTTGTAGCGCAGCTGCGTTCCGTCCTGATTATATACGTCGAACGTCATGCGCTTAATATTGAAGCTGCCGTCGCTCTGCGGTGTCAGTCCGTCGTCAGAGTAATAGATGCTTCGCGAAGTAGGTATATATATAATGTTACGGTTTTCAGGATTGAAGGCAAAATTCTGGAAGAACGAGCCTTTCATTCCTGTTTCCGGATGAGTTTCCTTCAGTTCGTCGGGCAGTACAATCTGTTTCCATGTAACGCCCTTGTCCTCACTGTACCACAACTGGCTGCCGAGATAATTGGCTCCCGACTGTATTGCTCCTATAAATTTCAGTTTGCCTGACGCATCTCTGAACGCATATCCGCGCTTGAACGACTTATGCGTAGCGCCCGGCACTCTTGTCCAGCTCTGTCCGCCGTCTGTCGTCTCATAAACGGCAGTGCTGTTACCGTTCTTCATGAAGGCGAAGAAATGGTTCCAGTCGTCCGGATCAACAGGGATTGCCGAATGAGAGCATATCTTGCGGAACTCGCGGTCGGGTATTCTGTCGGTAACACAGTCCCATGTCTTGCCAAGATTGTCAGTACGGAATATTCCGCCACCGTCGGGAACAACCATAAGAGCATCAGGATTGGTAGGATGAACTACAATCCAGTGAATACGGCCTGTATAAGGCTTCTGCTGCACCGGGCGGAAATATCCCGGGTTGCGCTTGCCCTGCATACGGTCGTTGGGAGTATAAGGTATTTCAGGATAATATGTTTCAAGCTGCTTGGAATAAAGTCTTCTTACCGACTTCATCGTTTCGCCATAGTAAGCTGTATCCACAAACTGATAGATTGAGTCGCCGCCCGGAGCATGCCCATAAGCCGGCAACCACTGCTTGGCATACATGCCATATTCACGCGAGCCGCGCACCTTACTGCGGTTTGCGTTAATGTAGCGGTTCATAATCCGCGTTATCTCCTCCGGATACCATCCGTCGCGCGCGAGCTTAATATAAACCTCGTCGCCGAGCAGATCCTCCTTCTTTACCTGTCCATAAGCAGAATCAGGTAATGTGGAAACGGCACGTTCCATCTTTGAACGCTTCTTGTCGTCGGCACCCTTGTCACGGCCCAGATGAGCCTGTACCAAGACGAACGGCAACATAAGCGCCAATAATCCTGTTAATCTTTTTTTAGCCATAATACCTTTTGTTCTGTTTATTAGAGTTTTTGTTATTTACATTTCAAAATCATACTTCATTATGATTACAATGCAAAATTGTACATTTGTAGCCAAATTAAAAAATAAATAAGAATATATTTGGCATAAATTAATAAATTTCCTATTTAATGATTGTTTTTAAAAACTTTTAAACATTTAAGCCAATAAATATAAAATAATTGACTAAAATCAATTCTTACAATTTGAAAACATACACAGACCCTGTTTCCGCACACACAACATTAATAAATAAATTTTCTACAGAATATTGGCAAAATATTTAGCAAATAGAAAGAATTGACCTATATCAAGGAAATAAATCCGGCACGAGTTTCAAAAAGTTCATTATAACAAAATTTGACTATTCAAAAAGCGAGTTATCATGATTTTCACTTAAATTTTTACTATAAAAATCATAAAAATTTGATGATTATCGGCCAAATTAAATAATAAACATTAAAAAAGATATGTTCTATTTGTATTATTGCATGTTCTTTGATTATCTTTGCAGACGAATCAAAAATACATTTAAATTATGAAGATGAAAAAAGAATACATTTCACCCTCAATTCAAGTGTTGCAAATAGAGTCAGAGAACATCCTTAGCGGAAGCGGCTCTCAGTCTGATACTTACAATGGAATGAACGACCTGCCGTCTGACCCTGGATTTTATGATTACGACGACGAGTATTAATACTATAATATATAAGGTAAAAAGACTCATTAAATTAAACAGAACCGTTACGCAAGTTAACGGTTTTGTTTTGTCCGGAAGTTAAGGCCACTGGCTGAGACGTATATCCTGAAATATCATAAGTTGCGTATTACTGAGCCACGACTTACATGAACAACGATAACAATAAAACAAATAAATTCACCGACATGAAGAAAACCATCATTGCAGCTGTGTGCATAACGGCAAGCTGCATGACAACGGCTAAGGCCAGCAAGGCCGACAGCGTGAACACTTTCCGCTCTGTCAACCTGCAAGAAGTTGTTGTGTCTGTAAACAGGGACAAGACACGCAAGATAAACACACCGCAGCACATTGTAAGCGTGCCGAAGAGCTTTATCGACTATGCCAACAAGCAGTCTACTGCCGACCTGCTCAGTGAAACGGGACAGGTGCTCGTACAGAAGAGCCAGCAGGGCGGCGGAAGTCCTATTCTTAGAGGATTTGAGGCATCGAGAATACTGCTCGTGGTTGACGGCATAAGGATGAACAACCTTATATACAGAAGCGGACACCTGCAGAACTGCATCACCGTTGACCAGTTTGCGCTGAAGAACATGGAGGTGCTTTTCGGTCCGTCGTCGCTCAACTACGGCTCTGACGCACTTGGTGGAACAATCACTTTCAACACGCTCTCGCCCACCCTTGCCGCCGACGGACAGACTCACACAAGCGAGGGACACACCGTGCTGAGATACGGCAGCGCCAACCAGGAAGGTACTGCCCATGTTGACTTCAACTACGGAACGGAGAAGTTTGCGTCGCTCACGTCGTTCACGTTCAGCAACTTCGGCGACCTGCGCGCCGGAACAACGCGCAACCCTTTCCTGCCAGACGACGACAACTACATTGAAAGCAACATATACGTGCAGCCGCAGGACGGCAAGAACGATATAATGCTGTATAACGACAAGCCGCAGCTGCAGAAGCGCTCGGGCTACCTTCAGTATGACTTCATGCAGAAGCTGCTCTACAAGCCCAACGCCAACAGTCAGCACATGATCAATTTTCAGCTGTCTAACACAAACAACTTCAACCGCTACGACCGTCTTAGCGTAACGGAGGTGAAAGACGGCGAGCTGCGCCCTAAGTTTGCAGAGTGGTACTACGGACCTCAGTTCCGACTCCTCGCTGCTTACCATTATGACGGACGCGACCAGCTCGGAGCCGACAGAGTGCACATGGCCGTGGCATACCAGAACGTTAAGGAGAGCCGCCACGACCGCAAGTTCCAGAAGGAGGAGCTTTACAACAACTGGGAGAACGTTAACATCGTGTCGCTCAACACCGACTGGATAAAGTTTATGGACAACCACAAGTTGCACCTCGGAATAGACGGAACGCTGAGCTTCCTCAAGTCTACCGCCAACACCGAGAACGTGCTGACAGGCGAAACATCATACAACACCACACGCTATCCCGACGGAAGCAACAGCATGCACACCATTGAGGCATTTGCCACACACGTATGGAACATCAATAAGAAGTGGAGCATGCACGACGGTGTGCGCCTCGGCTATGCCACCACTTATTCGAGCGTGCTCAACGTTGACGAGTTTCCCTTCTTCGGCGGCGACAGCCAGCGCAAGAACAACTTTACGTACAGTGCGGCGATAGGCATGAACTACCTGCCCACAAAGACATGGAAAATCGCCCTCTCTGCATCGACAGCTTACCGCGTGCCGAACATCGACAACACATCTAAGGTGTTCGACTCTAAGGTAAGCACCGTTACAATACCCAACAAGGACATCAGACCGGAGAAGACCGTGTCGGTTGACCTCAACATAACAAAGCATATCGACAATGTGCTGACATGGGAGAACGTTGTATACGGAACTTATTACTTCGACGCCATAACCACGGCACGCGGCACATTCATGGGCGAAAGTCAGATGGAATATCAGGGCGAGATGTGCGACGTCTACACATATACCAACGCCAAGACGGCCGTATTGTGGGGCTTTTCGTCGAGCCTGACCGCCACACCGACAAGACAGACCGAGCTTTATGCTTCGTTCAACTATACTTACGGCCGCATTCTGAGCGGTGAGAAGAAGCAGCCGCTCGACCACATTCCGCCAATCTACGGACGCGTGGGAGCCGCATGGCTTACTGCTGACGGCAAGGGACGCTTCGACATGTATGCCCTGTACAACGGCAAGAAGTCGGTTGACAGCTATAACATGGACGGCGAGGACAACATCGACTACGCCACCGTTAAAGGTGCCGACGGCGAAGGCATGCCGGCATGGTTCACCATCAACGTCAAGGGCAGCTACAACCTTAACAAGAGTCTGACGCTGCAGGCCGGCGTCGAGAACATTCTCGACACCCAGTACCGCGTGTTCTCATCGGGCATCAACGCTCCGGGACGCAACGTATATGCAGCCCTGAGAATGACATTCTGACGCGAAAGGCCTTTGTACACAACCTGCAACAGGTCTAAACTAACCCTGCCGCATGCAGCCTCAACATGACGCAGCACTAATGCGGGCAGAACAATCAATGAAAGAAAGCTTCAAATAAATAGAGTAAAACACAAAAAGTTTTCTGTGCAACTCGCCAACCGTAACATCTCTGCATATCACACTGATATTCAGAGAGATACGAAATGGCGAGTTGTTTTTTTGTTTCCGTGATTACAGCCTTTGCGCGGCGCGTTTCTAAAAGGTGGCCTTTTAGACTGCAAAAGGGCACCTTTTACAAGCCAATATGTGGCCTTTTACAAGCTAAAAGGCCACATATTGGAAACAGGCTCTAAACATGCCTGTATGTAAGGATTATATTTCCGTCGTATTCCTTGCGGTCGCACAGCTCTGCCGAGGCAGGAATTTGCGGTGCGGCAGTGCCTCCGCCTACGGTGCGCGGCGATATTTCTACGCGCAGTTCGTCCCAGCATCCGTCCTCGGCGAGGAAACTCCGGTGGGTTTCTGCTCCGCCTTCAACCAGCAGCGACTGAATTCCCTTGCCGTAAAGCCATTTCATCAGCTGCGGCACAATGGGCTTGCTGAAGTCGGCTTCGGGCACAAACGGCCTGTTGCGGTCGATTACTATGCGCATCGGGTCACGTCCCGCCCACAGTCTTACGTTAAGCTGCGGCTTGTCGCGCTCCGCCGTAACACGGCCCACGAGTATGGCGTCGTTCTCCGCCCTGAGCTTATGCACGAGCATCTGGGTGAACGGTGTGGACAATGCCACAGGCTTGAAGTTGTCGTCGATAAACCCGTTTGCCGTCTGACACCATTTCAGTGTCACATAAGGACGGCTGTGAGTGTTGAACGTCATGAAACGGCTGTTCAGCTCAAGACATTCTTTCTCAAGCACGCCCACAGTAACCTCTATGCCTGCGTCGCGCAACTTCTGTATGCCGCGGCCCTTCACCTTGGCAAAGGGGTCTACGCATCCTACCACCACGCGCCTTACGCCCTTGCTCACAATGAGGTCGGCACACGGCGGCGTGCGGCCGTAATGAGAGCATGGTTCAAGGCTCACATACATGGTCGACTTACTGAGCAATGCCCCATCCTGCGGCTTTACCGACGCAAAGGCGTTCACTTCGGCGTGGCCTTCGCCGCATCTTATATGATATCCCTCGCCTATTATGCGGCCGTCTTCGCTCACAATAACAGCACCCACCATAGGGTTTGGCATCGTTGTAAGCCGTCCGCAGCGTGCCAGTTGAAGGCACCGGCGCATATACATTTTGTCTGTTTCAATCTGTTCCATGCTGCAAATATACTTCAAGTGAACGAGAAACAGAAATTTACGGGCGTAAGAATGTTCTTTTGAATCAGAACCGTTACTATTCATTTTTACTGAAAAAATCTTAAAAACAATGCTCAACCGATACAAGATTAGAGAAAAAATGCATATCTTTGTAATATCAATTTGATATCATATTCTTTTTATATTAAATCTTTAAAAACACCTTATTTATGGAAAACAAGGAATTCATTTTCAAGGGTATGACACTCAACGGCATCGGCATGCTCGTTCTCAACCTTTTTCTCTACATTGCGTCGGTAGGTCTGATTGCTCTTTCGCCCACGATATTCAGTGGCGCCACGGCCATAGTTTCAGGCGTGGCAGGCGGCATACTGTTCATTGTCAATATCATCGTTAGCTGCGGTTTCGTAAAGGTTGAGCCGGGCGAGGCGCGCGTGATGATGTTCTTCGGAAAGTACCGCGGCACGTTCAACACTCCCGGTTACCACTGGATTAATCCGTTTATCACCACCAAGAAGCTGTCGATGCGCGCACGCAACCTCGACGCCGAACCTATAAAGGTGAACGACAAGACGGGCAACCCGGTGATGATCGGTATGGTGCTGGTGTGGAAACTGAAAGATACATACAAGGCAATGTTCGAGATTGACGCTCAGACCATGGCCGAGTCGAAGGCCGCCGGCGACGCTGCTGCTGCAAGTGCAAAGACTGCCAACATAATGAACGCCTTCGAGAAGTTTGTGCGCATACAGGCTGACGCCGCCCTGCGACAGGTGGCCGGACAGTATGCCTACGACGACGGCGAGCAGGACAACGGCGAACTGACTCTGCGCGACGGCAGCGACGAGATAAACAAGGAACTTGAAGCTAAGATTGACGAGCGCCTTGCAATGGCAGGTATTGAGGTAATTGAGGCCCGCATCAACTATCTGGCCTATGCTCCCGAGATTGCGGCTGTGATGCTGCGCCGCCAACGGCAGTTATTGCCGCACGCGAGAAGATTGTGGAGGGTGCCGTGTCGATGGTGAAGATGGCTCTCGACAAGCTTTCGGACGAAGAGATTGTTGAACTCGACGAGGAGAAGAAGGCAGCCATGGTGAGCAACCTGCTCGTTGTGCTCTGCGGCGACGATACGGCACAGCCCGTAATCAACACCGGAACGCTGAACCACTGATATAATTCATAATTCACAATTAAGAATTCATAATTGGGAGCGCGCTGTCATGCCGACGGCATAGCTCCCATAACTCCCATATCTCCAACAACACCCATCACATGCTAAAGAAGAAAAGCAAGAAACAACTAATTGAATTCAGCCGTTCGCCAAAGCTATCGGGCAAGGTCAATGTATGTATCGGTCTGCCGCTGACAGCCCTTTGGCTGCTGCGCTGCTGGAAGATTGACTGCTGGTATAACGGCACAACGATACTTTCATACATCGTACTCCTACTGATGGTGGGCACGGGCATCTACCGCTGGGCATTCCGCAAGGGTGCCATAAGCGACACGGTTACGCTCGGAGGCTTCAGCAACCGCATGTACCTGCGCTACAGACAACTGTATATGCCGGTTGGCATTGCGGCAGGCTTTCTGCTGATATTTGTCTTCACGGCGCTACTAACATTCATAGACGACGGCATAGACGGACTTACCATCCAGAGATTATCTGAAGAACTGGCCACTTTCGGTTGGATGTTTATCCTGGTTTTGTATAAAGTTCTGAAGTCATACGTCGACTTCTACGAATATTACCGATCACCCGAAGCATCGCGGAAGAAGGTCGACTGATATTGATTATACGGCAAACAAAGAGGAATGAAACATGATTAAACAATATCTAAGCAGCATAAGCATAACGAAATACAGCTGCAGCGCAAGGCTTTATGGCAAAATACATATCGGCATAGGGCTGCTCGTTGTGCTGTTCACCCTTGCATGTATAGCCATTAAAGGAATGCCGGAGCCGATAGTCTTGATTATTATGAGTCTTATAGCCATAGGCATCTTAGGCTATGGGCATATTTCACATGGCTGCGCGGAAAGCCGCTGAAACGTGAGATTGTACTCGGCTCATGGTCCAACAGACTCTATCTGCGCAGCAGATGGCTGTTTATCACGGCAGGCATAATCACCTGTCTGGCAGGATCTGCCGTCACTATAATGATTGTATCGCTGATTTCCAACGGCTATGAAGGCATGATTTCTGTGATGATAAAGAATATGAACGACTGGTTCTCACTGCTGATTCTGCTCATATACAAAGTGTTTCATTCTTACATGAGCTATTATCTGTACTACCGCTCGCCCGAATACAGGGCTTCGCTGAACAAAGATAAAGACACAATACGGGCATAAACGGCAGCAAGCCGTAAGGCCGCCGGACGCAAACCCGCAAACATAGAAGATGAAGAAAGACAACAACACCAAGAGCTTTGTCCTGCGTGTGGACTCAGAGACGATGGCAGCCATAGAGAAATGGGCTGCCGACGAGTTCCGTTCCACCAACGGACAGCTGCAATGGATAATATCGGAAGCGCTGCGCAAGAGCGGACGACTGCCGAAGAAAAAGCGCGCACGCAAAGATGAAGGAAAGGAGAATGAAGAATGACATACCGTGAACTGTGGCGCACACTCGAACCGCTGTATGGCAACGGTGAGGCGCGTGCCATTACCGACTATGTGCTAGATGTCTGCTTCGGACTGTCGAAGGCCGACATCCTGTGCGGAGCCGTTGAAGAGATGACGGCAGAAAAGACTGCAGAACTGAACAAGATATTCGGGCGTCTTATGAAAGGCGAGCCTGTGCAGTATGTGCTCGGGCGCGCTGAATTCTGCGGGCGCTGGTTCAGTGTCCGCCCCGGTGTGCTCATACCCCGCCCCGAGACCGAGGAGCTTTGCGCGTGGATAACAGCCGACAGCAAGGCTTCGGCCAGCCCGAAGGTGCTCGACATCGGCACGGGAAGCGGCTGCATAGCCATAACGCTGCAACTCGACATGCCGGAAAGTAAGGTTACGGCGTGGGACATTTCTGCCGATGCGCTCGACGTGGCACGCGAGAACGCACAACAACTAGGCGCCAACGTAAACTTCGTAAAGCAGGATGCGCTCAACGCAAAGCCTGAAGGCGAATGGGACGTGATAGTGAGCAATCCGCCATATATCTGCGAAAAAGAGAAGAAGGACATGGCCGTCAACGTGCTGGAACATGAGCCTCACACGGCCCTATTCGTGCCCGACGCCGACCCGCTGCTGTTCTACCGCGCCATAACGCGCCTTGCGGTGCAGACGCTTAGCAAGGGCGGACGGCTGTATTTTGAGATTAACCCGATATATGCCGACGACACTTGCCATATGATGCGAGCCGAAGGCATGACGGCAGTAGAGCTGCGAAGCGACATGTACGGCAAGCAACGCATGGCAAAGGGCGTAAAGGCGTAGCGGCAAAATAGCACAAACAGACAACACGGCAACATACACAGAGCCGGCTGTGCCGGCACAACATGACAAAGAGATGAAACAGATAACAGAACAGGAGGCATTCTTCAAGCTGTCGGCCATGTGCGCCGCAGCAGAGCACTGCCGCCACGAGATGAGCGAGAAGATGGCGCGCTGGCAGCTGCCCGACGACATGCAGGAACGCATAATGCAGCGGCTTGTTGACGAAAAGTATATCGACGAGGAGCGCTACTGCCGCTTCTTCGTGCGCGACAAGATACGATACAACAAATGGGGACGCCGAAAGGTGGAACAGGCGCTGATGATGAAGCGTATACCGCGCGACATAATATCAGGCGCGCTCGGTGAGGTTGACGCCGAAGAATACATCGCCGTGCTGCGCCCCCTGCTGCAGAGCAAGCGCAAGACGATAAAGGCGGCAAGCGAATATGAACTTAACGCCAAACTGATAAGGTTTGCCATGGGCCGTGGTTTCGACATGGACATAATAAAAGAATGTCTTGACTGCGAACAGATATAACTGCACAATGTTGCATAAAGCAGCAACAAGACAGAACTGACGGACATCACAAGCGCAAAGAGCACGATAAAAGCATGACGAAAGAAGAGCGCGACCTGCAGCTGGAAATCTGCCGTATGACAACCAGAGGACATATATACGCCAACTAAAGAGGCGATATATGCCGTGTGCGCAACGGACGCTCCGCACGATAACGCTGCGGCGACATTCCGGCATTGCTCTTGAAAAACTTGCCGAACGCCGACTGATCAGAGAAATGCAGGTCGTAAGCAATGGCCTGTATGGTCAAGTCTGTATATACAAGCAGACGGCAAGCCTCGGCATAGAGCATGCCCGAAATAAAATAGCCGGCTGTCTTTTGAGTTACCTTACGTATCACGCGCGACAGATAAGTGGTAGAAATAGAAAGCCGGCGCGCATAGAAATCAAGATAATGCTCCTCACGATAATGCTGTGTGAGCAAAAGAATGAAACGGTGGAACAATGCCTCATTGTGATTGACTGCCGGCGGAAGAACTGACACACGCGCGTCGACAAACTCAAGAACCTGCAAGAACAGAGCGTGCATCTGATGGTTAAGGATGTTCTCCTGATAGACATAAGACTTCTTGATGGTATCCGAAATCTGGCGCATTGAAGCCAAAACGCCGTCGGCCTGAACATCGGTCAGATGAAGTACGGGCGTCTCTGTGCGACAAAAAAAGAGCGAATAAGACTGATAGGCATCAAAAGACGACAGCATGTGCTCGAAAAGACTGCGCTCACACAGCAGATGCATAGCCACAAAATCGTCGCTCTGGCCCGTGATTGCCACCAGCGAACTGGGAGAAAGCAGCAGCATGTCGCCACGCCGGAAGCTGCACTCACGGCAATTAATAGAGAACATTGCAGTTCCCGACTCAACCAGAAGAAAAGAAAACATATCGGCAAACACAGGCGGAATGGTGTCGATATTCACCAAACTGTTATCCATCCTGAAGCAGGCAACGCTGTCCTTATACACCTCCTTCACCTCATGATAGGCCATCAGTTCGCTAAGTCTGATTATACGTTCACCCATACATATTTCCCTTTATCAATCATATTAATCCAGCAAGTATGCCCACATTCTGTTTGGAATGTACGCGGCACTAACCACGCAGATGTATGCAAAGATAATCATTGTTTCGTTTTTAACCAATTCTCATCATCTTTTTAACAGCAATCAATGGTGATGATTTACGAACTTTGCACACAGAAAAGAACTTTATTAAGAAAGAAACAAGAAAACATGACAAGACAACTGATTTACACCGGAGTGATGATGCTCCTTGCCGTCTGCACCCAACGCGTGGCGGCACAACATGAATTGACGCTTCACAATGCCGAAGGCAAGGCCATGAAAGTGGCGCTGCACAAGGCTCTGCCTGTGAGCGCCGACCGTGTGCGCTATACCGGATTCAAACAGGAAACGCTCATACTTAAAGCCGGAAGCATACGCCGTGAAGGCGCAAAACCGCTGACATGTGACATAATGCTCGAACGTGACGTGCCGATAAAGCTGCGCGACGGAGTCACGATATACGCCGACGTGTTCCGTCCAACCGACGGAAAGCCGTGTCCGGCTATACTGGCATGGAGCCCCTACGGAAAAGAAGTGGGCGGACAGATGCTCGACGACGTGCCGATGAGAGCCGGAGTGCCGATGAACGCGACGTCAGGTCTGGAGAAATTTGAAGGCCCCGACCCTGCCTATTGGGTGGCTCACGGATATGCAATAGTGAATGTCGACAAGCGCGGAGCCTATATGTCGGAAGGCAACCTGCTGTACTGGGGACACGAGGACGCTCTTGACGGATGCGACGTGATTGAATGGATAGCCTCGCGCGACTGGTGTACGGGCAAGGTAGGAATGTCGGGCAACTCATGGCTAACCGTATCGCAATGGTTCATTGCCGCCGAAAAGCCAAAACATCTGACAGCGATAGCGCCGTGGGAAGGCTTCTGCGACCACTATCGCGAGTCGGGCACACGCGGCGGAATACCTATGCCTGAGTTTCCTGAGATGATAGCCGAAACGTTCTCGTCGGCTCGCGGCATGCTTGAAGACCAGCCGAGAATGATTGTAGAGAAGCCGTTTATGTGCGACTATTGGGAGGACAAAGCCGCACGAGTTGAGAACATAGACATTCCGGCATACGTTGTGGCAAGCTACACCAACTCTGTTCACACGCACGGAACATTTGCCGGATACCGCCGGATGGCGTCTAAAGAAAAATGGCTGCGCGTACACGACACTCAGGAATGGTTTGACTATTACACCCCGGAGAACGTAGAGGACCTTAGAAAATTCTTTGACCACTATCTGAAAGGCATCGACAACGGATGGGAAAAGACTCCTAAGGTGCGTCTGTCGGTGCTCAATCCCGGAAGCAAGGACATTGTCGGCCGTCCTGAAAACGAATTTCCGCTTGCCCGCACCGAATATCACAAACTATATCTGTCAGCAACAGACAGTACGCTGAACGATGTTCTGCCAAAGAATACGGCGTGCAACACCTACGTGTCTACTTCTGCCGACAATCAGATAACATACAGATACCGCATGGACAAGCCTACGGAAATAACAGGATACATGAAGCTGCACCTGTGGGTTTCAGCCCCGGACAACGACGACATGGACCTGGCTGTACGCGTGGAGAAGCTGTCTAAAGACGGCAAGCCGCTGCCCGACATGACCGGCAACGTAATAGCCACAACGGGAATGATGCGCGTGTCAATGCGCCAGACAGACCCGTCGAAGAGCACCGAGGCGGAGCCTTACTATCCGTTTACAACCGAACAGAAGCTGAAACCGGGCGAGATAGTACCTGTGGAGATTGAGATATGGCCTATGGGACTGCTGTTTGACAAGGGCGAGATACTGCAACTCACCGTTGGAGCATATCAGCCCGCAAAGGCAGACATACCATTCGGCTCGGCCCATATAACTATTCCGAAGGAGGGATATACCTATATGCCAGGACAGAAAGTGGAGATGATGACCATTGGAGGCAATGCAACAGAGTGTGCCGACAAGAACGAAGTGGTTAAATCGCCTGCAACACACAACTCGGGAAGACACTGCATATACACCGGCGGCAAATACGACAGCTATCTGTATGTGCCTGTAATTCCTGCAAAGAATAAATAATATTTACTGTTTTAACATCCAAAATATGTCAAGACGATAACCCACAACGTTATTTATTGACGCTAATTACGCTCCCGTCCGAATGGTGGTGTCCTTAGAATTTAATCAGTCATGCTGTTGATGCATGGCGGAAGATGGACACAACCATACGAACGGGAGTTTTTATTTGTAATCATTGGCAACGCATATCACTGCAAATAATTCATTAACGTAAAATTAAATGTATGACAAAGCACAAAGTACAATCGACGGATATGTAATATTATTTTACCTAAAGTAGGTTTATGCGCAATACATTTAACAGTAAAACTTTAGGACAAAAAATATTTTCAATCTAGGAAGCTTAAGTATAATGGATGTTAAAATACAGGTAATAGAATTGCCATTAAATTAACATTGATTTACTTTTGAAGGCCAAAAGCACAATAAAAGCATCTCTTTTGAAGTACAAAACGGCATGTTTTACAACGTAAAAGCACTGCTTTTGAGACGCAAAAGCATATCTTTTACATAACAAATGACCGAAAAACACATATAAATGGCTATGTGCCCAACATCCCAAAACGCGTAAAAGTCTATATAACAAGCATTTATCTCAAATGCTTAATTTTACGCGGTTTTCTCTATCAAACAACGATTTGCGGACAGCATAGCTGTTTTAAAGGCATCAAACGACAGGATATAACAAATTATATTTACATTTTCATTGCTTTGATAATATATCATTTCCACCTCCTTGGCAATACATCATATACGCTGTATTTTTACGCAAAAATAGGATTGCCAATATAAAGACATTCTTAAATATAATTTCTCTGTCGGATTAAAACAAAATTCGGTACAACATACTTTATTAAATAAAACAGGATGCGGCTCGGCCATAAAAATAAAACAAGTTTTATTTTGTATTGCAATCGCCTTTCGCTATCTTTGCATAGTAAACTACTATTTTGCACAAAAAGGCAAAAAAGGAACGAAAGGAGAACATTCTGATGAAATACCCTATAGGAATACAGAGCTTCGACAGAATTATTGAAGACGGATATGTTTATGTCGACAAGACTGACATGATTTATTCGCTTGTCAGTAAAGGCAGTATATATTTTCTCAGCCGTCCAAGACGTTTCGGAAAAAGTCTGCTCGTATCAACATTAAAGAATTATTTTCTGGGCCGAAAGGAACTTTTCCAAGGGCTTGCAATTGACAAGCTTGAAAAGGATTGGAATGTTTATCCGGTGTTTCATGTTGATTTCAACGGAGGAAACTTCTCCAATCCTGACGAACTTGAACAGAAACTTAACTTCT
>ERZ779697.173-NODE-173-length-35835-cov-4.24117_pt1 | contig 35835 bp, 37 predicted proteins | sample MGYA00511881_ERZ779697 | MGnify/ENA primary metagenome ERZ779697 (study PRJEB29588, sample SAMEA2148105) | human gut metagenome | biome: human gut; feature: human-associated habitat; material: faeces | place: Denmark | collected 2008/2010 ... | reverse complement strand
CTGATTTTTCATTCCTCGCATCGCCTGAAGTGTCAGGATTCCACGAACTGAATCCCCTAAGTATTCCTGTAAAAGGGATAGCAGCCGCGTGAACGACCCCGGCAGGTAGCGGACAGCTTATTTTTAAGTTCGAAAGACGCAAGTGCCCTGCTGCCACCCAGATACCACTTCCATAGGAGCTATGCACCGCATGGGAGTTAGTAATTCATGTAGACGCCCGTGGACGAAAGCATGAGATTGTATATCGCTTATCTGATGAGCAGGCAGATGAGCTGGAAAGAAAATGCAAGGAAATTTTTCCGAAGCCTGAAAGCAATATGTCAGATTATATCGCGTTTGCTCTGAATAATTACAGAAAAGTACAGAAGAACTAAAAATAATAATTAATTTCCCGGTACACATGTGCCGGGATTTTTGCGTGTAAAATTCCATTAAAGCAAAAACTATCATACTTTTTATATAAAAAAGAGAAATGGAGGAAAAACAAATGAGCAATGAAGATATAAGAATGGAGGAAAATAATACGAAAGTATTTTATTTGGCACAAGAGAATTTTGGATGTGTTGTCTATGCAGATAATGAAAACGATGCATTTGAAAAAATGAAATGTCAAAGAAAAGAATTATTAGAAACTTTAGGAATGCCATTAGATATTACACGATGGGGAATTGAGGAATTTACGCCGGATTTATATGATGGTGTCTTATGTTTTTATTAAAATTCAAGCGGAAAATGGAGGAAATATCATGAGTAAAAAATATTATCCAATTGAGGATGCAGTAAATAATGTCTCGCAAAAATTCAAACTTGGGTTGAAAGATGCGAACGAAATGAGCGAAGAGGAATTTAACAATGCGGAGGAATGCATATTGAAATATGTAAAATTTGTAAGCCATCCGGATTATGCACAGTTAATACCACAATCGTTAGAAACAGGAGAATATATTTTGTAATGATAAAACGATGATTTACTGTAAAGATTGGAGGAACAATTATGCTAAAACGTGATTTAGTAGATGAACTATACAATACAGCATATAAGCGGTATAGAGAAAAATATCCGAATAAAGATTTGGCGTCTGTTCCAAATTTCTTAGATTTGCTTTGGTTTAGCATTGAAGGCGAACTTAATAGAAATGGATATGATGCGGCAAAAAAGTATGTAGAGGAAGCAGAATTAATTGAGCTTGAATAAAAAAGAGAGGGTTTTCCCTCTTTTTTTGTGCCAATAATGTAAAAACTATCATACTTTCCATATAAAAATAAAGAAAAATGGAGGAAAAACAAATGAACAACGAAGAGATAATAAAAGGATTTAAAGTGTTTAGACCTGATTGGACATGTTCACCTAACGGCAACACGAAACAGTACACTTGCCCCGGAAAATTTGAGGAAGAAGGGGAGCTTGATATTTGCAATCACGGTATGCACTTCTGTCAGACGGCTGCCGACTGTTTTAACTATTACAGTTTCAACAGTAAAAACAAGGTAGCGGAAATCATTGCCTATGGTGATGTGAGGACAGACGGATACGAGTTATGCACTAATAAGTTAGAGATCGTGCGTGAAATCCCGTGGGATGAAGTGTTGCGGATTGTCAACATTGGAAAAAAATGTACGGGTCTCTGTAACGCCGGGGATAATAACACCGGGAACAGGAACACCGGAAACTGCAACACCGGGGACTGGAACACCGGGGACTGGAACAAATCGTCTTTTAATACTGGTTGTTTTAACACAGAAGAACAGAAGATTATACTGTTTAATAAGCCATCAAATATGACATATCGTGAATGGATGGATTCAGATGCAAAATATTTACTGAATCAGATACCAAAGAATGTTGTTGAATGGGTATCTGAAGAAGATATGACTAATGAAGAAAAAGCAGCATATCCAACCTATGAAACAACAAGCGGTTATCTCAAAGTGCTTGATGAATCTAAATGTGGTCAGTTGTGGTGGAACGGGTTATCTGATTGTGATAAACAGATAATTAAAAGTATTCCAAATTTTGATCCAGACATTTTTTATGAATGTACTGGAATTAAAGTCAATTAGTGTGTCACTGAGGTTATATATAAAGAAAAATGGAGGAAATAAAATATGAACAACGAAAACGTAAAAATCATGGAGAAACTTATCAACAAGCTGAATGAGGCATCAGATGCCTACTATAATGGCAAAGACGAAATCATGTCGAATTATGAGTGGGATACAATGTTTGATGAGCTTGCACAGCTTGAGAAAGAGACAGGGATTATTCTGCCGGATTCCCCAACACAAAAAGTTGGTGCAGATGAGATTGGCGGAAATGGCCTTAAGAAAGTCAAACATGAGTTTCCGGCACTGTCGCTTGATAAGACAAAGGATATTAACGAATTTCCAGAAGTCTTTTCTGAGTCTTGGGATGGAGTCTGTAACGTCATGTGGAAACTTGACGGTAGTACTATAGTACTGGAATACAATAATGGCCGTCTGGTACAGTCTGTTACTCGCGGAAATGGTGAGGTAGGAAGTGATATAACTCATCAGGCACCATACATCGAAGGTATTCCAATGACCATTGGTTTTAAAGGAAAATTAGTGGTCAGAGGTGAAGCTCTCATGACTTATTCAGAATTTGAAAGAATTAATTCAAATCTGGAAGAGGATGAAGAAGAGTATTCAAATCCTCGTAATCTTGCAAATTCAACAATAACAATCAAAGAACCAGGTCTTAGAGGCAGAAAGGTTATGTTTAAAGCTTTTAAGCTTGTGCATATAGAGCCTGCTGCTGATGACAAAATTGAGGTACCTGAAACTTTCTTTGGTGCATTGACACTGCTTGAGAGACTGGGATTTGGTGTTGTTGAACATGAGCTTGCAAGAGCTTATTCAAGCAATCCAGATGTAGATTCAGATTTACCGGATCAGATTATCAATGTTATGAATAGTTTCTCTGATAGAGTAGAGACACTGGATTATCCTGTAGACGGACTTGTTGTTGCATCGGATGATTACAAAACCGCTGATGCGCTTCCTGTCACAGGACATCATCCTAACAGGCTCACAGGCTTTGCTTTCAAGTGGGCTGACGAGTGTGTTGAAACCACTTTGAGAGAAATTGAATGGTCTCCTAGCAGAACAGGACGTATTAATCCTGTTGCAGTCTTTGATCCGGTACAGCTTGAGGGAACTACAGTTACAAGAGCGAGCGTACATAATGCATCAATCGTTAAAAAACTGCGTCTGAGAGTTGGTGATAAGATTTCAGTGTTCAAAAGTAATAAAATAATTCCACAGGTCGATAAAAACATGACACCGGGAGATGAGCTTACTTACGCTGAGTCTCATGCATGTACATGTCCGGTGTGTGGCATGGAAACATCGCCAATGATTACACATTCTGGTGACAGAGACGTTGAGGTAGAGATGTGTACAAATCCTAACTGTGCTGTAAAGCAGGTTAAGAAATTCGTACATTTCTGCGAGAGAGACTGCATGGATATTATCGGTCTGTCAGAGAAAACCCTTGAGAAATTTATTGAAAAGGGCTTCATTAAGCAGCTTGCAGATCTGTACAGACTTGATACTTTTGAGCGTGACATTGCTGCAATGGATGGTTTTGGACAGAAGTCATATGACAATATTTGGAAATCAATTCAGAGAAGCCGTAAGACAACATTTGTACCGTTTATCCATGCGCTTGGTATTCCTATGGTAGGAAAAGGACAGGCAAAATTGTTTGACAAGGCCTACAAAGGTGATGTCAGGAAGTTTTTCAACGATGTCTATAATCGTAAATGTTTTACAGACATAGACGGAATTGGAGAAAAGATTGAGCTCAGCCTCTGGGACTGGGGAAACAGGTATCTTGGATGGATTCCATTTGAGAAGAATTTGCTGGATGAGATGTGGAGAATCTCAAATAACCCCGAGGTTTATGACCTGCTCAAATGGATTGATGTCGAGGTTCCAACAGAAGCAGATGCACCTACTGGCAAAGATATTCTTTCCGGTAAGACGTTTGTTATTACTGGTTCAGTCAACCACTTCAAGAACCGTGCAGAACTACAGGCAAAAATTGAAGAACTGGGCGGTAAAGCAACTGGATCTGTAACAGGAAAGACCAGCTATCTTATTAATAATGATGTAGAAAGTACATCAGGAAAGAATAAGAAAGCTAAGGAACTTGGCGTGCCTATCATTTCTGAGGATGAATTCCTTGAGATGATAGGAGAATAACATGTAAACATGACCAATAAGGGCATGGATTTTTAAAATCCTGCCCTTTATAGGCAGGTAGAATGGAGAAAATATGGAATCGATAAAAACTTCACAAGAATTGTACGAGCATGTAATGTCAGAGTATAAGAAATATGATACAGAATTAAATTCTTTATTCTTTGACTTTCCAGTGCATATGTCCAAATCAGATATACTTGTTACATATGAACATCTTCAGCATGATATAAACGGTGACTGTATAATAAAGCTTAAAAATCCAAAACAAGAAACTCTTGATAATGAAGATGTTATTATATATGGTGACAGTGAAGAGCCATTAACTGATGAATACGACGAGGTGTATGATGGCAACTGTAAAGATTTTTTAGAGTCATTCAATGACAAGGAACTTGAAACAGGATTATGCCGTATAGATGAATTTCTGGTAATTGAAAATTTTAATCCAGAAGTTCAGAAATGCAAAGTCGGCGGTGTAAAGTTTGACTTTATTGCATAGGAAACTGCCATGAAAAAAGTAACGTTAGTTCCTGACATATACAGTCAACGGGAAAATCCCGGTATGTACTGCAATTATGCCAGAATGAAGCCGTATGAATTTACAAAGGAATAAACGTAAAAAAGAGTATCCGTTATGGGTACTCTTTTTATTTATCTGCACAATCTGGGCACATTTTTAGGCAGATACTGTACGTGCCAAGGAATGCAGAAAAACCGCCGGGATAATAATCCAGCGGTTTTTTGTTTAGAAGCAGATATCGGAATCTCTGCAGCTTTTCAGGTATTCGATGTCACCCAGTCTGGACGTGTCGAGTGCTTTATAATAATCAGAATTTACAAGTCTTTTTTTGTGCCTGTAAAACGTGGCAATCGGCATGTCTATTTTGGAGGCAACCTCATTGTTAGACATGCTGTTAAGCATATATACGATGTCAGAATATGTGTATGCCTTATATTCATTTTCAGGATATGCAAACCGGCGGCCGCGCCCGGCGTAGGTTCTTGCTGCGGCAGCGTATTTTTGCGAATTAATTGAAATAGAAAGACAGTCATCGTCTTTTTCGAGATTAACACCAACGCGCTCCAACATTTCCCGAATTGTATCAAATGATTTTTCATTATGATTTTTATAATAAGGGGCGTCTTCAATCTTGTAACGTAAAGACCTGCCATCTAATTTTTTATCCAGCTCCCATGCTGCAATTTCTGCATTTGACATACATTCTCTCCTTTTTTCTCAATGTTTCCATCTGCATTCATTATATCACAAAAAATTATAACTATCAATTTATAAAATGATAGTTTTTCGAATATTAATAAATCGAACATACTCTTTGTATAGAAAAAAGAAAAATGGAGGAAATAATAAATGTTATCTTTAGTAGCAAACAATGAAATCGAGGCCTTTTTTGAGGCCGAGGCCTTTTTTAAGGCCTACAATTACCTGTACCCAGGAAACCGCATCTTTTACAAGACACAGACAGGAAAAATCAGGGAGGCACTGGTCTTTAACAGAACATCGTCAGAGACACTTGTGAACGAGGACAGCAATCCCAAAGGACTCGTCTACGATGCCCTTGACGTAACAGGCTGCGGAGAGACTGTCGTTGTGGATACAGTTAATTTTGTCAAGGAAGACAAGTGTCCGAAGGACGAATTGTTTTTCTTCACTTTTGGAAGTGATAAAAAATTTCCATATCAGGGAGGATACCTGATTGTGAGGGCAAAAGACCGTAAGGAAGCTTTTGATCTGTTCAGGGAAAAATATCCGGACAGAAGTGCAAATTGTCTTAACTGTGCATTTTGTTATACAGCTTATGACTGGGCGAAACTGCTTCAGGGCGGCATGCGCATGGGGCAATGCCACGAAGTAATTGAGAAGACTGAGTGCTGCAAGGACGGAGATTACAGTCCGATTATCATCTTCGTTCCGGCCAAGAATGAGCTTTTGTGCATAAGCGAAGGTACGGGAGATAACCTGCTGCCTGAAGACGAGGAAGATGGTATCGTCGATTATGTTTACTATGAGACATACGACCTTGACTATGGAACTGTCGAAGAAGGCGACGGCGGACAGATGGATATGAAGGAATATGTAAGAAATAAATATCCAAGTCTTGAGGCCTGCATTCCGGATCTTTTGGACTTTGTCTATAATGACAGAAACTTAAGCTACATAATGCTCGAGTCAGAAAAGGAGGAACAGTAATGCGTATATCAGATACTATGCTGCAGAAACTGAAGCGTGATTATCCGGAAGGAACACGAGTAAAACTCATACGCATGGATGATCCTTATTCAAGGCTTGAGCCCAGCGAAGAGGGAAATGTCATTGGTGTTGATGACATCGGAACAATCCATGTCAAATGGGATAATGGTAGTACGCTTGGCGTCGTTTTCGGCGAGGACAGGTGTGAAAAAATTGAATGAAAAAATAGGAGGAAACATGGAGAAGAAAGAAAAAACGGCACGCGTAAAGCTCAAATACTACAAAGGTGATGAGTTTGTGCCTTCAAAGGAAATGCTCTGCGAAATAAAAATGGATGTTGTCAAAGCGTTTATACTTCAGACTGATGAGGTAAGAAGCGTTGGCGCATTCCTGCGCACGATAGACGGCGAGGATGCAGAAGCGCTTTTAGACTACGCAAAAAAGAACAACGGCGTGGTAAAAATAGGTGTTAAGTACTGCGCTGCTTGTCAGAATGAATATGACAGATATGTAAAGAACCATCCGGGAGACGGGGCCTTTACAAAAGCGGAGTTCTACCGCATGGTGTACTGCGCAGGTGTTGCCTAAAAAAAGAGAGAGGGAAACCTCTCTTTTTTCTTTGTGCTTATATTGACGATATAAATGAATCATGTTAATATAATGACACGATTAAAAATTAAATTTTTTCAGGGAATGGGTAATCGCTCGTTCCCGATTTTTTTATGCACTGGCCGGGTACGGAGTAAAGCAGATGACAGCTTATTCTCAAAACATTGCGAAAAATACGTTTAAAAAGAGTTCTGGGATTCCGGAACTCTTTTTTTTGAACTTTTTTCAGAGAAATAAAAAACATACTCTGCATGTCAACGTAGGAGGAATGTGATTTTGAAATGCTGCATCTGTGGTCAGGAGACCGGAAAACTGTTTAGCAGAAGCATTGGAGAAAATGAAAGAATCTGCAAGAACTGCTGTAAAAAATTGCCATCAGAAATGAAAAAGAAAATTTCTGAATTCGATATGGAAGACATAAAGTTTTATATAGAAAAAGACGTCAGGCGGCATCCGTATATCATAAAGTCATTTAAAAGGACTGCACGTTATGGAGAACTTGTCCTTGATGAACATATGGGGTATATTGCCTTTGCAAAGAAACTGACCGATGGCGGCATGTTGCCGGACAGCTGTCATGACATATTTAATCTTGCGGATGTCAGGGATATGAGCTTTGCAGTGTTAAATCCCGCGTGGGTAAAGGGTGGAATACATGCGGATGTTGAAATATACATGAGCCTGCACAGCCCGCGGCTTGAATTCAGGCGGATTATAAAAAGCGATGATGTATGCAGAATTACGCATATGAACAACGATGGAAGCTGCACATACGAGGCACCTGAAGTGTTATGTATGTTTGAGACACTTATAAACCGTGCATGGGAGAGGGCGCTCAACAGCAGAAACCTTGATGACTTTTTCGGGGCTGTAGATGAGCGTGAATATACCCTTGCAAAAGCAACCCTGCTTGTTGATGATACATACGACATGGAGGAAATCAGGAAACAGAGGAATAAGCTTATGAAGACTTTTCATCCGGACACAATGGACGATGATGAAGATGCGGCGTATTATGCGCAGAAGATAAATGATGCTTATGGAATATTAAAGGAAAGGCTCAGAAAGGAGAATTAATGAGTTTAAAATTGAAATACAGGCTTATGTTTTTAGTCAATATGTTCTGCATAATGACTTTTCCAGTATGTCTGATAGTAGTATTTGTAATGGGATATTTTGCTAAGATGAATACAGTGCTGACAGCAGCAGTTGTAATAATCAGTGCAATTCCACTGTTTTTTGTTAAAAAGACAGGGAAAATAATGAATGTGTACAAGGCGGACTGTGAGTATGATGAGTTCGGACAGCGTGTCGGGAAGGACCGGTACGACTACTCAAAGGAGGAGCGCAGGCAGCTTGACATGCAGCAGACAGCTAATATCGAAGGAATTATCGGGAATACAGCTTTAAAAGAAATAAAGAAAAAGGGCTCAAAGAATCCGGAAGACGACCTGAAAAAGCTGACAGGCCTCGTTCCTGTCAAGGAAAAGGTTGAGGAAATGGAAGCAAGGATGCGATTTGACCGAAGCAGCAGAAAAGATACAAACGACAAAACCGGGAATTCGATGAGCGGCAGGCACATGGTATTTTACGGAAGTCCCGGTACAGGCAAGACAACTGTGGCAAGAATAATCACCGGTCTTCTATATAAGTACAAATATATTTCAGAGAATAAAATCATTGAGATAGATGGCAACTTTTTGAAAGCCGGAACAACAGGAAATACGGCGATTAAGGTAAGATATATAGTAAGACAGGCTTATGGCGGAGTACTGTTCATAGATGAGGCGTATGCCCTTGCAGAGGATGAGCTTGGAGCACAGGCTATCGCAACCCTTATCAAAGAAATGGAGGATAACAGGGATAAGTTTATCCTTATTCTTGCCGGATATACGAATGAAATGAAAGACCTTATCAGGTCAAACACGGGCTTTGCTTCCCGTGTCAAGGAATATCTGGACTTCCCGGATTACAACGAGCAGGAGATGAGGGAGATTTTTATGGGAATGGCCGGAGAGAGAGGATATGCTGTCGCTGACAATGCCTATGCCGCATTTGACACCAGAATGGCAAAAGAGAGAAAACTGATGACATTTGGCAATGCCAGAACAGTCAGAAGCGTGCTTGAGGAGACAATAGATTCGCATGCGCTTAACTTCGTTAAAGGAAAGATAGACGCAGGTGACAAGTATAAAATCCTTGCCATGGACATAAAAACAAGGCCAAAAGAGATGTTTTAGAAGATGCAGTCCGCAGAAATGCGGGCTGTTTTTATATGGAAAGCTAATGGGCAGAACAAAATCTATCATACTTATAGTACCTAAAAAGAAAACAATGAAGAAGACTTTTGTGAATTTAGTAGAAGAATACGTAACAAACATAACTCATATCAGCGAGCCCAATGAGGATGGATGCCGCAAAGTAACTGCAGACTACAACTGCTATGGGAATAAACAAATGCAGGTGACAAAAATGCTGCATATACGTGATATTGAGATGATAAAAGAAAAAGGATATTATTTGACATGATTGGAGGAAAACAATGTTAACAGTAAAGGATTTCGAAAAAGGACAAAAAGCATATATCGTAACAGACGATTACGGTACAAGAGAAAATAAGATATTTGAAGCAACAGTAAAAACTGTTGGCAGAAAATATGTAACATTAGACGATTTCTGGGGAAGCAGATATCAGACATGCGCAAATGATTATCTCACAGAGGTTGTTAACTGTGGCTGGACAAGGAGGCTCTTTGCGACCGAACAGGCAGCTAAAGACTATATCGAATTAAAAAATCTTGTTCTTTCGATTAAAAGAAAAGTAAGTCACAGCCTTGATTCAAAATATAGTCTGGATCAGCTCAGACAGATTATTGAAATATTAGAGCATCCGGCAAAGATACAGGAGGATTGATAGATGTATAAAAGAAAAATCGCAATTTTACTATATAAAAAATAAAAGCGACTACTGAAAAGTATACATTATCAGCAACTAATAAAGAAAGAAAAAAAGGATATATAATAAATTATGCTATATGATGAAAATATTACGATAAAACAAATAGTCTATTTGTTGATAAGTTGCGGATTTCAAAAGTGTGAACTCTGGACAGAAAAGGCATACATAAATGCAAATCATCATACAAAACGATTTCGTTCACATAGAATAGCGTCTAAGAAAATGAATTTATTGCACGAAGCAGGAATGGATTATAAGGATGCACAAAAATTAGTTATAATGGAAGGAAAGCAAAAAGTTAATAAAACAAATTCCTCATTACTGGGGAAACCATTATGGATAGGTACTATACAGGAATTATCCAATAAACAAAGTCTATGGAATAAATCTGTGTGCGATTGCTGTATAAAAGGATTGTTTAAAGAGAAAATCCAAATAATTATAAAGGACGACAATATAGATACCTAGACAAAAGAGCTGAAAGAGTTTTTCGGATGTGTATGGATGCTATGAAGCAGAATCCAGAGCAAATAATAAAAGAGAGGTAGATGAGCTTACATGTTTTGGAAAAAAAGAAAAAAATCTTCAACACTAGAAAAAAATGCGATTATTATCGGTTCGGCTGGTAGCGGTAAATGTCATCATCCGTGGGATAATTTGAAGCCATGCCCTTGCGGATGCAAGGAAAGACCTTTATTGATGTATGAAAAGGATAAATTATATTATTGTGGTGGAACAACGGAAAATGTATTTGCTATTTGCAGTATATGTGGAAGGCATACTGAGAAATCAGATATGGTAACAACAATAAACAACTGGAACAATGACAAAACAAAAAAAGATGCTAATATGAATAAAAGTCCAGAGATGGCTTTTGACAAAGAAGAATACTTAAAGCATCTATCAGAGGATGCATTTGTCGTAAAATATAAAGAGCGTTCCACGGGTAGAGTATTTGAAATCAATCCCAAAATAAACAACTCTTTTTATGATAGGCTTTGTCGGAATGCTTTTCAGACAGGTGAATATATCTTAATAAGCGGTGAATTGCCTGAAAAATGGAAATAAAAAATGTCCGCACCCTTGGCTAAAAAAATTAATAATAAAAGAAGTAACACAACTCGGACAAAAAACAACCCAACCTTTTCTCTTTTAAAGAGTTTTGGGAGGGTTATTTTTGTTTATTTTGTGCTTAATTAGAGCATCCGGCAAAGATACATCTGTAGCGTTTAATCCTGATAGATACTATCTGAACGATGCAAATTATTGTTGCAGGAAACTGTTCAGCGAGAACTGATGGTGGCAGCAACGAGACAGTTCGTTGATAAAATTGCAGAGGAAATTGAATAATGATGAAGCTGAAAATCCATTGAATTTTGTTTTGTATAAGGGCTTGACAGAAAGAAGTATTGTAGGAACAGAGCGATAGCTCAAATTACCTATTTCGTACATTAAATGTATAGTACAACGCAAAAGAACTAAAAAATTTCAATTTCTACTAGCGTGGAAAACAAAAAGACATCAGATATTAATTCTGGTGTCTTTTTGCTGTAATATTCTTTTGCTAAAAATGAAGTAACGCTTTTACAGAGTGTTATCCTCACCTCTAGGCATGCTTACCAATATAACGATTCTAGGGAGAATTGAACTCCCGTTTTCTGCGTGACAGGCAGACGTAATGACCATTATACTATAGAACCATATATGAAGCTGATGATAAGACTCGAACTTACAACAGACTACTTACAAGGCAGCTGCACTACCATTGTGCTACATCAGCAAAGAGATGATAATAGGAGTTGCACCTACAGTGTTTCTAATATGGGAGATTTACAGTCTCCTGCCCTCGCTACTAGGCATACTTACCGTTATAAACGATTCCGGAGGGACTTGAACCCTCAATCTCCTGATAGACAGTCAGATGCATTAACCATTATGCTACGGAACCACAAAAATAAGTTATGATAAATGACTCCTGCCGGACTTGAACCGTGCATTTTGACCTTGAAAGGATCATGTCATAACCTTTAGACTAAGGAGCCATAAATACTGCTGATGGGATTTGAACCCACAACCTACCGGTTAAAAGCCGGTTACTCTGCCAGTTGAGTTACAGCAGCATGAGTGGCTTTGGAAAGTTTCGGGCTTTCGACACACAGGGCTTCAACCTGCTGCTCTACCATCTGAGCTACAAAGCCATATTCTGTAGGAGAAAAATCTCCTATATTGTTTCTGTAACAATTAAATTGTCAATTGTTGTATTAAGTGTTGCTGCAAGCACTACCATATTGTCTAAAGTTGGCATTGCCTCACCGCGAAACCACTTGTATATTGCCTGTGGCGTATTAAATCCAAGGATTTGCTGTATCTGCACAATCTTTATATTATTCAGCTTCATTATTGTCTTTATGTTTTTGCCTGTTTCAATCATATTTATTGTCGGCATATAAATCACTCCTTATAATAAGAAAGAACACCTAAAAAGATCCGCATCTTAATGGGTGTTCTTTAAATAAAAACACCGTTTACTTATCTTCCTGTTGCGAAATAAATAAACGGTGTTTATTAAGTATATGATTGATAAATTGAAATTATACCATCAACACAAGTTTATTCATTTCATATTTGCGTGTACTAAAACTAAACCCAAACGAACAATCGCAATGAGATTCATGTTTATAATCGCTATGAAATTTATAACTTGTATTCATGTTAATCATTGTTGTTTTCTCCTTGTTTTTTATCTGCTATCATAATAGCACATCTTTACAAATAAATCCAGTATACCTGTGGTATACTATATATAAGTCAGGTATTTTCATTAAATATAGGCATCAGACTGCGGGCAACGGTTGGCGAGATTTTCGAAGTGTGTGCAAATAAAACACTCGAAGAATAATAAGCAGTATCTGCAAAAAAGAGTCTCATATGAGGCTCTTTTTCATATGGAAAACAAATTCCAGAAATAAAAAATAACATACTTCCTGTAGAAAAATTAATTTATCAGGGAGGATTATATTTTGAATGCTATTGACGTAGAAACAAATTACGAGAAGGTATGTGTATCTGCAGATGAGTGGATAGAACGCAGGAAATTCACAAGAGAAGAAAAAGAGCAGATACTGAAAAGCACAAAGGGTGTATGTGCCTGCTGTGGCAAGAAGCTTACGCTTAAAACAATGACGGTGGAGCATATTATTCCGATATACAGGCATGGAACAAACGACATGAAAAATCTCACGGCCTTGTGCGAACAGTGCAATAAGGATAAGAGCAACCTGCTCTATCTGCCGAGAAGCTTTTATATGGCTATGAAGGATACACAGAAAATAAATGAAATGGTAAGAGAGTGGATAAAGAACCACAGGGAAGCCATGGACATAGAGAGGTTCCCCCTTATTGCACCAAAACACAACTTTTTTATCAATCCAACAGGCAGAAGGGGTGTTAATCCGTTAGTGTATAACAGACAGCTTGTGTATACATGGACACTCGTCGGTGGCGAGGATTTTGAAGAGGTTGAGGCTGTTACAGGAGTAAACCTTAAGGTAACAAGGGATTTTCTTAAGCGTCCCCGCCAGGGCATGGCGGACAGTGACATTCTTACGCATCCGTCATATGAAGTGTATAAGCCAGTTACATTTTATACGCTCAGAAAGTTAAGCAGCCAGAAGATACTTGCCGTTGCAGGAGTGAGGTATGACAAGGATAAGGGAGACCTTGCCATAAGCATTCCGTGGATGGATGTGACAAAAAGAGCCGTTCCTGTTATCGTGGCAAATCTCCTGGATATTTCAAGGGACGTAATTAAAAATCTCTGCGGAGAAGCCTTAAATTCAACTATTGTTTTTTCAGAGTCGGCAGAAATGTTTAAGACACTTGATTATCTGAGAAAATTTGTCCCGTGGGGAAGCAGATTCAGCTATGTGGACAGCCTGTTTTACGAAGACATAACAAATGGCAGCACTATTTACGGAGCTATTTTCAGGGAGCAGGACATGAAGATGATAGCCGAGGATTTCATCGAAGTACCGAGATGGCTTAAGCCGATTAAAGACCCTGATTCAAAGAACAGCTACATATTTTCAAGTGTATGCAGTTAACAAGACCCGCCTTTTAGGCGGGTTTTTGATACAATTTTCTATTTTCTATCATACTTTCCATATAAAAAGAAAAAAGGAGGAACTAAATATGGACAAAAAGGAACTTTTGGAGCTGATAGAAGAGAAAATAGATGATGTTTTTCTTGAATATCAGAAAAAAAATGACATTAAAAGCGGGGATATATCCCCGGAGCAGGCTTTAAGGCTTGATGAACTGCAGAACGAGCTTGCAGATCTGGTGATGCATGTAGGAAGCAGACAGGAGGAACATTCATGAAAAGAACTGAAGAAATGGCAAAAATCATGGCTGAAAGTATTGAATACCTTGACAAATATATCAAGGTGACAGATGCAGTCAAAGCCAAAATTATAAAACATGTCAGACGATATAACATTAATCCTGAAATCTGCGCGTGGTATGCAGACTGGAATGATTTCTGCAGCGACTGGTGCGACGGCTGTGGCTACACAAGAACCGAAGCCAGAGTCATAAGACACGGCGGACATGGCGAATTTATGGATCTTCCACATAAGAAGGGAATCGTCAGGTTTGTGATTTAAGAAATGGAGGAACAAAATGGAATACATTAAAGAAATGCTGCAAGAAGCTGGTCTTTCAAAGACAGAGGCTTCAAAGATTGCAAAGAAAAAGGAAAGCCTTGCAGCATGGCTCAAAAAGGCTGTGTGCGCAATGGATGCGGTCAGCGTGATAAACCGCGAAGCGAATCTTGCAAATGCCGGGCTTGTGGAATACTCGGAGATGCTTGATGATATGGATGAATGCGAAGAGCATATAGAGAAAATCCTTGAGCTGACAGAGGACATTCTTGGCAGTACAAAAAAGCCACAGGATTTGCCAGACATGCGAAAGGTCTGGATTAACCAGATCAACCTGCTTCGCGCGGTTGCAGATGACATCATAAAAAACAAACCGACCCCAGAACTGTACAGGTATCTGACACATGAGTATCCGTTCATTTCAACTGAATGGCCATGTAACGAAGACGGCAGTATCAGGGCATCTGTATCTGACAGGGTACGCCTTAATTATGGCGAAGCATATGCATACATTCACCTTGATGAAAGACTCAGGCCGACAGGAGAAGTTACATGGGACACCGAAGAAATGGGGGTCAGTGATGAAGCTTCATCTGATGCTGAGATGACAAAAGCTGAGCTTAAGGCCATGTCAAAAAAGCAGGCGCACGCGATGGCTGAGTGCATTGATGAAAACTATTACAGCATGAAAGATGAAACGCCTGTTGAGTACAGGCCATTTGCAGATGACTTTAAAATAAGAGAGTAAATGCATGTTTCATTAGAGATTGGAGGATATGACATGATTACAAGAGAAATGATTAGAAATGGTTTTGAATCTGGAACTGTTTCAATCGAAGAAGAATATGCAGGATGTATTGCCAAAATGATGTTTATGGCATTTACCTGCTATTTAAGCAATGAATTATTGTGTGCGCAGGTTGCCGAAACGCTTGATACGTCATTTCTGTTTTCAACAGAACCAGATATCGAAGTACATTATAAAGGTATAGAAATAGCAGCGGAAGACAGCAAGGAAACAGATGATGCAGAAGACACTCAGGAAAGCGTACAGGGTGAGGGACTGATTACAGACCTTGAATCGGAGATAAAAGCGCTTAAGTCAAAAATCAAGATGCAGGAAACCGAAATAAGCTCGCTAAGGGAAGAAAATAGAAAAGTAAAAGACCTTCAGGAAGAACTTGAGAAAGAAAAACAGGAGAATGCAGATGATAAAAAAGAGCTGGCAGCATTGAGGACATTTGTGCATGAACTTGATGACGAAGGAAACAAAAGTAACAGGACAAGCATTGATGAGATGAAAAAGCTGTTAAACTCAAAGAAAGTGACTATAATAGGAGGACATCAGAATCTTGTCAACTATCTGAAGCAGGAATTCCCTGACTGGACATACACTGCGACGGAAGTAAGGTCTGATATTCCATTGTCGAAGCTTTTAAATCAGGATATTACAATCTTCTGCGCTGAACATATCTGCCACGCATTTTATTACAAATATCTGCATATGGCGAGGAAGAATGACCTTAAAATAGGCTATATACAGGGTTCAAATGTTGAGCAGATAATAACGCAGATATACGGACAGATATAATGGCAGAAGAAAGAAGGCATGCCGATGTTAGTTTTATGGGGTATATTTATAGCGTCGTTGGCTTTGGCCTGCATCATCGGCATACTTTTGTTTGTTGAAATTAAGTCAGGGCGTATGCCGGAAAATGTGGGGCTTGCAATTGTAGTAATATGCTATATTAACATATTTGTGGCGATTGTTTCAGGAGTCATTCTTGTGGCGGGCTATGTGTTTAAGGCCATAAATTTTATATAGAAAGCCATTGAGCAGCTTGCAAAAAATCATACTTTTAATAAGATAAATAAATTGGATTGGGAGAGTAACTATGATTTATATTACAGGGGACTGTCATGGGAACTTTGAGCGGTTTAAACCATATATATTTCATGAACAGTTAGAAATGACAAAAGACGATTATATTATCATATGCGGCGACTTCGGTGGCGTGTGGGAACTTGATACTGATGGTGAACAGTGGAGAGAGCAGTTTGCGGGAAATAAGCATAATGCGAGAGTTAAATGTGAAAATATGCAGCTTGACTGGCTTGAGAGCAGACCTTTTACAACTCTTTTTGTAGACGGTAATCATGAAAACTATGACAGACTGAACGCTTATCCTGTAGAAGAATGGCATGGCGGCCATGTTCACAAAATCCGTCCGTCAGTAATTCATCTGATGCGGGGAGAAGTATTTGACCTCTGTGGCAGAACATTTTTTGCTTTTGGCGGAGCATCAAGCCACGACATAAGAGGCGGCATCCTTGATCCTGCTGCCAGCGATTATAAGGAAAGGCTGAATGAGACATACAAAGGCACTGCACCATTTCGTATCAACCATGTAAGCTGGTGGAAAGAAGAGCTTGCGTCTGATGAGGAGAAGATTAATGGCTTTAAAAACCTTGAAAAACATAACTATAATATAGATTTCATTGTAAGCCACTGCTGTTCAACATCCACACAGTATATTCTTGGCGGCGGACTGTATAAGCCTGACCACGAAACGGATTATCTTGATGAAGTGAGAGCAAAGACAGAATTCAAAAAATGTTTCTTTGGGCATTATCATGTTAACAGGAATGTTAATGATAAAGAAATCTGCATTTATGAACAGATTATAAGGATTGCATAACATATAGATGAGAATCCATTACTATGTTTTATTCATTGGAAGGAGAAAAAACATGAAACCAAATTTTAGAAAATATAAGAAAAAATTTTTTCACAAAACCATGAACCATGGTGGATGGAAGAAATATAAGGACGCTATGAAAAAAGCGGGATTCAGATAATGAAAGGATAAGTTCTATTATGTTTTATATAAGAATTGAAGATCTGGCAGCAAACGCATTCATTGAACTGCTTCAGAGGGATGAAAGTCGTCGTTTTGTAACATATGATGAACTGGAGCGTTATGGAGAACAGGCTGTTAAAGTGCTGGCTGAGAAAGGTGAAAAAGCAGCATTGCTGTTGTCAAGAAATCGTACAGATGCAATGTTTTGTGACTGCTCAGACTTTTTTGAAGAAGAAAGACAAGGTATCAGGTTAAAAGCTGATAAAGACAGAAAGGCATTGATTGATCATTTCAGGGGATATCTGCCGATTGATGTATTGTTAGCGCTTGTGGATGAACGCAGTAAAAAAAATATTGGGTATATTATTGTAAATGCAGTATATTAATGAAAGGACAAAACTATTATGCAAAAGAAAAGAATTGTTATGGCAGCAGCGGTTGCAGTGCTTGCTGTCGGACTAACCGGATGTTCACTGCTTGACAGTGAGGTTAATGAATTAAATGGGACCATAAAAGGAAACACGTATAATGTTTCCTTTTACAGTAATGAAGGTGAAAACTTTATGAATATGAGCGGCGAAAAAATAGACATGGCATCGAATACTGTAGAAGAACCTGTTTACACAGACGGTGGCTGGGGATATTCGGAGACAATGAGCTCCGTTGTAACAGTAACCATTGATGGAAGCGAAGTAGAAAGCTGTGGAAGCACAATGATTTTCGCAGAGGATGGACTTAAGCCGGAAGTGGATTTTAAAAGCCCGGAACTGATTGAAAGCGCATCAGGCAGTTCAGTCAAGGATTATACATTCATCGCTGGCATTGTCAACAAGGTTAAGAACAATTTTGGAAAGAGCAGGGTGGTTGTAATCCAGTCGCAGCTTGGCGATCCGATATGCGCATACTCAGGTGACGAAGTATATTGGAAAGTTTGCAAAGACCTGCCAAAGACAACAAAGTTAATGATAGACGGAAAAGCTCTGTATATCCACAGAGCTAATTTCCAGATAATTGATAAGGAATTATTGAATTAAGGAGGATTAAACATGAGCATTATAACAGTAGGAAATATGGAACTTGAACTTTTACCAGATGAGGTGGAGCGATTAAGCAGGGAGCATATACAGACGAAAATTGAGAGCCTGCTTATGCATGGAATACAGGAGATTAACCCTGATTTAAGCAGAGAGGCTGTGGAGGTACTGGCGCAAACAATGAAATCATCAGTTATCGCAAAATACGAGACGGCGGCAGACAGGCTGATGCGAGAGTTTGCTGATGAAGCATTGAAGACATACGAATCAGACCTTGAAATGCGCCCATGCACGTTACATATCGAATTTATTGATTATGACGGCGAAGTGCCAGATGACAGACATTTCCAGACGAGAAAAGAGGTTTTTGCCGCGATTGATGAATTTGTGATGAGCGTATACAACAAGAACCCAAACCATACATATACTTTCAGGAAAGTCAATCCGAAGAAGGAGTATGAAATAAGAGAGAAGGGCGAAGCAATTATCAAGATGTATATCAGAGAAGACTAAGAAGATGCGAAATTATATGAACCGGGGGCATATGCTGCTTCCGGTTTTTCCGCAAGAATAAAAAATCATACTCATAACAGATTACAAAGAAAGGATAGGCATAAGCTATGAATATCAAGAGAAGAATAACAGCAATAGGACTGATATGTAGTCTTATGGTACTGATTTTTGGAGGACAAAGCCCTGCAACTGTAATGGCAGATGATACTAAAATAGTAGAAGCTGTTAATCATTCAGGACCTTATTGGAGTAACGGTGGCTCATGGAATAGTTGGAAAAATTGGTATATTAACAAAGGATATACTATCATGGGATCTGGGAAAACAACATTATGGTGGAATAAAAAATATTATGAAGCATGGTGGTTGGGAGTCAAAGATAAAAACGGAAACATGAAATGGGCTTTATTGTTTGATAGTGTTCAAACAACTTCAGGCAATTATATTACTCGATATGATGCATGGATGCCGGTACGCGAGGGAAATGACATAGTCTGGTACTATTTAGATGATGAAGGGCTCACATACACTAATACGTGGTTACATACAAGATGTGTAGATTCAAATTATAAATCTTCAGATAAACATGGTTATTTTTATTTTAACGGAAGTGGCAGGTTACAAACAGGATGGCTTCGGGACAGCAGCGGCGGATGGTACTATTCAGATAGTACAGAGGGCAGCGTAAATCCCGGCATAAGCGAACATGGCGGATTGACTTGGACAATGATAAAAAACCAAACGTCATACGAGAAAGATGGCCTTTATAGTAATGGATTATATTATCTTAACGGCCTGAATGTTGTAACAAACGTGTATAGAATGAACACTAATGGCTCTTATGATTATATAGGAAACACAGTAAACAATATCAAAGTTGGAGATGGCAATGACCAAATAAATCCCCTAAAAGAAAAGACGATAAATGCAGATACAGATTACGTAAATAAACAGATTTATAATTCAAAAGGATTGTTTATTAATGCAAATGCAGAAGGAAGCTGTACTCAGCAACAAAATCTGGCTTTGAAAAATAATAATTATAAACAGATAAAAATCAATGAATTTACATACTATATTGACAGGAAAAAATTTACTTTGACTCAAAATATAAATAGTGATGCAGAAACAACTAAAACATCATCAATATATTTTGAAGGCGCAACAACCATTGAAGATCCATCTGTCAAGGCAGGATATACATTTACTACATGGAATCTACAAGGGAATGGAAGTGAATTGAATGGCAGGACATTTATAATGGGAGATGAGGATGCTATTCTTACTGCACAGTGGAAGTATAATACTATTCATGTTAAGATACCCCAGACTCTTATTGGGGATTCAAAAGGTAACAGTTCATTTCGTGTTAAATGTGACGACTTAAAAGCTGGTAACATCAAAGTGACAGTTCCAAACAGCCTTCTATATAAGCAGGCTGGCAAGACTGACATAACAGCTGCAATAACAGCAAAAAGTGGTAACAATACCATTACACCAACAAATAAGGTTTGTGTATACGATATAGCCACCACTAACGGATTATCAGCCGGATGCTGGCAGGGAAGCTTTAACATAGGACTCACGCTGACAAAAGAATAAAGAAACGCAGATTAAGGGTATAGCTAATGGCTATATCCTTTTTCATTGAAAAAAATATCATACTTATAATGACAAATTTAAAATAAATCACAAAAGAGGATTTTGTGGGGAAAGGAAGAAAAAATGATGAATTTCAGAGATGAATTGAAGAAAATGAGATTCAAAAAGAAACCGCGTGATGGTAAGAAGCATGATCTGTCAACACCGGGCAGGAAGACCGTTTTGTCAGCCGGAGCTGTTCTCATAGCAGGCGGACTGCTTACAGCGGGAATTCTTAATGCAAATACGGGTGCTTATACAAGCAGCTTTTTGTCTGACAACAGCAGTTCGCGTAAAATAACCAACGAGAACTACGACTATAAAATGGCAGACAAGCACCTTATCGTAAAAAGCGCTTCAAGTCTCAAAGAGTCTGACGGATACAAAAAGATTGCTGATGGGCTGTATCTTGTGGACAAGGATAAAGAGCTTGATGGAAGCGTTACAACATATGAGGATGGAGATGTTGTAGTCGCTGATGCTGAGGATGATGAAGTGAATCCTGAAGAAGATGTGGATACAGGTGACAAGACTGAGAATACAGAAATATCAGGCGAGACACCTGATGATAACAATACCGATGTTGGTGATGTAAAAGAAAACGATAAAACTAATGAATCGGCAGAGTTGACTGACAATGAAAATAATGATGAAAGCACCGCTGATAAAGACACAGAAAAAGAAATTGTGCTTAAAACAGATGAGAGTGAGTCAAAAACACCAACATCAGTTACTGAAAGTGCATACAAAGAATCAGAAAAACAACTGAAGGAAGTTGAAAAAATAAACGAATGCTCAAAACTTGATAAATATTTGTCAACATTGACATTCGACAATGATATTAAGATAGCCGTTGTAGACTCGGGAGCGACTGTAGATAGTGACAGAGTTCTTAATGGAGCCAATTTTTCAGCAACGGGAGACAGACTCAGTATTGCAGATGACAACGGACATGGCTCGAAAGTTACAGAATTAATGCTCGAAAACACACCAGACAATGTATCTATATTGCCAGTCAAAGTAGTTGACAGCACAGGACATGGTACGCTACTGTCCTTATATCAAGGTATTGAATATGCAATAGAACAGAAAGTGGATATAATTAACATCTCACTTGCATCAAAGGCAATTGATACAGGATTGATTCAGAAAGCTGTCAATGATGCGAGAAATGCGGGTATTTTAGTAATAGCAGCCGCAGGAAATGACAACTCTGATGTTAAAAACTATGTGCCAGGCAATGTCAACGGCGTTATGACTATTGCTGGTATTGATGAGAATAACAATATAGCCCAATATTCAAATTATGGCAACATGATTAGCTACGCAGCTAACGGCGTTTATAAAGAGTATAAAGGAACATCTTTCGCTGCAGCAAGAGTTTCAACCGTCGCAGCAATGATAAAAAGCAATAATAAAAATAATGATATTGAAAGTATTCTTGATAGATATGTATACAATCCAAAGATTGACAAAAAGTATATTGGCCGTGGAATGATTACTTTATCAGGAAAAATTACTGCAAATAAAGAAAAAGAGTTAAAAGAAAACGTTCAGGCAAAATTAGACGATTGGGAAAGTATTTCAGACAAAAAGGTGAATGATATTATCAAAGACATGCCTGCTGATGAGATAGCTTTTTTCTGGCAGTCGCTAACCGAAGAAAAGCAGAAAAAACTTTTAGAAAGATGCGCATATCTTAATCAGGATGTTACTATTAGCAACAAAGATGGAGTACAGACAAAATCATTTGCTGAATATTTAAACAGCAATTTTACATTTGACGATACCGCGACAGCTGGTTGGGAACAGCAGACCATGTGGGATCAAAGCCGTGGATATTTCTGGTGCTGGGTAGATTATAGTGGCGCAAAGTGCTGGTATAAAATAGATGTGTCATTATCAAGAACAGACTCTATAAATGGTAATATGACATTTGCTTCTAGTTTTTATTCTGGTACAAACGTTGCAACTATAAGCTGCGCAAATGGACAGACTAATGGTCATAATTATGCAGGTGGCACGACTGTAACGGCAACGCCTAAGACGGGATATTTTATAAAAAACGGTGGTAATTATGGCTCTGGTGCTGTATCGACATGGTGTAACATAGGATGTTTAACAAACGCAGGATTTACATGTTCAAACAATGCATATCATAATTGGAAGACACGTCCGTGGAATAGTGATTCAGATATTAAATTTGTCGGAGCGCCGGGACTTCATGCAGAATTTGATGTCGGAGATGCCAAAAATGCAACATGTACAGTCAATATGGATCCTACTTTAAGCGGAAAGGTCATCAACGGCGGAGGCGGACGAAAAGATTTTACATTTGATGTATATAGTGGCAGCAATAAAATAAAAGATCGGGTTTACGATTTTAATGAAGATGTAGAGTATGGTTCTCATTTGTATATTAAAAGTGTAAGTGCACCAACAGGCTACCATATTACAGGTGACGATAAGGGTACTTACAACTTGGGAGTAATAAAAGAAAATAAAACAGGAAGCAAGACGATATACAAACCAAATATAGAGCCAAATACATACAATGTGGCTTATGAACAGAATAAACCATCGGACAAAATGCTTGATTACTACAAACCGTATGGTTCTACTGCAACAACAAAAGGCTGCACATATGGTGTTACGAACTACATTAGTTCATGCGGATATACCATGCCGGGTTATTCATTTAAAAACTGGAATACGGCTTCAAATGGCAGTGGAAAAACATACAATCCCGGGGATTCATTCACGGCTCTTACAAGTACAAACGGTGAAACAGTACATCTTTATGCTCAATGGACAAAGAACAGCTACACAACACACTTTGATCTGAATGGCGGTTCGGGCTATGCTCCTGACCAGACTGTTGCATATGGCGAAAATGTATCTCTTCCTATGGATGGATTTTCCAAGGAAGGTAAAACATTTATCGGATGGTCTTTAACTGCAAATGACATTGGTTCAACAGTACAGTCATTAAGGTCTGGCTTTTCATATGTCAATATGTATAAGACGGAGACAAAATACTTTGACTCTCCGCAGGATGTAACACTCCATGCGATGTACTCAATTCCTGTATCGGATGTAAAATCTGTACAGTTGCGCGTGTTGCAGAAGAATGGCCCACAGATGGATGTTAAGTCTATTTCAGATGTTAGCTTCCACAAGGACGGAGAAGCCTTCTACTCATTTATAGGAGCTTACAAACTTGTTCAAATGTTAAACTCTTCAGGCGGATATTATCAGGCTTACAACAACTATTATTGTAATCTTGGAGCCGACATTATAGCAACAGACAATGCTGGAAATGTTGGAACTATCTGGAGGCTTGAACTTAATGGTGCAAACAATCCTGATCCGCCAGCACCTGAATACAGAACAGTTAAAACAGATCACTATATGTACAAGTATAAACTGGCAAGAAACAATAGTGGATTTGAATACTACGATACGACTGACGGCCAGCAGGTTCTCAAAGGAACAAGTTATGAGGCAGGTTTCCTGAATGAAAAGTCGAATCCAAGGATTCCTGACGGATATGAACCGGTGCGCATGACTGTTAAGTTTCAGGATGTTCAGGGAGCTTCAGAAAGTGATATTATGAACAAATATAACGGCGATAATGATGTTGATAATATATCTATAACTGAAAACACCTTCTATTCTGCATACTACATGCCGAAACAGTACAAAGTACATTTTAAGACTGCTTCAAATGAGTCTTTTATCAAAAACAAAAACGCTGATAACAGAAATTCAAAGTCATATCTGTATACAAACAATGAAATGCCTACAATGAACATTCATTATACAGAAGCCTTTGAAGAACTTCCATCAGCATCAAAAACCGGACACACATTCACAGGATGGTTTGTACTTGATGAAAATGGAAATGATACAGGCGTACAGATTAAGAAAGATGAACCTTTTAATTATACCCGTGATATAACTGTAGTCCCTCACTGGGAAATTAACAGTTATAAGATTACTTATGACGCAGCAACAAACGGCGGCGTACTGTCAGGAAAGTCGTCTGAGTCGGTGCAGTATAATTCAAAAGTAAATATAGACACAAATAACTACAGTGCAGCAAAAGACGGTTTTAAATTCCTCGGATGGAACACCAATCCAGAAGCTACAGAAGTCAAGGGCGGCGTCTTTGAGGACGGCGCAAAAGTGCTTAATAACGGCAGGATGCCTGATAAAGACATAACGGTTTATGCAATATACAGCCGTACTGTCACAGCAAAATTCTACAGTGCTTATTCGCAGGGAGAGCCTTATGAAATCGCACCTTCAGGAACACTTACTGACACTATCAGCGTGACATACTACAATACTGATACATCAGGCGAAATTACAGCTCCAAAGTCAAAACAGGGAAACCTCGACTGGACATTCTGTGGATGGTCTACAGAGAACAACTGGAATTCACCTATTGCAATAGTGGCCGACAATAAGATAAGTATCAGCAAAGACACAGACTTTTATGGGCTGTACCAGAAAAATGTAACACTGAGTTACGAAAGCAACTGCGATGCGTCAGTTGACCCAATGACAGGAACAGTTTATTTCAATGCAGCTCCCGACGGAAAGCAGGGTGACTATAAAAAGAATTTTGAAGGAAATCTTGATAGTTCACTGCAAAGCAATGAAGCAAACAGTTTCGTTGGCTGGGTACAGACGTTCCCACAGACAAACTGCGCTGTATGCGGAAACCCTACAAAGGACAGCATCATAGGAACAATCGACACAAGCGTTAACGGCTGTAAATGTAAGTGTTTCTATCCAAACAGCGGATATAAGAACAAGCGTCAGGATGGATGTACATGTTGCTTTATGGCAAATGATGCATTCAGCATTGACCGTGATACAACTGTTGCTGCAAGATGGGATGCATATCCAACAATCAGTGCAAAGGATACTTATATCTCAGTTCAAGAAAAGAATGATTTTGAGAAAAAACTCCTTGACTCAGCGGAGTCAATTGATAACGAGGATGTTACAACACCAATAGTTATACAGAATAAGGATGAGATTAAGAAAATCATAAACGGCACTGATGAAAATGTTGATGTGACAGTTATTTACAAAACAACTGATTCATATGGAAACATTACAACAGAGAGCAAGATGCTTCATGTCATAAACACGGCATCAAAAGAAGCTGCAAACACATCATATGCAAGATTCATCAATACAAAAGCAAAGAACGCTTCTTACAATATGGGTGGACTTGAAGAAAATTCACTATGGCTCACAAAACAGTCATACAAAGATGCGTTAAACACAGCTCTTTCAAATGCTGATAGTGTAAAGGGTAAAAAGATGGATACCGCTAATTCATATCTTCTTGGAAATGGAAAGGCATACAAGCCACAGTACGTACTTAAATACACAAACAGTGATATAAAGGCAATAAAGAAATATCTGAAAAATAACGGATATGGAAAATTCCAGTCATCTACTGACATGGACAAAGGAAGCAGTATATTAAAGGACTACTTCAAGACATATGTTGAAGCATACGAAGAATAATTTTTTGTATCACACAATTGGCAGGAGACCGTTCGCGGTCTTCTGTTTTTTTAGAATGAATGAGAAAAAGATTAATCATATTTGTCAGTGGAATGAAATGAGGTTTGTGAATTATTATATGTACTATCAAATTATAAATTGATAGTAAATTAGTGCTACACTCCTACGCATAAATATGCTATACTATATGTAGTGTTTTTTTTAAAGACAAATTCAGATATATGCCCGAAAAAGAAAAAATCTTATATAGAAGGCCATTCGCAAAAATGAAATCTAACATACTATATATGTAAAAAAGGAACAGATTTTAGTTCCATGAAACACAGATCAGATTGAAGAGAAGGAGAAATATCAATGAAAAAGAAAATTTTAATGGCCCTCCTGTGTGGAACAATGACAGCGTCATTATTCACAGGCTGCGGCAAGTCTGACAGTATAGAGCAGACAAAGGACAAAATGAAAGTTGAGGCAGGTGACACCTTCAATTTCAAGGTATCAGACTACTTCAAGCACTCAAACGGAGACGCTATCGGCGATGATGAGTACAAGCTCGATGCGACAGCGGTAAACACTGACAAGGTAGGAGAGTACACCGTAAAGGTTACATTCGGCACAGGTAATGATGCAAAGGATTACAAAGTGAAGGTAGCTGTGCAGGATACCGTTGCACCAGAAATCAAGGCAAAAGGAGATGTCGCAAACAGCGGATATACATATGTCAACGACATGAGCACAGACATGTCACAGTATGTTGATGCAACAGACATCACAGACCTTAAGTATTCCACAAAGGCTGAGAAACTCGGAGACCTTGCCGAGGTAAACGACCAGTCAATTGCAGGCTATCTTGAGCAGGTGAAGACTGTAAACGACGCAGAAGCTGCAAAGCAGGCTGAAGCTTCAAAAAAGAGTGACAAAAAAGAGGACAAGAAGGCTGATAAAAAGGATGCAACAGAGAAAACCGACGGCACTGAAAAGGCTGACGGTACTGAAAGCGCAGCCCAGACAGCAGATGACCTCAAAAACATGGGCGAGGGCTTCTATCTTACGACAGTAACAGCCACAGATGCAGGCGGCAATACAGCAGATGTGTCGTTCCTTGTAATCTGCGACAAGACAGCGCCTGTTGTATCATATAACGGACAGCAGCTTGCTGACGGAAGCACAATAGAGCTTGAGAAAGATGTAAATGACGCATCAGAGGTGACTTTTGATGTAACCGACAACACCCGTGGAAAGCTGGCAGACGGCGACTATACCAAGACGCTCGATAAGAGTAATGGCTACAGCTTCAAGATTGACGCAGGGGATTCTGCAGGAAACCAGACTTCAATCAGCGTGAACGGAAGCGTGAAGAAACAGGAGGTGGCTGAGAACAGCAGCTCTGGTTCAAACAGCTCTGCTAACAAGGGAAGCGGAAAGAACAACGGTGGTTCAAAGAAGAATAACACTTCATCAGGAAAGAAGCACAACAGCAGCTCATCAGGTGGCAGTTCTGCACCTGCAAGCAATCCGGAAAACGGAGATAATACCGTGAGCGAGCCTGCTAATAATAATGTGCAGTATGGAGTGATTCAGTGGGATAGCAGAGGCGCTTATAAGGCTTGTTACAAGACTGAATCGGAAGCTAATGCAGCAGCTGACGCGTTTGTAAAAAACAAATTAGGAAGCTCATATACAGGCAATTGGGACGGCGGTGGCTGGGAGCATGGCGTTTATTATGTTAGTGGCATAACTGCAAGAATTGATAATGAAAATGCCAATGTCATTTACGATATGCGTCCAAATGTCGCCAAAGCGGTCAGTGGCTCAATCTTTAACGAATCTACATGGGAATGGGAAGACGCTAAAGATATAAGCTGGTAAAAGCAGTAAATGCTATAGAGGATAAGACATCTCTTTTTGGGATGTCTTATTTTTTTAAAAGAAAAAATCATACTTATACTGTAAGTAAAATTTACAAATATCTAAGAAAGGAGGATTTTTATGCTAAGTAGGTTAAAAAAGATTGCAAAACGTGCGGGAGCAATTATCGTAGCAGGAATAGTTACATTAACTGCTTTGCCAGTAATTCCTGTACAAGCGGCCGAAACCAAAAATTACCATTTGTATCAAAATGCTAAGCAAGTGTATGATTCTATTTCGGAAACAAGAAAAATTTACACGACACCAGATAACTCAGAGTTATTCTGGGTGACAAAGAGCAACAAGGCATCAAGCTCATCTCATCTGAAATACAGAACTCTTGGCTGGAGACTTGTTATATCGGGAAGTGGATATTCGCAGAAATGTGACCTGATACTCAACAACACAATCAAAAGGCCAGCAGGGGCATTAGGAGAGTGCGAGAGTGATGGTTACTATTATATTCTGTATACCATAGACTTAAAGACGGTCTATAACAGAATGTGTGCCCAGAACAGCAGTATAGCAGCAGCGATATACGGCGGTTCATCATATCATATTGTGGCACATCCGATAATGACAAAAGTACCGGCAAACAGCAGCCCAAGCGGATCGCTTACAGGAGAAAACTCAAACGGAACTGTTAATGCAAGTGGTTTTGTATGTTTCATGGATGAAAATGGCGGCTACAATGCACTGAAGAATTGTGCTTCATGGAGTTCAGCTTCGTATGATGCGTTTAGTGATTTCCATTCTGGAAGAAATTGTGATATAAGCGCAATGAAATACAATGTCCGATATAGGATTGTGGATGGAAATGGCAATGCTGTTGAGAACACTTCTTTGTCTAGCGGTTTGAAAACAAATTCAGGCGGAGGTGTCGTTAATTCGAGGGGATCTGCGTATTCGCAGAATGTAACATCGTTCGCCCCAATAAGCGCATTAAATGTTGCGATTACAAAGCCTGGCTATACTCTTGAAACAGTATGGAAAAAATCCGGAACAAACTATGCAGTTGGTTTTGGCGGACAGATTACATCCTATGCGATAGGCGGCAACACAACCCTTGTAGCAAAGGTAACACCAAACACATATTATGTTGACTACTATAAGGATGGAAATGTTATCATGCGCCAGACATGTACTTATGACAAGAACTTCAGTACATATGACGGCACATCTGTTTCGTGGGACAATTATGTATTCAAGAACTGGAATACACAGGAAAATGGAAAGGGAACAACATATAACTCAAAGCAGACAGTTAAAAATCTGACGACCGTTCCAGGCGGAGTGGTTAAGCTTTATGCACAGAAAGAGCCGAAGGAATATGAAGTAACACTGAATCCTGTTGGAGGAAGTGGCGGCACAGATAAGGTATATGAGAAATATGGTATCAGATACACAGCTCAGAGTGAAAAAGTTGTAAATAATCCGGCATCAATAAGTGCTGTAACTTCACCAAAGAAATTTGGTTATGATTTTACCGGATATTTTACATCGGCTAATGGTGAAGGAAACAAGTTTGCAGATGGCGTAAACCCGTTAATGCAGACACCTAATGCAAACCACACGGTTGCTATCACAAAAGATACAGTAATGTTTAATGCAAAAAACACACATACTGTATATGCGAATTATACACCGCGTACACCGGTCATCAGTTTTAACAAGCAGGGCGGTTTAGGTGGCTCAGATTCAACAACAGCTACATTCGGCAACGACCTGCCACTTGTTGACAACAACAAAAATTCTTTGTCAGCACCGTCAAAAGAAGGCTGGTCATTTAAGGGCTACTATACAGAGCCTGATGGCAGAGGAACAATGTTTTACAACGAGTCTATGGGTGCAACAAAGACCTGTGACTTTGAAGACAACCTGACTGTATATGCCTACTGGGTGGACAATATTCCGCCAACAGTAACTGTCGTGCCAACTACAAACGGATGGACAAATCAGGCTATAAACATCACCATACGAATGCGTGACACAGGAAGCGGACTTAAAAAATCTGGCTGTGTTATCAAGATGGACGGCAAAGAAATTGGCTGGAACCGATGGTTTAGTGACGGATGCACAGACGAAGTTGTTACAACCATCACATGTACGACAGAGGGCATTCACAAGTATGAAGCTATTGCCACTGATATGTGGGGCAATGTAAGTTCTGCAATGACCGTTGTATATTATGATATTACGGCACCAAAGGGAAGTGTTCATGCTTACGGCCCGGGAGTTTCAGAAAGAATACCGATGACATATCTTAATAATAGCTCAGTATGGTACATCCGAGATGGAAAAGTTACAGACTACAATGTAAAATATGACTAGGACGGAAACACAAAAATCAGATATCTGACGAGATTAAGCATGGCGCAAGCCGTGCTTTTTTCGTTTATGGAAGAAAAATAAGTGCCACAGGTGCTGACAGGGGATTCAAAAGGTAACAGTTCATTCCGTGTTAAATGCGATGACTTTAAGGCTGGCAGCATAAAAGTAACAGTTCCAGACAGCTTTCCATATAAGCAGGCAGGTAAAGCTGATGTAACAGCTGCAATAACAGTGAAAAGCGGTAACAATATTATTACACCAACAAATAAAGTTTGTGTATATAATATAACCACCACTAACGGATTATCAGCCGGGTGCTGGCAGGGAAGCTTTAATATTGGACTGACACTGACAAAAGAATAAAGAAACACAGATTAAGGGTATAGTTAATAGCTATGCCCTTATTTTGTCCACGAAATGAAAATCAATATAAAAAACGCGTGAAAAACTTTCGTAATTCACACGCCTTTTTTAAATTTATAATTTTATGCTTTTTTCTCTAACTTCTTCCATGGTGCTTCCGTGTATAAATTGATTTTTTTCGTTATCTGACAAAGCGGCAACTGAACAGCCTTTTTGACGAGCTAGTTTTGTTAACCCGCGATAATCAATGTCGAAATTAGGTATTTCGCTAATTTTGTATACATGTGGTTTAGATAATGTCGTCTGTCCAATCATAGTCATACACCTCCTGTATTTAATATACATTTTAAAGGGTATTTGTGAAAAAAGCAATCTGTTCCATAAATACACATTAGCATAAAACAGCTTCATTTGGTTCGATTTTTGCCAAAATCATACTCATTTAATACAAATCACGTCAAAAACGTATTCATTTTTCACGATTTATGCCAAAAATGATATCATTTTTATGCCTTGAAAGCAATGTACAGTCAGTTTATAATCCAAGTAAGGTATTTAGCAGTTGTAATATATTTTAGAATGGGGATGAAAATTTCAGGAAGAAGGTGGAACATGATTTATCTAACAGGCGATACACACAATGATTTTTCAAAGTTGTCAAACAAATCCTTGAAAAAACACAATTTAAAGCTTACAGAGGATGATTATATAATTGTTGCCGGTGACTTTGGACTTTGCTGGGCGCACGATAAAACCTTTGACTGGAACTGTAAATGGTTTGCCGAGAGGTCTTTCACAACGCTCTGGGTTCAGGGGAATCACGAAAACTATGACATGATTGCAGAATATCCACTGGAAGAATGGCATGGTGGTCTGGTACGCCATATCGTAAGAGATAAAGTCATTCTGCTTGAGCGTGGACAGATATTTAAAATTGATGGACATACATTCTTTACTTTTGGTGGTGCAGCTTCACATGATATTCCAGGCAGTGCTCTTGACCGAAATGATCCGAAATTCGAAATAAAGCTTAAGGAACGCCGCAGAGACTGGATTCCGTATCGCATAATCGGCGAATCATGGTGGCCGCAGGAAATTCCGACGGAACAGGAGATGCAGACAGGGATTGATAATCTTGCAAAAGCAGACTTTACTGTTGATTATGTAATAACCCACTGCTGTGCCACTGACTTGCAGACGGCCATCGTGCATTATCTCAACAAACCAAGCAAGGCAGATGTGCTGACAGATTATTTTCAGGCTTTGGAAGGGAAGCTGCATTATAAACACTGGTATTTCGGACATTATCACTACTATTTGCAGACAGATGAAAAGCACACGGTATTGTATAATGATATAATTAAACTTGAATAAGGAGAAACTGATATGAACTATTATATAAGTGACCTGCATCTGTTTCACGAAGCATCAATTCGCTTTGATAACAGGCCATTTGGCTCTTTGGATGAGATGCATGAGGCAGTTGTCAGCCGATGGAACAATAAAATAAACAATGGAGATACAGTATACATCCTCGGTGACATGAGTATGCGCGGAAGGAAAGAAGACCTCATATCGCTTGTTGCTACATTAAAAGGTAAAAAAATTCTTGTTAAAGGCAACCATGATGATGTGTCAGATTACAGATATAAGCAGCTCTTTTATGATGTATGCGATTACAGAGAGATACATGACTCATACGGTGGTAAGAATTATGACCTTGTACTGTGTCATTATCCTATATTTTCATGGAAAGGCATGAACAGAGGCACAATCCTGTTATACGGTCATACTCACAACAGTGCAGAGGACGTATATTTTCAAAAGTGTCTGGCAGGAATGGAAGAAAATGACTGTCGCCATGTAGGTGATAAGTCAATTCAGGCATACAATGTGGGCTGTATGAAGCCATGGATTGACTATGAACCAAGAAGTTTGAAAGAGATTGCAGGAGATTGCAGAATTTAACAGCTTGTAATTGAGAAGAACATCACAATCTGTTATAATACCTTCATAATCGAATAGGGAAAGAGTCGGGTGTGATTTTTCGGTTGCCCCTAGTACAGAAGGACATGCGGTTTATGTCTGGATGGAAAGGAGGAGTGGTAATTATGAACACAATGGAAGTATTAACTCTGTTGCTTGTAATCTTTGCTGCACTGGCATACATAGACGGACATAATAATAAAAGAAAATAGCACCCCTCTGGCCAAAGAATGGTGCTATTTTACAATAATACTTAACTGAGGCAATCGGAAGTTTTATATCCGATCAACTCTTTCTTTATCTCGATTATAATATAAGACGGCTGATTTTTCAACCGTCTTTTTTTTATAATACAAAATCGACTTCTGTCTATGATGATACTTGACCGGCTGCACACACAAAACTTATAATTATTTGCATAAAAAGAAGAATTTGGAGAAAACAGATGAAGAAAAGTTTTAACGAGGAGCAGATAAGAGAATTCATTTTTCACTTTTTTTCTGAAAAAATTTTTTAAGTTACTTAGAGGTAGAAAAGAAAACCAGCAGTAGTAAATAGACAAAATTATCTATTCGCATAATTTCAATTATGCGAATAACGAGATACTTTAAATACTACATATGGGGTTCTTGGCTTAATTTAGTCCTATATATGATATATTGTAAATCATTACACGCTACATGTTGTATTGTAAAAAATGGGATTTCTTGTTATAATTATTTTATAAAAACAGATTACATTTACGGAGGAAATTATATGGCCCGCGAATATAAAGACCAGAAAAATGCTGAAACTGAAGCAAAGATATACAATTTAAAATTGATGCTGCCTGATTTCTGTGCAGGCTATATCAGGTCAATAGCTGGTTATACAAAGCCTTTGACACAGTTAGCTTACTTACAGCGTATACAGTTTTTCCTGATGTGGCTGCTCGATTATAATGTTTATTTTAACAAGAAATATGATTCAATTGAACAGTTTACAGTTCAGGATTTAGACAGGCTCAAAAAGGCTGATTTTGAGGAATTTCTAAATCATATACAGAAATATGGCGCAGTTTTAAAGGAAGAACTTGATGCCAGAATGCAGACCGGTAAATATATTGTGCCATCAAAGTCATCTACTAGAAACAATTACTTAAGCGCTCTCCGTTCTCTATACAATTATTTTCTTGAGAATGACATTGTAGACAAGGCTCCTGTGCTTAAAATTAGACAGAAAAAGGTTGACAAAACCATCCCTATTGCGCTTACAGACAGACAGGCTGAGTCAATATATGACACAATTCTTGGCGGTTCAGAACAAATCAGTGCAAGGCAGGAAGCTTCAAGGATAATTACGTCAGCAAGAGATCTTGCCATCTACACTCTCGCACTGCATACCGGAATACGTGTATCAGAGCTTGTTTCTCTTGATGTACATGATATTAATACTGATGAACATTGTTTCAAAATTATCAGAAAACGTGGAAATGAAGATATTGTTTACTTTGACAATACAACTGAGAATGTACTGTTGGATTGGCTCGATGTACGTAAAAATATGAAGGAAACGCTTGGTATTGCAGATGATGAAGATGCTCTTTTTGTGTCAACAAAAGGCGTAAAGAAAGGCACAAGATTGTCTGTACGAAGCGTTGAAATAATGGTGAAAAAGTATGCGCAAATTGCAGTTCCTGAAGTAACAAACTTCCATGCGCATTCTCTCAGAAGCTCATGTGCCACCAGCATATATGATAAAAGCCTTGATTTGGTATACACTCAGAGCCTACTGGGGCATGCAAATATCAGTACTACCATGAGATATGTGAAAAATGATGAGAAGAAGAAGAAAGAAAATAGAAATCTTCTGGACAAAAATAAAAATGAGTAAAAACACAGCGGCATCATAGTCAGGATGCCGCTTTTCCATTGCCTATTGTACATGTTGTATATATTATATATTTTATGTATATTATACAAGTTGTATAAGTTGTCCATTTTGATTGTGCGCAATGTCTCTTCACTGCTCTTTTGCTTTTCTTCTACTCTATTTCATCCAGATTGTCATCCAGATTATATAATTTCTTAAGGTATTCATACAGCTTATTCTTCTTCTCATCCGAAAGTCTGTAAATCATATTCATCTCATCCGGTCTGCACAGAAACAAAAAATTATAATAGACATCTTTTTGAAGCATATATTCACTTTTTCCATACGCCGCATTAACAATCGTCTTTAAAAACAACTCTCCACGCTTTGTTTTTGCTGCAGGATAAAACTTTATTTTTTCATATATCATTCTGTCAAACACGCCAGCATAATGAAGATTTGGATCATGACACTTCAAATAAGCCTCAATCTTTGCCAGCCGGTCTTCTTTTGCAAAGCACCATATATCTACGTCTTCAAATGGATACAACATCATTTTCATTATATTTCTCCCTCCTCATGTTTCAACCATTGACTCACTGCTATTTCTACTTCTCCTCTTTCAGTTATCTTTCACGACTAAATCAGCAGATTTTTAAATACTATATTTTTGTAAAAGTATTATTGCAGAAAATCAGCTTCCATATAAGACGCGATTCGCGCTTTTATATAGAAAGGCAATTTCATACATAATTTCTATCATACTCTATATAAAGAAAAAGACGGCAATCAGCATAAGATACTACATTTAGGAGGCATTCTATCATATCAGTCAGAACACCACGTCTATAACACCTGCATAGGCGTGGATGAATGGCCGTGCATTCTTATATGGAAACCTATAAACGGAAATATAAAAAATCATACTTATGTCAGAAAGGAGTGCAGCCATATGTCTTACAGGGTAATCCAGTGTCAGATAGCACAGGATAACTTAATATATGACTATTGTGACAGCAATGCTCAGAAAGCAAAGCTGTTGTATAACGCTGCACTCTTTCGTATCAGACAGATTTTCACGGGCTGGGATAAAGACTCTCGTACTGACAATGAGAAAGAAGCCTTTGCTGAAGTAA
>ERZ779697.168-NODE-168-length-36158-cov-6.70399_pt1 | contig 36158 bp, 34 predicted proteins | sample MGYA00511881_ERZ779697 | MGnify/ENA primary metagenome ERZ779697 (study PRJEB29588, sample SAMEA2148105) | human gut metagenome | biome: human gut; feature: human-associated habitat; material: faeces | place: Denmark | collected 2008/2010 ... | reverse complement strand
TATATCCCCAGCCCTGAAGGGACGGGGTTTTACGGCACATTTTGATAAAGAAGAGCTGGTGTTGCAAGCCTATCAGAAGCAGGCTACCTTCACAGGATACAGCAGCAACGGCGGCCTGTTCAAACTGGATGCCCCAGAGCTGTCCCTGGAGAACCTGGGGCATATATCCACGCAGGATGCCGATCAGCTGATTCGTCAGTACATGGTGGAATTTGAGAGCGTCGCACATCAGACGTTTGAATTCCTTAACCAGGATCTGCCGTATACACTCCTGATGCCGCCGCGCTTAATGCAGGCATTTCCGGTATTTCGGGAACGCAAAGCCACGGCCCATCATTTCCCGGATTACATCGATCCGGGGAATATCCCGGAAGAAGAGGATGAGCTGTGGATGTGTGCAGTCGGCACGCTGGCACAGGATATCGACTTCTCGTCCGATGCCTTCCTGGATGTGCTGGATGCGTATGAGAGCATTCAGTCCGGCAACGTCTTGCCCGAAGACATCCTGAAGAATACGCAGAAATACCAGAAGATGCAGAAGGCATTGCGCTACACCAAATTCGGCATCCTCGGCATGTCGGCCCTGACTGTCCTGGAACTCGGTGCCATCTTCTTCCTTTCGAATGTTCAGGTCCCGCCAGGACTGGAGCAAGATTATCAGTCGGCACAGTCCTCCATGGATAGCATCAACAAGGAACTGGACTTGATCCATACGCGCCAGAAGGAACATGAGTATCCAATAGAAGCGTATGCAGCCCTTCTGTCAGACATTCCCGAAGGCATTGGCTTCAACTCCATTGAGATTGGCGATGCCAATAAGAAAGATGACAGCAAGTGGATCAAGGCAAAGGTCGTCGCTGACAATCCGCTGAAATTCCAGGACTATGTGGCGTCCCTCTCGCGGAATGCACTCTTTAATGGCGTGTCCATCCCGCAGATCGCGTCGGATTCATCGACGAATTACAAGACGGCAGACCTGACCATCGGAAAGGGGAATCTGAGCCAATGAATGTGAAAGAAGTGAAAGAAGGAATCCTGGAACGGCTCCATGCCCCTGTCCGTATGCCAGCCCTCTCAGATACTATGATGGGGAAGCAGCGGCTGATTGTCCACGTCGCTTGCCTGCTTATTCTGACCTTTGTCTTATCGCTCTTATCGAGTCATCTGATTCTCTCGTATCATGAGAAGGCCGAGAAGGAACAGCAGATTGCCACGATGCAGTCTTTTCTCAAGAACTGGCAGGAAAAGAATGCAGAACTCAATGCCTCCTCGATGCGCCCGGTTGATCCCAAGCAGCTGGATCAGGTGCAGACAGACATCATTTTCAGCATCCAGGCATACAATCTCAACCTGGTCAGCATGAAGGATGAGCAGAAGAGCAAAGAACAGAATGGACGTGTCTATACGGCAGAGTTCTCCGGCACCTATGAGAATACGATGCGCTGCTTACAGAATTTCCATGCCAAAGATGCACTGATCGGCATCAAATCGCTCAAGATGAGTGAGAAGAGCGGAGCTTTAAATACGAAGCTGACCTATAAGATCTATACGAAATGAGGTGACAGCCGTGAAGATATTCAACCAAGAAATTGCTTTTGAGATCGAGAACAAGAAACGGGCTGCCATCTGCTGCGGGGTTATCCTGTTGTGTTTTGGCTATACCGTTGTCAACTTCTTCTCCGAAAAACCAAAACCGCATCCTGTCCCGCAGTCAAATCAGACCCAGCAAACGGCAGGGAAAGGGGCAGCTGCCTCTAGTTCTGATGAATCGGTATCCATCTCTGCACCGACGCTCGATGCGCTCCTGAAAGTCAATCCTTTCGTCGGCGTGCAGGAGATGAACGCCGGGACAGCGGGGGAGGGAGGCCGTTCTATGGTCGCTGGCAACATGCCGCTGCCTGCAATCCCACGCATGGCAGGCAGCAGCCCATCAAGCAGTCCCTCGTACTCTGCGCCGCGCAGCGTACCACTCCCGGCAATTCCTGGCCGTGGTAGCGTACCGATTCCGTCTAGTAATATACCGTCTTCTGCTCCGTCCTCTTCGGCACCTGCTCCGCAAGGCAGTTCGGCCAGCGTACAGGGTGTCCTGACTGGCGATGATGGAGAGAACATGGCAATCATGAGCGATGGCCGCGTCGTGCAGGAAGGCGATACTTATCAGGATGGCCGCATCGCCTACATTGGCGGCGATGGGATTACCTTTGAAGACGGTCACAGCATCAGCTATAAGTGAGGAGTGAATGATTTGAAGAAAAAGGATTTGCGCCAGAATATTTTTCTGGGATTGATGGGGGCTTCCATCCTGGGAGGAAGTTTTCTGTTTTCCCCTGCCGTATCCTATGCAGCATCGGCACAGGATAGCCAGGCAGTCGTCGCGCAGATGGCGGGGACGACACAGGATGACCCCAACGCGTTTACGGCACGCATCCAGCGTATCTTGGATGATTATCACCAGGACATCCGGGCGCGGCAGCAGGCACGTCAAAAACTGTTCGAGCATCACAGTCAGGCAGCGGAGGCTGCATCAGCGGCAACAGCTCTTGACACGGATTCGTCCGTTGCATTAGCTACTGAGCAGACGCCAGCTTCTGTGACACCATCCGCAAGCTCCAGTCTGCCACCAATTCCGCGAGCAAATACGGCGCGTCTTGCTTCCGATGGACGCTACAATTTCGACTGGCAGGGAACACCGATTGCCCAGAGCATTTATGCGGTAGCCAAACGCGCACATAAGGATGTTGTCGTCAACGGCAACCTGGATGGCAACGTCTACATGTCTCTTCACAATGTCACGTGCGAGCAGGCAATGCAGCGCCTGTCTGCTGCGTTCAATTTCAACTGGATGACCGATGATAATGCTATCATTGTCAGTACCTCCCAGCTCATGATGCAGTCAAAAGTATTTCCTGTCCATCATGCCTTTGATCTGGAAAAACTCAGCAAAGAGCTGCAAGCTTTGGGGATTGCTGAAACCAACATCTACGCAAATTCCGAGCAGCGGACGGTATCCGTGACTGGTACACCGTACCAGCTGAAACAGGTCGAGCAGCGTCTCTCCAGCGTAGATCGTCCCATCAGCCAGTGCCTGGTGGTTGCCCAGCTCATCGAATTGCAGCATGGCCGAGACAACAATCTGGGATTCCAGTATTCTCTGCCGACATACAGCCATTCAGCTGAAACAAATTCCTCCGGCGACTCGTCCTCTTCTTCTCTGAAGGGGCCGTGGTTGGATAAGCTGACCTTCTCCGGATCGGTCACAGCCAACCGCGAACTCTCCAAAGGAAAAGTTGTCGCTCGTCCAATGGTTATGATGCTCAATGGACAGGAAGGCATGGTCAACTTTGGCGAGCAGGTGCCGGTCATGAGCACGACCTCCACGTCATCCTCTACGGAAATCAGCGTGGACTACAAAGATGTCGGCACGAAGCTGACGATTACACCGTCCATCAATGAAGAAGATGGTGAAATCACGCTCAAGATCAATACGGAAGTTTCCAACATCACGAAATACATCACGCAGGGACAGACCTCTGCACCGCAAATCTCGACGCGCCAGGCTACGACTTCGGCTCATTTGCGCAGCGGCCAGAGCTTTGTGATCGGCGGTTTGATGTCGGCAAAAGACCTCGATAATCTGTCCGGCATTCCCGGCCTGATGGATCTGCCAATCCTGGGCGAACTCTTCAAGTATCATTCGCATTCCAAGAGCTATGCCGAAGTTTATATCATGATCACTCCTTACATCGTTACCGATGACATTAATCCGAAAGAACTGCTGCGTAAAGTAGATACATCTTTCGAGGAAGAGGGGGAAAACGATGGCCGCCAACACAAGTGATTCGTACCGTAATTATTTTCTGAACCGCATGAAAGCATATGGCCTGTATTGCAGTGAAGAGATGTTCAATATGGACATCCAGCCGGAAGTCTTGGAAAAAATCACTCCAGACCAGGCGGCCCGCTATCACATCCTGCCCATCCGGGTGGTGGATGATCGTCTCATCCTTGTGACCGATACCGATCAGACCTTCAAGCAGCGTGCCGTGCTGGAGCAAGAGCTGAACCAGAAGATCAAGCTCTTGCTCTGCGAAGAAGAGAATCTTCGCATGGGCCTCTTGAAGTTCTACGATGTGACGAACTATCGGCAGGAAGGCTCCTTTCAGAAGCGGGATGTGGATGTTGATATGACGCCGCTCAAGGGGGCTATCAATGAGATGCTGCAAGATGCGGCTCGTCAGAAAGCTTCGGATATCCATATGCTGCCAGCTCTCAATGGCTTCAAGGTCAGTTTCCGCATTGCAGGTCATATGGTGGATGTCACACATGATCATTTCTTTCCGGCCAGTCAGGTAGAGAATGTCACAAATCTCATCAAGCTGATGGATGATTCCCGCAACGTCGATGTCATGCGCACGAATATGCCGAATGAAGGATCCTTCTACCTGCATCGCGGCAGTCAGGATATCTTCATCCGCCTGGAGACGTTGCCGGTTGGTTTCGATGGACAGGAAAAAATCAATCTGCGCCTCCTGCCGCAGACAGGGCGAACGCAGAGTACCAAGAAAACCCTAGATTCCATCGGTTACATCCCGGAAGACCTGGAGGCCATCAAATCCGTCCTCTACCGGAATGCTACAGGCATGTTCCTTAATTCCGGGCCGACCGGCGCAGGCAAGACGACCAGTCTTCATGCCGAGATTCATTACGTCCTGGACAGCGTGCAGGAGCCACTAAATGTCATCGAGATTGCTGAACCAATCGAGATCTATGAAGATGATTTTACCCAGGTACAGGTGCGCAAGGCAGCCAATGAAGCCTTGAACCTGACTGCCGAGAAGATTCTGGTGGCATCGCTGCGTTCCGATCCGGACATTATCCTGTACAACGAAATCCGCAATTCTACCGATGCTACGGTAGCCATGCAGGCGTCCAATACAGGCCACCGTGTCTTCTCTACCGTCCATGCCGCAGATTGTACGCGTACCATCTCGCGCCTGCTAGACTTTGATATATCCAAAACCACACTCTTGTCGGAGCTGAAACTGATCATCTCCCAGCGTCTTGTGGCAACCCTTTGTCCGTACTGCTCGAAACCGCATATCCTGACAGAGAAAGAGCACAGGCTCTTGACATCAGAGGAAATCAAGCGGGTAGAAGGACGGCTGCGGGAAAAGGGTTCTGTTGCGGACATCCAGGCGTGTCCGCATTGCAACCATGGCTACAGTGGCCGCACGGCCATTGCAGAATATGTCATCTTCAATACCGAGATCCGTGATGCTCTGTTGCATCAGAGGAGCTTCGGAGAGATACAGGAGGTGCTTAGAAAAAACAACTTTCGGTCGATGTGGGAAAAAGGCATTGATATGGCCATGCAGGGAAAGATTGAACTGGATGAGCTGATCCATGTCGTTGGTAAATGATGGAGAGGAGGTGAATCTATGATTGCGAAAAAGGATCTCAATGACCTGTACCAGATTTTCATGCTCGTGCAGCAGTACAATCTGTCTGGCCTTCCCATCACAGAGGCCCTGAATCTCTATGAAAGCAGGACGCCGCGTCCATCTGTCAAGAAGATGCTGAATGGTATCCGGCATGACATGGAAAACGGCGTCAAGATGCCGGATGCCTTTGCGAAGTATCCAAAGTTCTTTCCGGAATACATCGTTGAGATGATGCGCGTCAATGAAGGCACGGGTCAGGCAAAAGATATCTATGCAGATATCGTCAAGACCCTGGAACAGGCCATTGATTTGCGCCGGAATCTCAGTTCACAGATGGGAACCATGATCTTCCTGGGCATTGTCCTGGCTATCACGATTGGTGTAGTCATCTTCCTGGTACTGCCGAGTATGGGCCGACTGATGTCCGACTTGCAGCTGGATATGCCGTTCTACACGAAGCTGCTGATTGGCGTAGGAAGCTTTGCACAGAGTTACTGGTGGGCAATCCTTGGCTTCGTAGCATTCTGCGTATTTGGTATACGATTCCTGGCGAAGAAATCGCCGGAACGCACGGCGATGCTGATCATGCAGATGCCGCTGTATGGCCCGATTGTCTACAATACCGTCCAATACCGCTTTGCGCTGGTCTTCGGATTATGCAAGAGTGCTGGCTTGGATGTCATCAAGACCTTGCAGTACACGCAGAAGAGCGTGGACAACATCTTGATGGAACATTTGATAGGCAAAGCACTGAAAGACCTGGGCCGGTACGGCAGCAGCTTCGTTATGGCACTCCAGAAGCACAACAAGCAGAAGGTCTTGGATGAATCCTTCTACGTCTTCCTGCAAGCGGGTGAGAAAGGCGATATGGCTGCCATGATGCAGTTGCGTGCAGACTTTTACAAGAAGCAGCTGATTGTTGCTTCGCAGCAATTCAGCCAGGATCTCCAGAACCTGATCTTGACGCCGACCTTCATCCTGCTGGGCCTGATTGTCGTATCGGTCTTGTGGCCAATCTTCAGTATGATGTCGAAAATCTCGACCGGAGGAATGGGAGGCATGGGAATGTGAGCAAGAGATCCTATAAATTGCAGGGCCTCATCGTATGGCAGATGGTTCTGGGCGTACTCATGCTGGTCATCCTGATGGCTGCGTGTATCGTCAATGCCCCGTCTTTCCTGACCTTTGGGCGTCACGACAAAGCATTGAACGATACCGCGTCGCTGTGCGGCCTCATCAGCCAATACGAGATGGAAGTGGGCAGCTATCCATCCAGCCTGTCTGACCTGACGGGGAAGAAAGGGCAGTATGGGCCATGGATCAAGGAACTTCCCAAAGATCCGTACAAGAAAGACAGCAATTATCAATACCAGTCTCAAAAAGATGGTTTCGTTGTATTCAGCGTAGGAGAGGATGGATCAAGTTCCTCCAGCGTCGGCAGCGGCATCAAGGGAGACGATATTGGATATGTCAGTCACTGATTTATTGAAATGAAAGGACGTAAAGAAAATGGAAATGACTGCAAGAAACAAATTTAAACTGGCCGGACTCATTAACATCTCGGATGCATTCCTTGGTGTCCTGATGGTCGTCATCATCATCGCAGCGGCCTTCCTCAACTCGGATACGCTGATCAACTATGCACGGTGGGGGTCTGAATGGATGGAGCTTCAGTCCATGAAGACGGCTGCATCTTCCTACACGGGTCTGCGCTATGACGGTGCTACGCCGACTTCTGCCGATGACCTTATCAGCGGTGTTGCTGCTGCGGATTCTATCGATGGTGCTGACCACGAAAACTTAATGAGTCCGAAATCTGGCCGCTGGGTCAATGGTACGTACAATGACGCGTGGGGTCAGCCGTTCTCCTTCACAACGGATGAGGATGGCGATCGCTGCATCATCTCTGGCGGTATCGACATGCAGGTTGGTACGACGGATGACCTCAAGGTATACTATTGATTTTTGAAACTGTATGTTTGTTTGCTGAATCAACAGAGAAGGAAAGGGGCTGTCATGGCCCCTTTCCTTAGAGGTGGAGGAAGAACATGAACAACAAACGGAATAACCGGTATAAGAGCAGAGGCTCCATCCTGGTCATCACAGCATTGGCGGCCATTGTCTGGATCTTCATTGCGCAGAGTCTGTTCATCGTGGGGGCTGGCGGATTCGGCATGATAAAATCGAGCCGTGTTGCCTTACAGGCGCAACAGTACGCAGAAATTGAGGTAGACCGACTCAAGAATGTCGCTTACGAGAACCTGGACAGTAACGGCGCACATTCGCGTCAGGCAATTGCCAATATCCAGGAATCCGGATGGGAAGATGAAGTTAGCATTGGCTCCGAACATGCCATTAGTGGAAGCGACGACGCGAAGCAGAGAATTGCTACAATCAATGTCTATAAATCGGGCGATACACTCCCCAGATTCACATTAGAAGTACCATTATCCTCGCAGAGTAGAAGCAGTGGCGAATCTATTATTTTCCCTGATGGTTCGAGCTGGATGCAGGTTGGCGAATTGATTGTTATGCGAGGTGATGCTGATGGCATTTTAGAACCAATGATTACCTTTTATGACTCACATAAGGGGAATAGTTCAGTTCAGAGAAATTTGTGGAAACACACTTTTCCAAAACCTTTCCCACATAAATGTCTACAAGTTTTTTGGTGGACAAATGATGGATCCAGCAATGATGATGACTCGGATACGTATCATTTCGTTGATAGCAATTCAGCTTTAGCAACTGATGGTTTTGGCACGGAGCATAAGCATGTAAAATACGTCGCATTTGGATATTGAATTGTCAAGACTGCTACTCTGCGAGAATGAAGGTCATTGCAGCTCTCGGTAGAGTTTTTTCATGGCTTTTCTTTGGCTTTCCTTGACACTGTGCGCATAGATATTCAGCAACGTATCAGCTCGTGACCAGCCTCCTAGTGCCTGTACGTCTGTTATACTGATGCCGCACTGGATCATGTTCGTGGCCCAGGAGTGACGCGCGGAATGCAGGTGCAGATCGTTGGATAGGAAGGGGAGGCGTTTGATGGTTGCTTTGAAGTTGCGGCTGAAATAGGCAGGATTGTGCGGTGTGCCATCTTTGTTGGCAAATACAAGGTTGTATTCATTGTGGTAGCCGGGTTGCTGCTGTTCTTTCTTTTGCCTCTGACGATGCTCTTGAAGCAGCAGGCGAATTTCTTTTGGAAAGGGAATCGTGCGGAGTGAGTTTCGTGTCTTCGTTCGTGGCCGAACAACGGGGACGCCATCCTCCAGGACAACGACTTGCCGGATGGTGAGGAAGTTGCGCTTGAAGTTGATACTATCCCAGGACAGCCCCAACAGCTCGCTGCGGCGGCAGCCAAGATAGAAGGCTAGGACGTATGCGGTGTAGAATCGATGGGATTTTGTAGCTTGCAGGAATTTGCGCTGTGCCTCTGGCGTGAAGACGGGGCTTTCCTTTGGCTGGCGAATCGGGATTGGAGACGTATCTAGTGCGATGTTGCGGACAATCAGCCCTTCCTTCTCTGCCTGCCGGAAGACTGCAATCAAAATCTGACGCAATTTGGTCATGGTATAAGCGGAGAGAGGTTCGCCTGTCAAATCGACATGTTTGAGCTTCGTCTTCTTTCCATGGAGATATTCTTCCATCAAAAAGGTCTGGAGATCTCGCAGGTGGATCTCGGCAAGTTCCTTTTCTGACAATGGTGCGGTCAATAGATGGTTCCGGATGCAGCTCATGGTTGTGATCTGCGTTGTCCTGGCCTGACCAGGCTGTCGGTAGGTCTTGTACCAATATAAGATGTAGTCTTTCAGTTTCATAATGCTTCCTCCCTGGGTGTTGATTGCCGGTGTCCATCATGGACATCGGCAATTTTATTATAGCAATGAAAAAAATAGGCATTTGAGCGGCTAAGTTTTCTTGTAGCCTATAGGAAGAGTTACTTTTACAAGAGGAGGGAGCGTTTTTGAAACAACTGGTAAAGCAAGCAGGGTTCCTGTTTCCATCTGTGATGTTGGCCATTCTGTTCTTCGTGCTGGCTTTTGCCGGGTCTATGTACGTTGGAACCAGGGTCATTGACAATTACCGGGCAGATGTGCTGGTTCGCGAATGTGATGCGCTGGATAGTGCCTTGCTGATGTATGCCAAGGCACACCGGCAGGTGGATCCGGAGAATGTAGAGATCCGGACGCAGCAGGATGGGAACTCATACATGTTCTACACGACGGGGCCGATTTTTCCGAAGAATTTGAGTGACCTCGGAACCATTCGGGATGAGCAGGGATACTTCTCAGAAGCAATCGACCTGTCCAAATTTACGTATACCACGCAAACAGATGCAGATGGAAATATGACGTACACATTGGGGGTGACAATGCCAAATGGTGAATACTACCTTAGCCCGCTATCTAAAAAATAAGGTCGGGTATGCAGCGGTTTCGCTTCTCCTGGCCATTCCACTGGCAAATTTTCTGAACGCAGAGCTTCGGTTCGGCTTCTTCTTCCTGACGGCAGTCTTCGTTTTGTTCTGGAAGATGGTCTTGGAAGATGCCGAACACGGAACCATCGATATTCGCTGCATTGCCCTGCTGGCAACCGGACTGTTCCTGTGCAGCTATCAAACTGCTCTGGTTTATCTGTTCTCATTCCTTATCTATCTGATCTTGTTCCGGATGCTGTATGTTGCTTCGAGCCTGTGGGAAATGGGAATACAGGCTTGCCGTCAATGGCATTCCCATCAGAAGATGCCTCATCTTACAGCAGGAGCCAACGATACAGCAGACAGCCTTCCGCATGGCAGAGTGCCGTTCCTGCCATGCTTTGCTGGTGGTCTGATGGTACTCGTAATCATCGTGACCTTTTTGGATGATGGTGCTGCTCCGCTCTGGCGGTTCGATGATGCCCTCGATTCTTGCATGATACTCTTGAGCGGCGAGCAGAAGATGATTATCCTAGCCGTCATGCTGCTGGCATTGGGAATCTTTGAGGCCATCTATTGGCTGGCAAAGAAAAAGAGGCAGCCCATCATCTGCATCGGCATGGGCGACGTTTTCGTCCTGCCAGGCTTCGCCGCCTTTTTAGGAGGGGGATTCTTCCTGATGACATTAGGCTGCGCACTGCTGCTGTCATTGGGCTTTGTCCTATATCAAAAGTATTATCATCGTCAGGAGGTTTCGTGATGTCACTTTCCAATCTTTTTCATCAGCGCGAGAAGTACAACCAGCAGCGTACCAGGAATCCGGCCACGCCCGCAGACCGTGCGGAAGAGACTTGGGATCGCCGCACGGGAAGTGCCGTGGTGCAGGCGTACAACTGGCGCAGGATATCTATTGGCCTTACCGTCGTTTGTGTCGTCCTGGCTGGCGGACTTGTCTTTCAGTCGGCAAAGTCGCAGGTCATTCCTTATGTCGTGACCGTTGACAAGTCGACGGGTGAAGTACAGAAGGCAGGAGCCTTCACCAACTCGGACTACACGCCGCAGGAAGCTGAAATCAAATACTTCATCGCGGAGTTTGTCAAGAATGCACGCAGTATTGGCTATGACCCCGTTGCATACAGCAATATGCAGACCAAGGCAGGTCATTTCCTGACCATGACGGCAGCACAGAAATATGCATCGACGATGAAGGATGACCAGAACAAGAAGCTGGGCAAGTATACGGTATCGGTCAAGAATCTTTCCGTCCAGAAGGTGCCGGAGTCAGACAGCTCCTATCTTGTTCGCTGGACGGAAGAGGTCGTGAAGATCAACTCGGCAGAGTACCAGGATATTCCAATGAGCGGGACGTTCTCCTATACCAAACTCCCTGTCAAGCAGGAAGACATGCTGATCAATCCGCTTGGCCTCTATATTACAGGCTTTGACTTCGTACAGGATGCGTCGGCGGTCAATGCAGCCGGGAAGAAAGCAGCGGCAAACGGTACGCAGGCGGGAAACGCAGTGAATAAGTGATGATGGCGATGTCCATGATGGACATCCAAAAAAGAAAGGACGAATAACATGATGGTAACGAAATCTATGCGGCAGGCAGTATGCATCGGACTGATGACAGTCTCCTTGTTTGGCGGCAGCGTCATGGCTGCTCCGGCATCCAGCGACCTGGATGCTGAAATCCAGGTACAGCAGGAGAAATTGCAGCAGCTCAACCAGCAGAAGGTCAATCAGCGCAATCAGGAACTGGAGAATCGCCTCAGTAACCTGGAAAGCAAGCTGGATCGCCTGAAGGATAACCGTTCCGCTTATGATGCACAGGGAGCGGTAGAATCCTTGGCCACGCAGATCAATGATCTGCGCAGTGATGTCACGGCTCTGTCAGACGCGCAGGCATCTATCTTGAAAGCCCTCGACAAGCTGCAAAAGGCCAATGCTGCCATGAACGCTGCTCCGGATGACTACGCACAGGGATATCACGGTTCGGCATCCAGCAGCCGTTATCTGGTGAATCCAGGCGGCAGCGCATCTTCCGTCAGTTATACGCAGGACGCCATCAACAGCCAGGGAAACAGCACTATGCTGTTCCGTTATGCGCCGAATCAGCTTTACAAGATTTATTGCCGCCGGGGCTATTTAACCGACCTGGTATTCAAGAAGGGTGAAACCATCAAGTACGTTGGCGGCGGTGATACGGCAGGTTGGGCCGTGAGCAATACGACTGTCGACGGCACGCCGCACCTTTTCATCAAGCCGGTGGTGGAGACTTCGACCACGAACTTGATTGTCACGACGGACAAGAGGAGTTATCAGCTGATCCTAAATACCTCAGACTGGTACAATCCAATCGTATCTTGGACTTATGATGCAGAGACGCGGAATGCCAATCTGATTGAAGAGCAGAAGAATGAACGCATTACGATGGGTAAGGTCAACGTCACGAATGTAGAAGACCTGGACTTCAACTATGAGGTGTCGGGAAGTGGCAATAAACCGTCAATGGTGTTCTCAGATGGCACGCAGACCTATATCAAGTTTAGGAGAGCCGCGAAGAAGCAGCTTCCTATCTTCATCCGGGAGCGTGGACATAAAGAGATGCAGCTCGTGAACTACACGATTAAAGATAACTACTACATTGTCGAAAAAGTCTTCGATATGGCACAGATCAAAGATGGGAACGATACTCTTACCATCAAGCATAAGTAAGGCGGGTGATGAGATTGAAATTCTGGGAGGATATACAGAATCTTGTCCGGCGCAAGAAGTATGACAAGAAGGGAACCGTAGATGTAGATGATGATCCGGCAGCCGATGCAGCTGCCGATGCGGCAGAAGACCAGGCCATCCTGGAGGAGAACAAGAATCTCAGCAAAGTCCGCATGACGGATGGAGAGCGAGATAAGACGCTGGGCATCAACAAGAAACTGGTCAATCTGGCCTTGATTTTTGTTGTTGTCGTCGTGATTGTGGCGTTCTTGTATAAGGCCATGGGGCATGAGGAAGGGGCTTCCAGCAAATCCCCGCAGCAGACGACACAGCAGGAACAGGCATCCAAGAATTCACAGCGCAATGGCGATGGGCAGCTGGACTATAAAGACCCGAATGTCATGAAATTGGCGCAGGCTGAACAGAATGCAAAAGGCAAGAACCCAGGTGTTACCGCACAGAAGGTAGCACCGAGCGCGCAACAGCCAACTGCATCATCGGATTCTCCGGCTCCACGCAGCACACCTGCTTCGGTTCCAGCCATCCGGTCGGCGTCTGCACCCGTTTCGTACTCGGCTCCGTATGTCCTGCCTTCCGCAGCAGCACCGTCGTATGCATCCTCGATGCCAGCTCCGGTGCAGGCTGTCCGTTCTGCGTCTTCCAGCACAGGCGGCAGTGGGGACAATGCAAGCAGCCAGGAAGAAAAGAGTCTGGCCGACCGCTTTAAGTCTGCTATCGCCTTTGCTCTTGGCGACACTACTGCTGCATCGGACAGCAGTGCGGATTCTGCCAGCGCATCGGCTGCCTCTGATTCGGATAATGGCGGTTTCTCCTACTCTGCACCAAGCAGCGATGTTTTGCAGGCTGGCACGGTAATCCCGGTCATGCTCTATTCCGGTATCAATACCGATACTGCCGGTCAGGTTACAGCGCAGGTTGAATCTGATGTCTACGATACGGCTACGGGCAGCAATCTCCTGATTCCTGCCGGAAGCCGCATCATTGGCAGCTATGAGTCCGGCGCAAATGAATCGGGGCGTGTCAATGTGACCTTCTCGACAATCGTCTTGCCGGATGGCGGCTCTTACTCCGTTGGCAGCAGCATGGTAGCCGTGGATGGCCAGGGCTATAACGGCATCCAAGGCAACCTCCATCGCCATTCTGCACAGAAGATTGGCAACGGCCTCTTGAATGCCGCGTTTACTGCACTCAGCACGATTTCCGTAGACCGCGTGACGCTGGGATCGGATACGTTCAACAACCTTACCTCGAATGAAGTCAAGCCGACTATCACAGTAGATCCCGGCTATGAATTCAATATCTACGTCACGCAGCCGATTGCATTCTCGAATTGAAAGAAGGAAGGATTTTGCAAGACGATTTCTATGATAAAGGATTCATCCTGAAATACTGCGCTGCCACGATGGTCATCTGCTATGTGCTGGGCCAATGGATCATCACGCAGATGATTGCAGCCGACTGCGATTACAATGACCTGTTGTCAGGAATCTACCTCCCGCTGGGCCATATCCGCATCTATCAGCCATTGGCGCATTTGTCCTGGAACAAGGATCCTGTCCTGATGCAGGTGATCCCGCATGTCCTGCGTGGCCACACCTTCTGGCTCTGGGGCATGATTTTCCTTGGCCTGGCCATTTGCTACTTCATCAACAAGAAGTATGAAGTGCTGTCTTCGCATGGTACAGCGGAATTTGCCAAAGCAAAGGACATCAAGGCCATGGGCCTGACTCCGAAAGACAGCGGCGTCGTGATTGGCAGCAATCCGTTCGACAATACGCTGCTGCTGGATGATGGCCCAGCGCATGTATTCCTGGCAGCTCCGACCCGAACCGGTAAAGGCATCGGCATCATCATCCCAACCGGCATCATCTGGCAGCACTCTATGTTCTTCTTCGACCCGAAAGCGGAACTCTGGACAGCGACGGCAGGATACCGGAAGAATGTATTGGGGCAGAAAGTCATGAAGTTTGAACCGCTCTGTAAGGACGGTTCCAGTGCCAGCTGGAACCCGTATGCAGAAATCAACTTCCAGAGTTTTGAAGAGATGTCGGATGTCAAGACCATCAATGAAACGATGGTCAAGACGGGCGAAGGCAGCAATAAAGACCCATTCTGGGACAACTCGGCAATCACCTTGCTCAACGGCGTGGTGCTGCATCTTTTATATAAGAATTGTCAGGAGAAACGCGAGCTGCCCTGCCCGACGGATGCCATGAGCTTCATTTCTTCGCCGACCATGGATACCGATCACCTCTACAGCTCTATGAAGATCTATCCGCACATCTCGCCGGAGGAATTCCTGGAGGAACCTTATTACGAGCAGAATGCGGATGAGAAGGGGAATCCGAAGACGGATGCTGAAGGCAAGCCGGTTTACAAGAAGGACAAAGACGGCAATCCCATCCCGATGAAAGATGAAAAAGGACAGCCACTTTGTCGCAAGAATCCACTGAAAGAGATCTATGGCCCGTATGTACCGGATCTGAAGCCCTTTGTCGAAGCTCTGAGACTTTCCAAGCAGGAAACTGCTGCCATCCTGGATGTACAGGAAAGCAACCCGGAGAAAAAAGCCCGCATCGCGTTCGAGAATCTGCGCCAGGCTATCGTCAGGCACAAAGACATGGTGGACTGGAAGGCTCCGGACATCATGATGTGCAGTAACAAAGCCGAGATTGACGGCGTTTTGGCGATGGATAAGCAGCATGTCTTCTATCAGCTGCTCGTCCATCCTAAAGTGGCCGAATGTGCTGCCAATATCGTCAATAATGCCAAAGAGACGCGAGAATCCATCATCGGCTCTGCCAAGACGGCCCTGAGCCTTTACCAGGATCCACTCATCAAGCGCAACACTGCTGTATCGGATTTCTGCTTCAAGGATTTGTTGAACCCTCAGCAGGCAGTATCCTTGTATCTAGTCTTGCAGCCAAATGACGTAGAGAAGCTGCGTCCGCTGACGCGCCTCTTTGTCAATACCATGCTCGCCAAGACTGTCCGGGATATGAAATTCGATGTCCCGGCGGAGAAAAAACAGAGGCTGCTCTTGATGCTCGACGAATTCCCGCAGCTCAAGAAGATGGAGACTATCGAGAATACGTTGGCCATTTGCGCTGGCTATGGCGTCAAAATTTGTACTGTCGTCCAGAGTATCACGCAGATCAACCAGATCTACACGAAGGACAATTCCATCCTGGACAACAGCCAGATCCAGATCTACATGACACCCTCGAACATCCAGCAGGCCAAGGAACTCTCAGAGATCATGGGTGACAAGACCATCCGGGAACACAACCAGTCCGGCAAAGGGCTGGCTGATAAGTCTACTTCGGAATCAAAGATTAGTCGCAAGCTCATGAATCCAGACGAGATCATGCGCATGAGCAAGAAGAAGGAACTGGTCATGGTACAGGGAGCAAAGCCCATCCTGGCCAAGAAAATTCAGTGGTTCAATGTCCCGTTCTTCAAGAAGCGAGTCTACGATCCGCAGCATGGCAATAAGGGGGGCATACCCAATCCGCAGTTCAGTGATGTTTGTACGGAAGTGAAAACATATGAAGAATTGTTCCGCGTACATGCGCCGGAAGTGGCCGATGTACTGGAAAAACAAGCAGCCGTCACGAAAGCAAGGAAAGCTGCTGAAGAAAAGGAGAATCCTCCCGTGTATCCTGTGGCACCTCAAACGGCTGCGCAGTCCGTGGTTCCTGCATCGGATCGAGAAACGCATGAGGTGGAGAAGGAGGCAGTAAATCATGCAGAACCTGCGAAAGCCTCTGACGTGCCACAGCCTGCCGAAAACACGGCAACTGAAACCAGTGGAGAAGACCGGAGCGGGGAAGACCGTCGAAGCACTGCCGACACTCACCATGAAGAGCCGAGGCAAGCTCATCCGGAAGCGCAGCAAGTAGCATCGCCGCAGTCGCCTGCGGATGTCCATGATGGACATCCGGAAGAAAAGCCCAAGGATCGCACAGAATCCAGCAAGCCGGATACCAGTGATGAATCAGAGGATCCTACTGTGCTGGCCTGGCTGAATGGCAGGAAGAAGAAACAGGATGTCCACGATGGACATCCTGCGGCAGAACAGAAAGAGAGGGATGATCACAATGGAGCAGGAGAAGAAGGAGCATAACCGTACCCTTGATGCCCTGGCTAATTCCATGGGCCGAGAAATCGTTGGCTACATGCACGATGACAATATCAACGAGGTTGCCCTGAATACCGATCAGCGACTGTGGATTGATACCGCAGATCACGGCTGGGAAGATACCGGGATCATCATTCCGCCTCCACAAGCCAAGCGCATCATCTACGGCGTCGCCGCTCTTTCCGGTACGACCATTGACATTGATAACAAGCCATACCTGGAAGCAGAGATCAAGGAATCGTATCTGTTCGGGAAGGCACGTTTCCAGGGAGAACTCCCATCCATCGTGGACTATCCGAGCTTCAATATCCGGAAGCATTCCTCACGCGTGTTCGGCCTCGATGATTATGTCCGGCAAGGCACGATGAGCGAGCATCAGCGGGATGTCATCATCCAGGCCGTGAAAAATCACTGGAACATTATCGCTGCCGGTGGTACGAGCAGCGGCAAGACGACTCTTTTGAATGCCGTGCTGGCCGAAGTGTCGAAGACTGGCGACCGCATCGTCATCATCGAGGATACCGGAGAACTCCAATGCACGGCTCCCAATCACGTGAACCTCAAGACACAGCGGCCTATGATTGACATGGATACGCTCCTGCGCATCACGCTGCGCAAATCGCCGCGTCGTATCGTTGTAGGCGAGGTTCGCGGCAAGGAAGCTCTGTCACTCCTGAAAGCTTGGAATACCGGCCATGATGGCGGCTGCGCAACCGTTCACAGCGACTCTGCCGAAGAAACGCTGTATCGTCTGGAGCAGATGATTGCTGAAGTATCCGTCAATCCACAGCCTGCCATGATTGGCCGCTCGGTGGACATGATCATCTACATCAAGAAAGAAGGCATCAAACGCCGTATCGATGAGATCATCCACGTCAAGGGATATGACAAAGTGACGCAGGAGTACCAGATTGAGCATATCGCTTGATGTCCATCATGGACATCAGGCAATATGCCTTGCGTGAAATAAAACGGTGTTTCCATGGGTAACGCATCCCGTACAATAAAGAGTGTCAAAAAAACAATGAGCCTTGCGGCTTACACGGATTCATGCGAAAGGATGATTTTTATGAAGAAGATCAAGATCACGAAGGCGGGCATCAAGAAGTTCCTGACAGATCATCAGGATGTACTGACTTGCACGGCCATCATGCTCCTGGTTCCTGCGGTCGGCATGGCCAGCGATGCATCGAGTATCTCGATCACGCCGCTCCAGAAACCAATGGAGACTCTGGTCAAATTCGTTTCCGGCCCATTTGCTGGAACCATCACGGTTGGCTCTCTGGTCATCGGCCTGGCGAACTACCGCATGGGTGGCAGCCAGTCCATCACCAAGGATTCCGCAATCGGCGTCGGCTGCGGTGCTGCAATGACGCAGGTGGATTCACTCTGCCAGTCACTCGGTATCACGGCGTCCAGCCTCACATTCTGATAGGAGTCTCCCATGGAAGAAAGCAATGATGGTTATTCGATGACGCATCTGCCGCTCTACCAGTCCTTGACCGAACATATCTTATTTGCCGGTGCGCCGACCAGCGTGCTGGTCGTTCTGGCCATTGTCACGCTTCTGTTTGTTGCGATGTTCCAGTTCTATTACATCGTAGCGATTACGGGGCCGCTCTATTTCTTGAGCGTGTATTTAGCGGAAGATGATGCACAGTCTTTTGACTGCTATCTCATCTACAAGACAAAAAACGACTATTATTCTACCTGACTCTGAAAAGCGAGATTTCTTCTGCGAAAATCTCGCTTTTTTCACAGAGAAAGGAATCAGCAAGGAAGAAGTGACGAATTTGACATGGAAAGAATATGAGATGGATCCGACGTGCGTAGCGGACTGGCTTTCCTGGGGAGGACTGGTGCATCCCAGCATCATGCGCGGGAAAGATGACAGTTTCTTCGGTGTCCTGGCCTATGAACCATATCAGCCGGTAGCAGGACAGCCGGTTGTTCTGCCTGAGTTCAAGAATGGTTGGTGTTTCTGGCTGGAGCATCAGCACCAGCACCATCAAGACAGGCATTACCTGGTGGTCGCCTGGAATCCATTCTTCAGCCGAGGGCATATCATAAACGGAATCCTCAAGAAGAGCATGGAATGGGAGGAGGCAAAGGAAACCTTCCTGCACTTGCTGCAAGATACGCGTCATGCCTTGGAACAAGTGACAACATGCCGCTTACTGGAATACCAGGAGATCCTGGACTTCTTGGAATTCTCCCTCTCTATCGGCGACCGGCATGTCGAGATGCCAGAAGTACCGCTCTACTTGGATGCTTTGCTCTCACAGGATATTGACCTGGACTTCACGCACAGTCATCTGCGTATCGATGGGAAGAAGCTTTGCGTACTCTCTTTGACAGCATCCTGCGAAGACGCACAGCTGGAGAAGATCTGTGACGCCTTCGAAGCACAGGACTACCGTCATGTTCGACGCCTGCTGCTCTTCAGCCCGAAGCGAGCAAAGAAGGAAGAGCTTTGGTATACGGCCAACTGGTGTCCGGGGCGAGGTTCCCTCCGGCAGCTCATCAATCAGGACATCTTGAAGACGCTTAACGGCTATCATATGGACGCTTTCTTCTTCCCGTTCGAGGAAGAGCAGTATCCGGCTGAACGCGATCGCCTGACAGCCCTGCTGGATTCGATGGAGTTGCCGTATCTCGTCGAGAACTATCACCAGAAGAACGTCTGGTGGGGAAGCCTGCCGGGGATGTTCCGTTCGAATATCGTGCCGCCAATCCTGGGCTTTGATAGTCTGGATGAGCTGCTGGCACATGGATGCAAGAAAGGAGACGATGCTGATGTATCGGACGAGCTGGTTTCGGCGCAATGAGAAGCTGCTGCGCGATGCCATGATCTGGGGACGCATCATCCGAGCAGAAATGCCGACAACCAATGATCCGGCCTACATCGTCTTGAATAAAGACGGCTCGATGCAAGTCACGTTCTCTTACCATGGGCCGGATCTTGATTCTGCCATCCAGCAGGAACTTGCCTCCATCACCTTGCAGCTCCATCTGGCTCTGGCTGCCATCCCGACAGACTGGTGCCTGTATTTTGAAGCACAACGCATTCCATCCACCGAATATCCGACTAAGAACCACTTCCCGGATTCACTGACGTGGGCGATGGATCAGGAACGCAAAGAACTCTTCAGCAGTGGCAGTCATTTCGAGTCGAAATTCTACGCCACGCTCTACTGGATGGCACCTCCGGACAGCCGCGAGAAGATGAAGGAACTCCTGGTAGAGGGCCGGGAACACAAAGAGATACACGGTGAGGATACGATCCAGTCCTTCATGGAGCAGGTCAAGAAATTCTATGATACCTTCACCGGCCAGTGCATCCCAATCCAGCTGCTGACCGCAGACGAGACACTGACCTACCTGCACTCTACCGTATCGGATCGCCCGAGGCCGCTGCATATCCCTAAGCATCCGATGCTGCTGGATAAATACTTATACGACACGCCGCTCTACGGCGGCTTGGAGCCGAAGCTTAACAAGACGCACATCCGCGTCATCTCGCCGATCAAGTACAGCAAGACAACGGATTTCGGCTATTTCGATGTCCTGAACCAGCTGGATTTTCCCTATCGCTGGTCGACGCGCTGCTACTGCCTCTCCAAGGCCGATAATCTGAAAGAACTGGAGAAGATTCGGCGCAAGTGGAGGGCCAAGCTACAGAAAATCTGGAGCTACATCATTCACTCCCGGGAGCCGGATACGGATCGCTACAACGATAAGCACGTCGTCAGCCTGCTCGATGAGATCGAGTCCGCGCAGATGGCAGTAGAATCGGATTCCTTCGGCTACGTGTATTACACGACAGCCGTCATCGTGATGGACGAAGATCTAGAAGCCGTAGAGGACAAGGCACGCGTCGTCCGTCAGGTATTCATCGATCGTGGCTTCAAGGCTCAGATCGAGAACGTCAACGCCCTGGACGGCTGGATGGGCAGTCTCCCCGGCATGGTGGGGCATAACATCCGCCGGGAGCTTGTCTCCACCGGTAATTTCGTCCATCTGATGCCGCTCTCCGACATCTGGGCAGGCCCAGCATGGAACAAGCATCTCGACGGCCCGCCACTCCTTTACACGCAGACCTCCGGCAATACGCCGTTCCGTCTGAACCTGCATGTCGGCCCTATCGGTCACACTATGCTGGTCGGCGATACGGGTGCTGGTAAATCCGTCCACCTGAACTGCATTGAAGCCGCGTTCCGCAAGTACAAGAATGCTCGCATCATCATTTTTGACAACGGCAAGAGTTCCAAAGTGCTGACGTATGGCGTCGGTGGCAAATTCTACGACTTAGGTGAGGAAGGAGAGAATGCTCTTTCTTTCCAGCCCCTGGCGCAGGTCGACAACATCCATGAGCGGCAATGGGCGCAGGAATGGCTTTGTGACTTCTTGCGTGAAGAGAACGTCGAGATCACGCCGCGCATCAAGAGCCTGATCCGCGATTCGCTCGGTATCCTGGCGGATTCTCCACTGGCCTTCCGCACCATCACGAACTTCATTGATTACTTGCAGGATGAAGAGCTGAAGACAGCGTTCTATCCACTCGCCAAGAATGACCAGAATGGCAATGCCGGTGAGTACGGCAATATCTTCGATTCGGATGAAGATACACTCAAGCTGTCGTCCTGGCAGACATTCGAGATGGGCAAGATCATCAACCAGAAAAGCATCATAGGGCCGACACTCATGTTCATCTTCCATCGCATCGAGAACCTGCTCAAAGGCTATGACGGCCATGACATCACGAAGGATGGGCCTACCTTGATTGTCTTGGATGAGTGCTGGATGTTCTTCAAGAATCCACTCTTTGCAAGCAAGATTGAGGACTGGCTGCGCACCTTGCGTAAATTCAACGCCAGCGTCATCTTTGCCACGCAGTCCTTGGACGATGTCGTGAACTCTCCGCTCTTCGATATCATCCTGGGTTCCTGCAAGACGCATATCTTCCTGCCAGATGAACTGGCCTTGGAGCCGAAGCGCAAGAAAGTCTATGAGCAGTTCAAGCTCAACGAACGCCAGATGGAGATCCTGTCACAGGCCAAGAAACGGAAGCATTATTACTACACGTCTTCCGAAGGCTCGCGTCTCTATGATCTCGGCCTGGAATATTGCCCGCTGACATTGGCTTACGTGGCAGTCGATAAGAATGGCTTGAACCGGTGCAATCAGATCCTGACAGAATTTGGCCCGGAAGCGTTCAATGAACATTGGCTGGCAGAACATAATCTCGTGCTGCCGGAATGGAAAGGAGAATCATCATGATTGTGATGTGTATGCTCGGCATGAGCTTGCTTTTCGCCGTTTATGCGTCGATCCGCGTGAACCGTCTGGAGGAGCGCGTGGAACATTTAGAGAAATCCCGCTTGAAGACGGAGAGGGAGGAATAGTCAATGGAACCAGCGTCACGCGCTTATCAGCGTATCATCATGAGCGAAGATCTCCGCTCGAACGCGCAGCAGCTCTATCAGCAGCTGCGGGATGAAGCCGAAGAGCAAGGGATGGATTATGACGAGGTCAAACGGAGGCACTGCCAGGAATTCGAGAACCTGTATCTGCCGCAGGATCTCAAGGTCATCTGCGACATGCTGGAACATGGCTATTCCATGCGGGAGGTCACAGAAGCTTATACCGATCAGAACCTCTTTGCGCGGGATATCAAAGTCCCCGAACTGGTCAAGATCTATGAAGACAAGGTATTGAGCCGGGTCAATGATGAACGAAAAAAGCGTTCTGGTCAGGAATTCGATCGTGCCAGGAACGCCTATGAAGCCTATCGGCAGAATAACGGCAACAAATATGACGACCATGACGACGCTTACCAGGATTACCGGGAAGGCGAAGTCATCATTGCCATGATGGTTAAAGACGGCTATTCTGAGCAGACCATCGCCGATGTCCTGGAAGCACGCTCCGACTACGATTCCGCCTATATCAAGAGCATCATGGAGAAGTGCGGCCATGTCAAGCAGGCTTACCTGGACATCCGGAATGCGCCGGATACCCTGGATGATGCCCGGAATGGATATGACGTGTATCGAATCTTTGCCAAACGCTACATGGATCGCACGGGAGCCAAGCTCTTGAACTATGACGATGATATCGGCATCGTCAAGGACATGAAGGAACAGGAATTCCCAGAAGAATTGCTGCAAAATGTTCTGTTGCACGCATCACCTGTAGCCAAGGAGCCAGGACGGAATCCTAGCGAGTACGTCAAGGCACTGCTGGCGGGAGAAGAAGATCGGGAAGAACTGAAGGAAGCCATAGACGAGCCGGTACTGACCTGTGAAGAGCAGTACAAAGACCTGATCGAGGAGTACGACAAGGATCTGAAAGAGCGCGGCCATCTGATGGGCATCCAGAACGCAGATCGTCCTTACTACGACTGCCTGGCCGTGCGGGAACTCTTGTCCCGCCATTACATGGACGATGAGATCATGCAGGCACTCAATGAGCAGAGCGGGGTAGCGGCCTCCACGCGTCCTAATTACGCCTTGTGGCTGGTCGAGAAGGCCAAGAAGCTGCTCAAGAAGGAACAGAATCTTTTGCATGAGAAGCTGCCGGACATCCAGAAGGGACTGACCTATGCGGCTCTTGCCGCATCAGGCATTTCCGCTGCGGTGATCATGGCATCCATCTTGCGGGAGCGTCTGGCTCTGAATCCTAGCCTGGAACAGCATCTTTTTGCGGCCTATCTCGATAAAGATCTGGCCGAAGCCTGCTTGAACCGGTATCCGGATTTTGACAAAGAGGCACTGGCCGGGGCTTTGGCGGATTCACCACGTGCCATCATCCTTTCCGGCAGTCGTCTGCCGGAAGAGGAGCAGTATGCCGAGCATGTCATCCAAGCTGCTGAGAAACGCCTGGAGTCCCATCATAAGAGTGTGGAGCAGCAGAAGTCCATCTTCGAGGAGTTCAACAAGCAGCACGGCCTGGCATATCAGGGCGTGGCTCCACAAGACAACCTGTCCGCATTCCACTGTGGCCGCACGGCCTTGCAGATGATGCTGAAAGGATACGAGCCGCTGGCCATCCGTGAAGCCATCCTGGCAACCGAAACACCGGACGACCGCTTGCCGGAAACCTTTGCGGATGAGATCCTGGAACGGACGCATCAGGTATATGACCGGCTCATGCGGATCAAGAACTACCATCCCGAGGCTGCGCCAAAACCGCAGAGAGAAGATGCGAAATCCTTCTATGAACGGGGCATCTATGAGCAGTACCAGAAACGTCACTTCATCAAGAGCAGCATGGACGTGGATGTCGTCAAGGCCATGCTGGCCTACGGAAAGTTCAACGGCAGGGAAATCCGAGAAGCTTTGCAGGAGCTGTCGCCTATTGCCATCGAGCCGGGACGGGATGCCAGCTATTACCAGAAATACGTCCTGCCGAATGCAAAGAACAGGCTGATGGATGAGAAGGACAAGCTGAATCAGTATCACCCTGTCCCGCGCAAGCTCCATGCAGATACCGCACAGGAAGAATATGCATACCATCGCAGCCGGATACAGGATGCCATCGATCTGCCGTACAATCCGCAGATGGACGCATTGATTGCCGAAACCATGCTGATTCAGGGCTTTGCCCCTCCGGATATTGCCGAAGCCATGCAGAACGAATCGCCATGCCGGGGCGAGCAGAGTGACTACGGCGTTGTCCTGGTCAATCACGCCCGCTTTCAGCAGGCAAATGACGAAGAGCAGCAGGAAGAAGAACGCGGGGCAAGCCGCGTCAGGACTTATACCGATACCGTAGAAGAGGTCACAGAGGAAGTGATGACCACAACCACGACGGAAACCACAATCGTATCGGATTCATAAAATAGAATGGAGGACGAGAATGAGATGAAACGGATATGGAAATCGCTGCTGTGCCTGGCTGTGCTTGGCCTCTCCTGCCTGTCGTTTTCCGCAGGCAGAGGCGAAGCCGCAGACATCTACACAGTCATTTCAAATGATGTGGCAAGCTATAACGGCGATGCCGAACAGGTGGACTGGATCACGAATGCCATCTGCTATGCTTCCGCACAATATCAGGTGGATCCATTGCTGATCACGGCTGTCATGGAGACTGAGAGCCATTTCAGCTTTGGCACCTTCTATACCACATCTTCGGCAGGGGCTATCGGCCTCATGCAGCTCATGCCGGATACCGCCTCCGCCATCGGCGTGAACCCCTTCGATCCGCTGGACAATGTGCTTGGCGGCGCATCCTACCTGCAGACGTGCCTGGATGATTTCGCAGGATACGGGGACTATGCCGTGACGGATGCTGTGGCGGCCTACAATGCCGGGCCGCAGGCAGTCTACAACTATGGCGGCTGCCCGCCGTATGCCGAAACGCAAGATTACATCGTAAAGGTTTCAGACTCCTATAATCGCCTCTTGGCGTATTACGGAGATGGATACTGAAAAGGGGGAATATCCCATGCTGTCCATGATAAGCAGCCGAAAGAAAGCTGTCATCGCGGCTGGCGTCGTGATGGGATTGGGCGCATCCGTCCTGGTGATGCCTGTCGTCCTGCGTCCGAGCCATGCTGCTGTCGCGGTATTCGATGCAGAGAATATCGCCAAGGCCATTGAGATGGTTGCGCATACTTTAAACATCCAGAACCTTAACCTCGACCAGCTGATCCTTCAAAAAATCAATATGAAGCAGCTGCCGGACGAGACAAAAGAAAAGCTGGATCAGCATGACCAGGAGGCGAAGAAGGGCCGGGATTGGGCAAACAGCTCCAATGCAACAGAAAATGCCGATATTTTGAAGAAGATGGGACTCTCTCCAAGCATCCTCAATAAGACGACGACTCCGGTAGACATCCTCAAGAACCAGATGGGCGACCTGGGGAAGATCTTCAAGCAAGGGGAAGTGCCAGTCATGCATGAGATGGCACAGAACAATGCCAAGGCATTGGATGCCAGCTTCGTGGATGCAGCAACAGCGGCCCAGGGAATCCAGAAATCCGATGATGCCATCAGCAAGAGCGTCGATGAAGCCGTCAAGGCTGCCGCCAATGCCGAAGGTGATATGCAAGTGCAGCAGTCTCTCGTAGCTCTGAGCGCAGCGAATGTGCGGGCTACGGAGAACAGCAACCGTCTGCTAGCTCAGTTGGTCGCAACGCAGTCCCAGAAAGGGTATGCAGACAATCTGGAGAAGGCTGCGGTGGAGCAGCTGGAAGAAGTGTCGCGGCAGAAACTGACGGAATGGGTCAAGAACTGGTGATGGATGTCCATCATGGACATCGAACATCGAAAGGGGATGAACGAAATGGCCGAAGAAGAAAAAGAACCAGCAGTAGATTCTCAACTCATGATGACCTACTTGAACACTTATCCAGGCGACAAAGAGTTTCAGGCATTACCGAACTCACCGCTGGCCGCCATCGAGAATGCTGTCCCGAAAGAGGACGCGCTCTTCAACATGAATATCAGTGACTGTGACCTCTACTACGCGTTCCTGGCGGATGTCGTCAAAGAACATCCAATGGATCTGGAAAAAGAGGAAGAGATTTTTGCTCGTCAGAGGGATGTGGCGAAAGCAATGTGGGAAGCCGACATGGATTACTTCCGGATCATCCGTTGCTTGACGTACATGCCGCTCAATATCGGTACGTCGGATCGCTATACGGATGCCGTCATCGCTGTGGCGTCTACCATCAATCCTATCCTGACGCTGCCGGAAGTCCAGCAGGCCAAGCCTATCAATCAGCTGGCATACAACAGCAGTACCCATGATATCTATCATGCCTATCTCAAGGCTGTCCTTCAGCGCAATCCATCGCAGCGGTTGCGGGATGCAGATAAGGAAGTCGTGAAGCTCCTGCATCGCGCGGAATTGCCAGCGTCTACCATCCGGCACTGTCTGATGGATAATTCCCTAGAGTTCATGATGCCTGCACCGACCGGGGACGCTGTGACGGATTATCAGCAGGAAATGGCCGTTATCAATCGGCTGAAAACACTCTTGCAGGAAGCCTATCAGGAAATCGAGCCGCAGCGTCCGCTATCCATGCTGGATATCAACCCGTTGGACGAGGATCATGTCGTTTACCAGAAGATGCAGACCGCCATCCGTCAGATGAAAGGTCAGCACGAGCGCGGAGACAGCTTCCAATATTGGGAGAAATCCATTCGCATCATGCAGGAGACATTGAACCGATTCAATGCCTTCCAGAACCTCAGCAAGACTGTCACCATCCTGACTGTCGGTGTTGAGCGTGCGGCAAAGGAATGCGAAGTCCAGATGCCGCCGGAGCTGGGACAGATCCAGAAACAGCTGCAAGTCCTCAATCAGCAGACCGACCGCCGCAAGCAGGACTGGATGACGCTGCGCGAGACAGCAGACCGTGTTGTCAAGATTTCCACACAGCTGGTCGGCGAGCTGCGCGAGAAGCGGGCGAAAAATCCCTTATTGCAGCTGGTGGAAGTCCAGCACGCAAAGCCCTTGACACAAGTTCTGCAAGAACCGAAGCCTGTGCCGAAGGATCTCTATTTTGCTTCATTGCGCCAGATTGCCAGAGGAAATCCCGGCATCTTGCCTGACCAAGCTGACCTTCTGGTGGCAAAACAGTTGCGTGCTGCAAAACTGCCAGATGATGTCTGCCTGATGGCCTTGCGGGCTTCTCCGTGCTTCCGCCAGCTTGACAGCAGCCAGAGAATGGCAGCGGCTCGTTCCGTACTGGACACCGTGGATGTGCCGCCGGAACACAAAAGGGAAGAGGGGAACCATCGATGAAACGGAAATCTTCGTATTGGGTGCTGGGCCTCCTAGCCATCGCCTTCCTAGCCATCGCCTTCCTGGCGGTTCACAGTGACGTGGTACTCGCTGCTTCATCTGAATCCCTGGTCAGTCAGGGTACCGGCATTGGCGGAACCTTTGACAAAGACTTCGAGACTATCGCGAAAGCCTTTGTCGCGATTGCCAAAGTCGTCGTGGTCATCATGACCTGCGTCGCCCTGGGCATGGTCATGTGGGGCGTAGAAGACGGCAAGAAGACCATGTGGAACTGGATCTTGGGAGCTGGCCTGGCTGTCAACATCGGCAGCTTCCTGCTCAGTGTTTTCACCATGCCGGATGTCTCCAGCTCTGGCACAGCCGTCACACCGTTCGTGCCGGATCTCAAGAGTTCCAATGACGGCAAAATCAGCGTCTTGGGAGATTTCATGTCCACCTATCAGCAGGTCATCAATCACGGTGCGTCCGTCATCACGCCAATTTGCATCCGTATCCTGCTCATCCTTACTGTTATCGAAGCGTCCTGGGAACTTTCGTTCAAGCTGATTTCTGGCGATAAGATCAAGTATCTGCTCTCGCTGTCCATCAAGGTTGGTTTCATCATCTTCCTCCTGGAAAACTGGGTAGGAGGCATGGGCCTCATGACTGCACTCTCACAGGGCTTTGAAACCATGGGCCTCATGGCGGGTGGCACAACAGCAGATGTTTCGCCGGATAACATCGTCAACAACGCCATCCAAATCTTCTCCGTCTTCTGGGACAAGGCGCATTTCAACAGCCTGGGCCTCCTGGTCGTGAACTGCGTATCCCTGCTGACGATGATCGTGCTGCTCTTCCTCACCGCCATCGAGATGTTCATGGCAAGGGTGGAGTTCTACACCATGGCCATGCTGGTTATGCCGCTCCTGCCGTTCATGATTACCTCGAAGTTCAGCTTCCTTTCTGATAAAGCCATTGGCGCGATGTTCAACCTGGCCATCAAGATCATGGCCATCGCCTTCATGACGACCATCATTGAACCATTCTTGAACGGCTTTGCACAAAAGGTGGCTGGTACCAAGGATGCCTGGGAGCAGGTCGGCATCATCTTCCAGGTGCTGCTCTGTGCGCTCATCCTCTATATCCTGGTGCGGAAGATCTCGGAACTGGCTTCCGGCTTGCTCAACGGCCAGCCATCGCTCGGTGGCAGCAGCATGACTTCGACGATGCGCGGCGCAGTAGGCGGCTCAGCAGCTGCTGCTGGTAATGTGCGCGGTGCTGCGGCCCTGGCCAAAGCAGCCGGACACTCTGGAGCAGGCGGCCTTACCGTCGGCACACTGGCCCAGCTTGGCAAAGCAGCTATGCGCTCCAACCCGGCAGTGCGCGGGTATCGGGCTGGTATGAGAGATATCCAGAGGAAAAATAAGACGGAGATGAGTTCAAAGATTGCAGAAGATATTCAGCGAAAGGTAAGAGATGATGAGAAATCAGAAAAATAACCACAGAAAATAAAGCGTTAAAGGAGAGGGAGATTATCCCCTCTCCTTTAACGCTTTATAGTAGGAGTATGATTTTGTTCCAGATTTGAAATCTTTTTTTCCAAAGACAGGACTTTTTCTTGAAGCAACAGGTTCTGTTCCAGTAAAACTTTCATGTTTTTATTGGTTTCCTCTATTGTTGCCAAAAGGTTCGGAGCATACATTTCAAAAGCATCATCTAAGTCCCATGCCCCTAAATTCTCCTGCATTGCACTAGCATGTGCTGGGAAAAAACGCTGGCGCCGACCTTTCCGTGTCACATAACTAAAATCGTCGTCTCCATAATCAATAGCTTCTTGAATTGTCTGCGCATGTTTTTTCTTGGAAAACAACCCCATGGCGAGTCCTCCTTATCGATGTCCATCATGGACATGCTGCGTTATTGTGGCGAGATGTCCATGATGGACATCAATGATGTGACAGATGGCTTCTTTCTTGTATTTGGTTCTTTTCTTCAATGATACACTTTATTATATAAAGGCAATCTTTTTTCTTCGAGCATTTCCAACAACCTGCTGGATGGTCCATTGGGGGTATTTCTGCCGGATTCCCATGCTTCGACAGTTTTTTTGCTAACACCAATATATTTAGCAAGAAGGCTCTGCGTAAGGTTATTGCTAGTGCGTATATGTCTGATTTCAGAGCTTGAGTATTGCTTTACATTACTAATGTGAATTGAAATTTTATCGTGAGTTAGATTTTTTCCGTCATTGTTCTTGTAGTCATTAATAATTTCGGTAAAGGAATCTGCTAACAGATTGTAAGTTTTACTCATATGAATAACCTCCTATCGATTTTCTTATTTTATGATGCGCTCTAACTCATCTATGAATTTTTTAATACTGTTTCTTTCAGATGGTGACAGATTTTCCATCTTGTTTTTTGCAAATACCATTACGAGAAAAATCTTATCTTGTGCTTCAAAATCAACATAACATACTCTGGCACAATGCGATTTGCCGCGATTACCATACTCAAAGCGAACTTTTCTAAGTCGTCCCGTACCCCGCATCACAGCTCCACGTTTCGGATTTTCTAAAAGGAGCGATTGTAATTCGTTCAAATGACTATCAGAAAGACCTAATGCCCGCCATTGCTCATCAAATTTCTTACCGTGAATAAATTCTCTGACAATTCTCATACATCTACTCCTTGCTATCCTACATAATTATTATACCCTATTTAATAAGGTATTGCAAGTATAATGACGCAACAGCTCCTCTTGAAAAACGACCTTTAGGTAAATCGACCTTATCGATGTCCATCATGGACATCAACGGTATGATGTATTGACGTTTTCTTGTGTCAGCTTTTTCTCCTGGTAAATCCCCAGCAGGTGTCTGGCGCGCAGCTGAATCATCTCATTCATCTTGGCCAGGCAGGCATCACTGACGTTGTATTTTGGATGCTTCTGGAATTGGAAGTTCAGAAGGGAACGGATGGCGGGGATGTGGCGCGGCTGGATGAAAAGACGTGCCTGCTGGTCGAAGGGGAGATACTTTCCTTCGATGGTTTCGAGGTAGGCCGGGATATCGGCCATGTTGCTCTTGGATGCGCCGTAAAGGAGCGAGAAACCGTTATCGAAGATGGGAGCAGGCGATAAGTACGCGCCCGTATTATTGTCTACGAGGTAGCCAAAGTTCCCCAAGTGGCGATCTCTGTTGCAGATCAGGGCATCAAAGACCATCAAGTCCTGATAGGCGGCAGGCCCATAGATCATTGCCATCTGTTCCTGCACACGCAGGCGGGATAAGTCTTCTCGGTCTACGTCGATCTCTTTGTCTTTGAAGAACTCATAAGCGTTGATGAAGCCGACATCCTCTGACGTGAACAGCTTGCATGTGCAGACGATTTCTCGCTCTCCGTCGCGGTGATGGAACTCTTCGAGATCATACGGAACATGCGTAAAGCCCATCTTCTCTGCAATCTGCGCCGCATAGAATTCCATCGTGGCTTGGGAGCGACCGTCATCCGTCTTGATGAAATCATCGCCCTTGATGAGATAGATGCCGTCCGGACGATTCGACCAGCATTTCTTCAATGCGCCGGAAGAAGTCAGCTCCGGGGATGATATCACGCCAGATACACGTTTGCTGTATCCCGTGAAAGCGACATAGGCCAGCACCTCGTCAAAAGGATGCGAATAGAGGTTGAAGTCCTTCCATAAAGAAGGAACATCATCGTTCGTGATCCAGAACGCATCATTGAGTGACAGGGCATGGGAGATGTCAACATAGCGGAGGGGATTCTCATCATCGGCAATTGCGTGCATGATCTGATCCACGAACTGACGATTCTTCGGTGCCTTCCTCCGGTCAATCCATGTGAGCAGGGAAGCGTCCGTCAGTTGCTCACGGAGCGTACCGGGCAGGAGATGACGGTTGCCTTCTTCCACTTGCGTCACGTGAACTTGGTAAATGGTCTGCGCCATACCGGCAGTCACTTCCTGCTCGGCCTCGAGGCGGAAATGAACCAGAGGAATATCCTTCCGCCGCAGCGTGTAATGTGCAAGTACCGCCATGTTGTCATCTCCTTTCGTATTGGTACAAACTGACTGATACTTACATTGTACTACGGATAACAGAAGCGTTCAACGGCATTTGTCGTGTGTGCGATAAATCTAACTAATATACAAAAAATTAGGAAAACCAAAAGAGAGACTACCGACTGGCGGCATATTGTGCTATAATCAAGGTAGCGTTGATCTTGCAATAGAAGAGCGGCCGATGTTTCGAACCGTCAGCCTTCCTTTTCTTACCAAGATTGAAGAAAGCGCGAGGTTCTTTTGCCTAGCCTTACGTGTGAATTACTTCAACAACGCGATAATGCTAACAACTAACTGAAGAAATGCCAGCAATAACGCAAGCTCTTCGTTCGTCATGAGCATCACCCCCTTGTTTAAAGGGAAGGCCAACTCATCGACCGCCGATATGAGTATAGCACATTGTTGGCATTTCTGCATTTCAAAACGAAATACTTCTTGATAAGAGTGTTGACGGTCAGGTATAATTAGAGTGAAAGATAGAGATAGGGGGTGTCGGTATGTCGAATGTGTTCACTGTTGCGAAGTATATCCTTCAACAAAAGGGGGCTATGTCAAGCATGAAATTGCAGAAGCTCTGCTATTACGCGCAGGCATGGTCACTTGTGTGGGACGATGCACCCCTCTTTGATGAGGATTTTCAGGCATGGCGCAATGGCCCCGTGTGTTACGAACTGTATAATCTGCATCGCGGCCAGTTTTCTGTTCATGCGTCGGATATTCCGGAATGTCACCTGGCTGGCCCATTGACGGAAGAACAGAAGGATACCATTAAAAAAGTGCTTGAATACTATGGTGATAAAGATGCGCAGTGGTTAAGCCGCTTGACGCACATGGAAGATCCATGGAAACAAGCGCGCCAAGGTGTACCAGATGGTACTGTCTGCCAGAACATTGTAACGAAGGAGAGTATGTCAGAGTACTATGGCAGCCTCTAAGAAGAAAAAAGTTGTAAAATGTAAGCAGCCGCCGCAAACAGGGGTCGCGGTCGAAAAAGATCCCAATCGTTTTTTCGGATCGTCTCCATCGTGGAAATTTTCTGGTGCAGATATGGATCCTGGCTGCTCTTGGAGTATATGCAAGCAACACCTACAGAATGCCTTCTGGGATGAGGTGTTGACTCGACTGCGGGCTTTTGAGTCTATGTCGTATGAGGAGATTTTTGTGCAGGGGAAAAAACATCATCATGAGATTGATGTCCTGCAACTGAATAAGGTGGCAATAAAACGCCTGGAAGAACTACAACTGGAACTTGAAGCATTGCGTAGCCTGAAGATTTCAGCTACGCATCGAATCTATGGATATATCGTAGATCAAACATTCTATATTCTTTGGTACGATGATAATCATGGAGACAATTCTACGTGTGTCTGCCGTTCCAGAAAAAAGCATACATGAATTGGGAGTATTAGACACAACGAGCCCTGCGATGTCCATCATGGACATCGCAGGGCTTTTTGTCATGCCATGAAATAAATTGACGGCTTGCACGGAAATATCTTGCGTAGAATGGAATGAGACGTGAGATGAAGGAGCGCAGGCTATGAAGATAAAACTCATCGTGATGATTACGCTTCTGATTCACCTGGTCTGCATGTCTGTTGCATGGGCCGAATCAGAAGATCTATCGGAAATGGATAAGCAGACAGGAGGCGGTGGAGCCGGGACGATGATCTGCCCGGTGCAGGGCAGCTGGACGCTGACGTCTCCGCAGGGATGGCGTATCCATCCGATTTATGGCGTCCGCAAGTATCATTCTGGGGCTGACTTGGCGGCGGAGCAAGGGACGCCTATTGTTGCCTGTCAGTCCGGTACTGTAGTATATGCCGGATGGATTGACGGATACGGCAATGCGGTCATCATTGACCATGGTGCTGGCGTCACCAGCCTCTATGGCCATAATTCTAAGCTGTTGGTTTCAGCCGGGCAGAAAGTGAGTCAGGGCGACCAGATTGCCCTATGCGGTTCCACCGGTAACTCCACCGGGCCGCATTGTCACTGGGAAGTGCGTATCAATGACCATCCAGTCGATCCTGGATTGTTTTGTCCGGAGGTCGAGCAAGCCGAGATGGCCTATGATCCGAATCATGTCCCGGAACGCGCAGACGGCGTAGACAGCATTGACGGCAAGGCGACGTTTGAAGTGTCGGCAGACTTTGCAAAGCCGCTGCGGGACATCAGCAATAAATTTGTCGATGCCATCACGGCAGCGATGAAACTCATCAAGAACGTCGTCTATAAGATCTTCATGGCACTTTTGACTATGGATCTTGTCATCGGTCTTGCGTGGCGCAGCTTCGGCTCGGAAGGAAACGATGATTTTGCCAACTGGGTCATCTATCGCGTGGTCATGTACGGCGTCATGATGTTCCTCCTGGCAAACTGGGGGGACATTGTCGGCGGGATGGCCATGCATGGTTTCCCGGCTCTTGGCAGCATCGCAGTTGGTGCAACACCGGATGAAGCAGCGAAGATTTTGTCCGATCCGACTTCCATCATTCAGAAGGGGTTGTATATCATCGAGCCAATCATCAATGAGGCCATGAAGATCAAGGGCCTGCTGGATCTTGTCAATCATGCGGTCACATCAGCCTTGTGCCTGGTCTTCGGCATTGCCTTCCTGGCACTCTTCCTGCTGATCGGCCTCCAGATCATGAAAGCGTATCTCGAGTTCTACTTCGTTATCCTGTTCAGCTTCACGGGCTTCCTGTTCTCCGGCATCAAATACACGCGCAAGTACGGCTCGAACTGCATCAATGCCGTTTTTGCGGTGTCCATCAACCTGATGTTCTTCTGTATGTTTGCCTTCTTGCTGAACTATACCATGGAGAATATGGCCGTAGGCTCGTTCATTGAGACGCGGACAATAGAAGCAGGAGCTTCCAGCAGCACACTGCCGCCAGGGATGATTGCTTCTTCCGGAGGCAGCACGGAGGGCGTCGATATCTCCGGCAGGCCGAAAGCAGAAGTTGCTTATCGAGTACAGCAGATCCTGAAAGAGACGTACCATCGCGATCTCCGGGCTGATTTCATCTGGGCGCAGATGGCTCATGAATCCGGTGCAAACATGGACAGCCCGGTGGCCGTCGAATATCACAATTATGCCGGTATGGGCTATGACGGCCATGATTACAGACACTACGCCAACGATGAAGAGTTCGCGCAGGATTTTGCAAAGACGCTAAATGCTTATGGTGAAGACGGCCTCTTTGAAGCAAAGACAGCGGAGGAATACGCGCAAGCTTTGAAGCATGGTGGCTATTACAGTGCATCGGTGGAAGAGTATGCATCCGATATGACCGCACTGCTCAACGGCACCAGCTCGGTCACGCAGACCATGCTGAACTTGCTGCTCCTGCTGAAACTGCTGTTGGTACTCTTGCTGTTCATCTTCTTTGCGGATCGCATCTCGAAGCGCATCATGAAGCAGTTTGGCAGTCCAGGGTTCCATTTGACGAATGAATGAGGAGGGCATGGCGATGATTAAGACGATATTGAAGCGGGTTGGATTCTTGTTCCTGGTGATCGTGATGGGCGTCACAGGCTTTTGCGTGGGGTATGGTGTCGTGTTCGCGCATATTATCCCTGGATGGGATCGCCCGTTTGATCCGCCGAACTATTATGATCCAGATCGTATATCCTGGGCCGATACCAACAATCCATCCTTTTTCTTCCGGGATCTCGGCTGGCAGGGAGGGAAGGTCTACGACCACTCGCGGGATATCCAGTCTGCCTATGAGAAAGAGAATATCCTGGGCTGGCTGAAACTCCTGCTGGAAAACATGGCCTTGCAGCTCAAGAACCATAAGCCGCTGGACGGTACGATCCTGCATGATATTGCCGTCAAGCTCCAAGAGACGCAGCAGAATACGAAGAATCTCGACCAGAGCGATACGGCGGCAAAACTACTGCAAAGTACCATCCTGCGAGACATGAATCGCTATGATGATGATACCAATGATTATGATCCAAAGGAACAGGCAAAGGCCATTGGGGACACCTATGCTTCCTATGCGAATGCCGCAGCGGATTCCCAGAAGGACGCAGAGAAAGTCAGCAAGACCGTGGATGAGCTGCTGGATGCAGCCAATCAGGCAGAGGGCGACATGCAGATTCAGCAGATCAAGAGCCAGCTTTCTGGCCTGGAAGAGAGCGAGAAAGCACGGCAGAATGCGTTGCTGGCACAGCTCGCACAGCTCCGCGCGATTGACCAGAAGATCCAGACAAACGACGATCTGGCCTATTATCGGCAGGTCAGAGACGCAGAGCTGCATGTCCAGGATCCGTATCATCCTACGGACAGAGAGAAGCAACAGTATCAGCAGCCGGAAGGCCGTGGATGGGTGGAATTCAAATGATAAAAGGAGAAACCGACAATGCGGCGTGCGCCATGTAATTAGTGGCCAATATCACTAAGTTTTACAGCACTTTACAACTTTTGAAGCATAATAAAATCGCATAGCCTCCTTTGCGATGTATAATAAAGTCGCTAAACCAAAACACCAAAGAAGGGGCTATGCGATATGACTTCATTATACACCGAGACTTCTGTAATTGGTAGACTTCTTTCGATTTTCTCTACGCTTTTTCCATCGGCAACAAA